>JACCDZ010296762.1_pt1 | contig 39106 bp, 33 predicted proteins | sample 7449551 | NCBI WGS metagenome assembly JACCDZ01 (sample SAMN15323452, study PRJNA562643) | freshwater metagenome | isolation source: river surface water | place: USA:Blue River Watershed | collected 2017-08-18
ATAGCCAAGTAAACGATCCCACTCTACGCCAGTAGGTACGGTTTTACCATCAAGCAACTGATAACCAGGTACTGAACGCTGACGTTGACGCTGTGATTCGATATCAAGTTCTAATTTTGAACGATCTGATATATTCCAGTCTAATGCTAAAGAACCAAATAAGCGTTTACCATTGGCATGTTCTACATAAGGATGGATTTCCTCATGCGCCAAATTTATTCGATAACCCAATTGCTGCTCATCTAAAAATCCACCAAAGTCCGCTGCGATACGATTACCGCCATGACTATCTGCATCAACGGTTATTGAACGGATGTCTTTAGGGCGTTTGCTTACATAATTAACCACACCCGCAGGTGTTGACATTCCACTTTGAATGGCACTGATACCCTTTAAAATCTCGACTTGTTCTTTGTTTTCAAGTGCGACATTTTGTTCACCGCGAAGTAAGTTACCATTGAGCAAGTAGCTTGAACCAAGGTTCAGTGCGAAACCACGCATCATAAAGTTTGAGTAATAGCCAATTGGGGCGTAACCATCACCTACCGCAGCATCGTTTTTCACAACATCCGTTAATGTTTTCGCATGTTGATCAGCAATTCGCTCAGCCGTCACTGCATGAATAGATGCAGGAATCTCAGCAATATTTTGTTGAGTAAAACCAGATAAATTCACCTTTGGTTGAAAATATACGCTTTCTGCTGCTTGGGCGTTTACTGTGATTGTTTCTAATTGGGATACCTTATTTTCATCTTCAGCATGTACCAATACTGAGCTTAGCCCTAGACATGAAAATGAACCAACTGCCAGTAACGCTTTGTGTAAACGAGAAAATGTAAATGGATATGTTTTCACAGTAATTGCCTAACCCCGAAAGATAATCTTATAGTCTAAATTTTCGGGCATGAGTATTCACAATTTTCTATGATTGAACAAGTACGTTTTCCACCATCTATCTAATATTTTTAAATGTTCTGTATACCGTAGGTAGAGACAGAGCATATGATCAAAATGTTTTTAATCGGCATTATTTAAAAAACCCCACATCACGCCGTGCCCACCCGTGTAATAAATTACATCATAGTCTTCCCAACAGTGGACTAACGATATAAAAGTGCATGATCAACATGCACTTTTTAAAGGTTCAACGTTTAGCTTGTATTTATACAGCTACTCCGACAGCCTTTGCACGCGCTTGATGCAATTTCTTATAGCTATCAATCAAACGTAAATGGCGATCAAGCCCTTCAAGTTTCATACTTGTTGGTGTGAGACCATAGAAACGAACATTCCCTTCAACAGATCCGATGACTGCATCCATACGTTCGTTACCAAACATACGACGGAAATTCGTTTCATAGTCTTCTAACTCCATCTCATCATCGAGCAATACTTCAAGTACTACGTTCATGCATTGATAGAATAGTCCACGTTCAACGGTATTGGTATTGTATTGTAAGAAGGTTTCAACCAGTTCTTTGGCTTCTTCAAACTGTTCTAATGCAATATAGATCAATAGTTTGAGCTCAAGAATAGTCAACTGTCCCCACACGGTATTGTCATCAAACTCAATTCCAATCAAGGTCGCGATTTCAGTATAGTCATCTAATTCACATTCTTCTAAACGTTCGACCAAAGCTTCAAGTTGAGTCTGATCCAAACGATGCAGATTTAAAATGTCTTCACGGAATGCCAACGCTTTATTGGTGTTATCCCAAATTAAATCTTCGACCAAATAAATTTCAGAATAATCTGGAACTAAGATACGACATGCTGTTGCACCTAAATGCTCATAGACAGCCATATATACTTCTTTGCCCATTTCTTCCAAAATGCCAAACAATTCAGCCGCTTCTTCTTCATTTGAATTTTCACCATCATTGGTGAAATCCCACTCGACAAAGTCATAGTCTGATTTTGCACTAAAGAAACGCCATGAAACTAAGCCACTTGAGTCAATAAAGTGTTCAACAAAATTATTTGGTTCAGTGACTGCTTCACTTTGGAAGGTTGGTTGAGGTAGGTCATTTAAACCTTCAAAACTACGTCCTTGTAAGAGTTCGGTTAGGCTACGTTCCAACGCAATTTCAAAGCTTGGATGTGCGCCAAATGAGGCAAATACACCTCCTGTGCGTGGGTTCATCAGCGTCACACACATCACTGGGAAATCACCGCCCAAAGAAGCATCTTTCACTAAAACAGGAAAACCTTGTTCTTCTAAACCTTGGATGCCCGCCACAATACTTGGGTATTTTGCTAATACTTCTTGAGGTACATCAGGTAAAGCAATTTCACCTTCTAAAATTTCACGTTTAACAGCACGCTCAAAAATCTCAGATAAACATTGAACTTGTGCTTCAGCTAAAGTATTACCTGCACTCATTCCATTACTTAGGTACAAGTTTTCAATCAGATTCGATGGGAAATACACAATCTCCTTATCTGACTGACGCACAAATGGTAACGAACAGATACCACGCTCTGTATTGCCTGAGTTGGTATCATATAAATGCGTACCCAGTAATTCATTATCTGGGTTGTAAATTTCAAGGCAATATTCATCCAAAATTTCTTTTGGTAATTTACCTTTCGGGCCCGGTTTAAACCACTTTTCGTCTGGATAATGTACAAATTCTGCATTGGCAATTTCTTCACCCCAGAACTGATCATTATAGAAAAAGTTACAGTTCAAACGTTCAATGAACTCACCTAAAGCTGATGCTAAAGCACTTTCTTTGGTAGCGCCTTTACCATTAGTAAAGCACATTGGTGATTGTGCATCACGGATATGTAAAGACCAGACATTTGGAACAATATTACGCCAAGATGCAATTTCGATCTTCATCCCTAGATTTGCCAAAATACTAGACATGTTGGCAATGGTTTCTTCTAGTGGTAAATCTTTCCCTGCGATATAAGTGCTGCTTTCTGAAGTCAGACTTGGCATCAACAGAGCTTGCGCATCCGCATCAATACTTTCGACTTCTTCAATGATAAATTCAGGACCCGTTTGAATTACTTTTTTAACGGTACAACGATCAATTGAACGTAAGATGCCTTGACGGTCTTTTTCAGAAATATCAGCGGGTAATTCAACTTGAATTTTGAAAATTTGTTTATAACGGTTTTCTGGATCAACAATATTGTTTTGTGACAAACGAATATTATCGGTCGGAATATCACGAGCTGCACAATATACTTTAACGAAGTAAGCTGCACATAATGCTGATGATGCTAAAAAATAGTCAAATGGACCTGGTGCAGAACCATCACCTTTATAACGAATGGGTTGGTCAGCGATAACTGTAAAATCATCGAACTTGGCTTCTTGTCGAAGATTGTCGAGATAATTAACCTTGATTTCCATGCTGGCACCTAAATATTCTTATGTGTCAGCACTGACACATAAAATTTCAAATATTGATCAATAACCCGAATCGCGGATAAGAAATTGATTTAAAAAGAGTAGCTAGAGTCATTCATTCATCTGAACAAAAAACGGACTCTAGTCATAATGGGCGCTATTATAGAAGTATTTTATGTAATTGATAACTTTTGTCTGTTTTTCTAGCCTATTTATGAACAATTAAATCCGCCTTACTTCCAAGTGAATAGCCACCAAAATTCTAGACACACATAACCATCTTTTGATGGGCCTTTTCATAATCTAATGAAGAACGCTGAAGTATTCAAAAATATATTTATAAAAATCTAACGACTCTTATGGAAGGTTATTATTTAAAACCTAATAAAACTGACTCGAATCCAACATCTGTAAAGTAATTTTTTTCACTTCATCACGACTTTGCATAATATGTGCTTCAATCGCCTGAATGGCTTCATCTACTTTACGATTAAAAATATAACCCAATATTTTCTGATGCTCCTGATAAGTCGCTTCAACACGATAATCTTTAGAGAAGTCTAAACGCCGAATAATACGGATTCGCTCGCTCAAGTCACGATGAATCCTTGCCATTTCATTATTGCCAGAGGCGCGAACCAAAGCGCAATGGAAATCTTCATCTTGTTGTGACAGTTGTTTAATTTCTTTTAGATATTGATGAGGTTCAACCAGCCATAAATCTTTTAAAACAGATAATTCAACTGAGTTTTGATGATCCATCTGACAAAGTTTACGAATCGAATCTTTTTCTAATACGATCCGCACATCATAAAGTTCTTCATAATAACGAAAATTGAGCGGTCGGATTTGCCAACCGCTACGAAAACTCACATCAACATAACCCTCTTGTTGCAAACGATATAGCGCTTGTCGGATTGGGGTGCGACTTACATCATAAGCTTTTGCAACTTCAGATTCAGTGAAACGTTCACCCGGCATCAGTTTGAAATCAAAGATATCATTCTTGATGCGTTGGTAAACCAGCTCAGACAAATTGTCTGAGCTTTTTGTTGTTTTTATTTTGGTTTCTTTCATGCAACCTTGCCTTATTCCATATAAACCAATGGTTCACCACTATGTACGGTTTGCCCTGCTCTACAAATAATGGCTTTTACAATGCCATCTTCTTCTGCATAAACAGGAAGTTCCATTTTCATTGCTTCAATAATAGCAACAGTTTCACCTTTTTTAACCTCTTGACCATGCTCAACAAAAATTTTCCAGATATTACCTGTCATCGATGCATTTAATGATGCTAAATGACTGTAATCAGCATGGTTATTTTCTTGAATCTGTTCTTCAGGTTGAGCTGAAAACTCCTCTTTCCATCGATCAACTTCGGTCGTGAATGCTTGTTGTTGCTTAAGTTTAAACTCGGCAATACTTTCAGCTTCATCATCTAAAAATTTTACATAATCTGCATAGTCAAATTCTGTTTCTTCAATCTTGATCTCAGCACGACCATTTTCAAAGTCAGCACGCCATTGATTCAATTCTTCTTCAGTCACTTCAAAATATTTGATTTGATCAAAGAATTGTAAGAACCATTGTTTATCGCCAAATTGTTTGTTTTTCTTAAACTTATTCCAGATTGGTAGTGTACGCCCAATTAATTGATAGCCGCCCGGTGAATCCATGCCGTAGATACACATGTACATACCACCAATACCAACTGTTCCCTCTGCGGTAAAGGTACGCGCTGGATTATATTTAGAACTGAGTAAACGATGGCGTGGGTCAACTGGCACAGCACAAGGTGCAGTTAAATACACATCACCCAAGCCAAGAATTAAATAGTTCGCATCAAAAATAATATCTTTAACTTCATTTCGATCTGCCAAACCATTAATGCGTTGGATAAAGTCAACGTTATTTGGTAGCCACGGTGCTTTAGAGCAAACACTTTCTTGATAGCGTTCAACTGCGCCTAAAGTGGCACTGTCTTCAAATGCCATCGGCAAATGTACGATACGAGATGGAATTTTTAATTGGCTCAAATCGCCCATCTCTTCTTCGAGTTGAAGTAATTGAGCAATCAATTGTGATTGTGGAATTACTAAGCCATCGTATTTAATCTGTAGTGAACGAACACCCGGTGACAGTTCCAATACGCCTGCAATTTTTGCATCACGGATCATTTGAATCAGTTGATGCACCCGTAAGCGCAAAGCCAAATCTAAAACATTTTCGCCGTATTCTAAGAGAATATAACTATCACCTGCTTGGCGATACACTGTTTTTGGCGACAATTCAGTTGGTTCTCGTTGTGCCAAAATCGTATTGACAACCTCTTGAATTGGCTCAATTGTTTCTACAACTTTGCTTGCTTCCGCAAAGTTTTGGATATTTTCAATTTGCTGACGTTCAAGTTCATTGGCTTGTTCAACGCTAATCGGATAAAAACGGATTTTATCATCAGCTTTGAGCTGCCCAACTTTCCAAAGTTCTGCTTTGGCAATCGTTACAGGACAAACGAAACCACCTAAACTTGGACCATCTTTCGCCAGAATCACAGGGAAATCGCCTGTGAAGTTAATTGCACCGATCGCATATTCACAGTCATGCACATTGGATGGATGTAAACCTGCTTCACCACCATTTTCTCGTGCCCAGCTTGGTGTTGGTCCTGATAAACGAACACCTAGACGATTTGAGTTAAAGTGAACTGTCCACTCTGATGCAAAAAACTCTTCTACATATTCAGGTTTAAAGAAATCTGGTGCGCCGTGCGGACCATATAACACCGCAATTTCCCATTCATTACTATATTCAGGAATCAATTCAGCCGACAATGCTTGAGGTTCATCGTGAGCAAGTGGCAACTCTGTGCTCGCAAATGCTGGATCAACCATTTTAATCATATCGCCGACACGCAAGGTACGCCCTGCATGACCACCAAAATTACCAAGTGCAAAGGTAGAACGACTGCCCAAATAAACAGGAACATCCAAACCATTACGCACGGCTAGATAAGTACGGCAACCTGATTCAACTTGACCGATTTTTAGAATTTGTCCTGCTTTGACTGCAACAGGTCTCCAAAAATCAATTTCCTGATCATCTAACAAAGCAGTACAGCTTGCACCTCCCAAAGCAATGGTTGCATCTGCATGGAATTTAAGTGTTGGCCCAACAAGGGTAAACTCAAAACCTGCGGCTTTGGCATCATTGCCGACAATACGATTCGACAACTGGAAAGCATAATCATCCATTGGACCTGATGGCGGTACACCTATATCCCAATAGCCCGTACGACCCGGATAATCTTGAATTGAACTCAACGTTCCTGCTTGAATCACTTCAATTACGTTTGGCGTGTAGTTGAAATCATCCAACATTCTTGTCCAGATTTGCATATCATCAAAACGCTGATCGGAAATAATCGCACGGGCATAATCCAGATTGGTGCTAATACCATTCAAGCGTGTTTCCGCCAGAACGGTTTTTAATTTTTCAATGGCACTAGCACGATCATCAGCATGCACAATAATCTTGGCAATCATTGGGTCGAAGTATTGAGAAATCTCTGTGCCTGTTTTAACCCAAGTATCAACACGTGTTCCCTCTGGAAAGGCGACTTCAGTCAACACGCCGGGACTTGGTTGGAAATTTTTTATAGGATCTTCGGCATAAACACGAACCTCAATCGCTGCACCTTTCGGCTGAATATTGCTGAGATATGCCCAATCAAGTTCATCACCAGCAGCAACTTTGAGCATGCATTCAATTAAGTCTAGACCCGTAACCATCTCAGTGACTGGATGCTCAACTTGTAAACGTGTATTCACTTCAAGAAAATAAAACTCATCTCGATTGGCATCGTAGATAAACTCAACCGTTCCTGCACTACGATAATTAACGGATTTCCCGAGTTCTATCGCTGCTTGATGTAGTTTTTTACGTGTCGCTTCAGGTAAATTTGCCGCAGGCGTTTCCTCTACCACTTTTTGGTTACGACGTTGCAAAGAACAATCCCGCTCACCAAAGGCAACGACTTGCCCCTTTCCATCACCAAAAATTTGCACTTCAACATGACGAGCTTTATCAATAAAGCATTCAATAAATACGCCAGCGTCTTTAAAGAATTGTTCTCCCAAGCGTTTGACACTTTCATAAGCATCGGTCAAGGCTTGTGGTGTATCACAACGAGTCAAGCCAATCCCACCACCACCTGCGGTACTTTTCAGCATAATTGGATAGCCAATACGATCTGCGGCAGTCAGTGCCTCTTCTAAACTATCCAACAATCCTGTTCCCGGAGTCATTGGTACATTTGCCGCAGCCGCCAATTCACGGGCACGATGTTTTAAACCAAATTCTAAAATTTGCTCTGCTGTTGGTCCCATAAAGGCAATATTATTTTCTTCACAAGCGCGAGAAAAATCAGCACTTTCAGACAGAAAGCCATAACCAGGAAAGATTGCCTCAGCACCAGTTTGTTTAGCTGCCTGAATTAATTTTTCGATACTCAAATAAGTATCGGCAGGCTTTAAACCGTCTAATGCAATTGCAATATCAGCATCTTCAACATGTTGCGCATAACGATCACTATCCGAATACACAGCAACACTGGTTACACCTAATTTTTTAAGTGTGCGAATCGCTCGAACAGCAATTTCACCGCGGTTTGCAATAAGTACAGTTTTAAACATGATGATTTCCCCCCAATTAATTCGCTGTGTTTGCTGCTTGGCTGTTACGATGCTGGATATAAGCTCTCCATCCACCAAAATGACTAATATTCTCTGCATCATCTATGCCATAAGGCTCACAGATAAAACCTTTCACCCAACGCCCATCTTCCAGTTCGACATTACCCATTCCTAAAGGTGTCGGAATTTCTGCCACAAACTCACCAAAGCGAGCAGTTGGCACATCCCAAAGCTCAACGATAATGCTTTGACCATCTTCTTGACGTGCTAATCCTGGTTTCGGCGGAACGGTGCCATTCAAGGCATACAACGCATAGTTTTTAGAGGTCGTTGTGGTTTCGATATGTACGGCATCGCGTGTGGTTAATTGAAAATTTAATGGCATACCTGTTAGATGAGCACCAACGACTGCAACCCGAATATGATGTGGAGAAACAGATCTTGCAGAACTTAAAGGCAGAGCTTTATCCAATGCCCCTAATTTCAGTGCAAGATAGTTTTGCCAAGCTTTGCCAAAATGAACCAATGCTGCATCATGCCAAGCTGCTGCAATTAGAGTGATCCCAAATGGTAAATGGTCAGCCCTAAATCCTGCTGGTAAAGCTAAAGCACTCAAATCTGCCAAGTTGGTAAAGTTAGTGTAGGTTCCTAAATGAGCGTTATATTCAATCGGATTTTGTTCAAGCTGCTCAATGGTATAAATTGTAGGTGCGGTTGGAACAATTAAGGCATCAAAGTCAGCCAGTCTTTGTTGGATTTTTCGAGCTAAATCTTGTTTTAAATATTCTGCATTGTAGGCATCCACCGCTGAATATTTTTCGCCGTTTTTAATAATTTCTAATACCGTTGGATCAAATGCATCAGGATTAGTTTTCAGTAAATATTCAAGGGCTGCGGTACGTTCTGCCACCCATGAACCTTGATATAGTTGCACCGCCAGTTGCTCAAAGTCTGAAAAATCAATTTTAGTGATCTCAGCATTTAATGACTCAAGCAATTGGACTGTTTGCTGAAATGCTTTTTCAGCCTGTTCATCACCAAAGAAATTTAGTTTTTCTGGAATGGCAAATTTTAATTTGCTAGAGAAATGCACTGGCACATTCTTTGGATGCTTCCGTGAATAGCTGTCCAATGGATCATATGCTTCTAAAACATTTGCAACCAAATCTGCGTCTACAACGGTTAAGGCAAATATCGAAATACAATCTAGACTTTTACATGCAGGCAATAAACCACGATTTGAAAACCGCCCTTTGGTTGGCTTTAACCCAACAATATTGTTAAACGCTGCGGGTACACGCCCTGAACCTGCGGTGTCTGTGCCTAATGCAAATGGGACAAATCCACGGGCAACCACACTTGCTGAACCTGAACTTGAGCCGCCACTGACATATTTAGAGTTAAATGTATTTGCAACGGCACCATATGGAGAGCGAGTTCCTACTAAACCTGTTGCAAACTGATCAAGATTAGTTTTACCAACTACGATTGCACCCGCTTGTTTTAACAAACGTACTGTTTCAGCATCTTCTGCTGCAACAGTAGTTAAAGCTTTACAAGCTGCGGAAGTTACAAACCCTGCAACATCAATATTATCTTTCACTGCAAACGGAACGCCGTAGAGTGGAAATTGTTTTTCTAAACTTTCAGCTTCTTTGCTTAATTCATTGAGAACTTGAATTTGCTGTTCAATCTGTTCTAACGTCGCAATTGAAATCCATGCATTATCTTGAGGATCAATTAATGCAACTAAATCTTTTAAAGTATTGAGTTGGATCTCATTTTTCGAATAAGCTGTTTGCCACTCTGAAATTGTCCAACCTAAAGTTTTTATTTCATGCATTTTATGAATCCCATCTTGTATACAAGTTTGGATAAATAAATGCAGAAAGTGTGCCAGTTTGTTTTTTACATAAAATTCAATTAATTACCTTATTCAGCATGAAATTTTAAACTTGTAGATTAACTATTGGTGCTAAAAAGGCTTTGTTTTAATGCAAATGCTCCATGATTTAGCAAATAGCATTTTTGTTTATCAAAAGTTGCTCAAATTCATATTTAATCAAACCGCTTATTTCTTTGATACATTTACAGAAAGATTGGGTGAAAATCTTAGCCAAAATTCCAAAGCCTGTATTCAAGATCAATGATTTTAGATGGATCAAATACCCAAGAATGATGGAAAATCTAATCTAAACGCATTTCAAACAGGCACAGCCCCTCAATCTCTAAAGGCATCTTGATATTTTCAAAAGCTGCCACTTTTAAAGCCTCGATATGCTCCTGTTTGTTCATATAAAGCTGGTCATTTTGCATGGCATGAGGTGCATATAGATGATCACAAACCAAGTAACAACCTTGAGGTTCTAATAAGGTTGTTACTTTTTTATGGAAATCAGCAGCATATTTTTATGTCGAAGCTCATTCAATGCCTGATGAATGATAATAAAGTCATATTTTTGATTTACAGCATTTTGCCACTCAGGCTCTTTAAAGTTTCCAATGAGATAATTGGCTCTTGCTCGTTCAGAGGGAGTTAACTTCTGTTGAGCAAGCTGATGCATAGCCTCAGAAAAATCGAAAGCGTTATATTGAATATTGGGCAATTGCGACAATAAATGTTGCGCTAAAAATCCTGGTCCTGCTCCCAACTCCAAAATACGACATTGATCAGAAGCATGCGTCTTAATCAAATTGGCATAATAATCAAAGAAATCCTTTCTCCACGGGCGTTTCACATTCGCCGTGTCTTGCCATTCCACAGCATCCTCATAATTGCCTAAGTCGATTGGACTGGCGACATCGTTCATTCATTTTCCCTCCTTTTATAATTAAACCAAACCAATTTGTTGAAAGAACTGTTTGTAAACATCCGCTTTTTTTTCCAGTGCCAATGGATAGGCCCGTGATGATGAAGGCAAGCGATATAAGCTTAGCTCACGATTGTCATAATTCACCTGTACCGATTGACCGATCATGGGCTTGATAGGTTGATCTGGAAAATGCTGCATCAGCGTATCTGTGGCCTTGTCTCCCGTTGTCATAATGGTATGGCACATTGGTATTTGCCCAAGCAATTCTGATAAATCAGTTGCCGTCATAATTTCTAAAAATTTATCAGAAGCATTGCCTTGTAGTCGTTTCACTTGATAAGCAGTATCGAATATTGCTATTCCAATCTCTGTGAGAAAATCACGAATTTGTTGTTCTTTAAAACGCTTATTTGGTAAATCTAAAAAGTGGTTTTTATCACTGAAAAAAATCAGACCAAATATTCTCCACATATCATTTTGATAGTTTGGATAGTAAAAGTTCATCTTCCACCGATTCTGAGGTGGTGGAAAACTCCCCAGCATCAGCAGTTTTGCATTACCAGGCAAAAATGGAGTGAGTGGATGGGTTTCTATTTCTATCATCGTGCCGCCAAAAAATACCTGTTCACTCATAATTTAAGCAGCTCATGATGCAAATTACTACGATAAACATCACCTTTCTATCTCTTTGTGTTGATTATCATATCTGCGTCAAATTCGCCCCACTTCAAAATAAGAAATTAAATTCTTGTCAAACTGCTTGAGTTGTCACGATTTCCCCACGAACCACTTTCCCACACGTCACCATTGCCTAAACATTAAATCATATTTTTAAGTTATTGTTTAAGTGGGATATTTTTACTAGAGAAAATTATGATAACTTTTTCTGGGATGAATTGTTACAGTAGAACGCTTTCTAAAAATTTTGACAAAAACATATCAAAGGAATAAATGGTTATGGATTCTGGATTGATCACACTGTTCTTGCCAATTGCCTTAGCAATTGTTATGGCTGGAATAAAGAAGTTTTGACTAGTTAATTTTCAAATTCAATTTTAAAAACAGCGCATTAATGGATCCGCTGTTTTTATTTCTTTATTGATAATAAACAAGACATTGATATTTAATAATTGATTTAAATTTATGAGATAGTTTTATTCTGCAAATTTTTAAAATTCACTTAGGCTATTTATATAGTTAAGCGAAAAGAATCCTTATTACCAAAAACAAGGTTTCCTAAGATAAGTCTAGGATTTGAAATAATTTAGCGGTAATTTCAGATAACGTATTCCATTGGATTCTGGTTCAGGAAAACGTCCTGCATCCATATTGATTTGAATAGACGGTAGAATTAGTTTTGGCATTGTTAATTTTGCATCACGCACCTGACGCATCTGCACAAAATCCTGCTTGGTGGTTGTGGCATTTAAATGAATATTGCCCTGCTTTTGTGCTTGAATACTGGTTTCATACACAAACTCAGTTCTTCCATCAGGCTTATAGTCATGGCAAAGAAAAACGCGAGTCTGTTCAGGTAACTTATAAAGCTGCTGCACAGAGTCATATAAAATTTCTGCACTCCCCTTTGGAAAGTCACAACGCGCTGTCCCATAATCAGGCATAAACAATGTATCACCGACAAAAACAGCATCACCAATCACATAACTCAGACAAGCTGGCGTATGGCCTGGAGTTGGAATATTGTAGGCATCCATCTCACCAATCTTAAAATGTTGGTGATCCTTAAACAGGTAATCAAAACTTTGATGATTATTAAAGGATTTAAGATCAATATGATAGATTGCACTAAAAATTTCCTGCACAATTGCAATCTTTTCACTCATGGCAATTTTGCCACCTACCCTGCTTTTTAAATATTGTGAGGCAGTTAGATGATCCGCATGGACATGAGTTTCTAAAATCCACTCCACCTTGAGCTGGTTTTCTTCAATGTATTGAATAATTTCATCTGCACCCTGAGTTGATGTTGAAGCCGATGCCGCATCATAATTCAATACACTGTCAATGATTGCACAAACCTTTGTACCTGGGTCAGTAACCACATAGCTGAATGTATTGGTATCCTGATCAAAGAATGCCTTGACTTGAGGTTGCATAAGTTTGTCTCCTATCGTTCAGCCCAAAAGCGATGGATAAACATTCCCACAAGCATTGCAGCAATAAAATACCATACTTGAGAATAACCCAATCCAATCAATGTAATTGCAGGTGCGGGACAGATTCCAGCAATGCCCCAACCAACTCCAAAAAGACTCGACCCAACTATTAATTTTTTATCAATTTGGGTACTGATTGGTAATGATATTTCTTCACCAAAAATCGTTTTCGGATTTCGAATCGCTTTTTGAAATGGAAGAATCGCCACAATGATTGCACCTATCATCACGAACATCAAACTGATATCCCATTTTCCAAAAATATCAAGAAAACCTAAAACTTTTTCAGGATTAGACATTCCTGAAACCAGTAAGCCTAGCGCAAACAAGCTACCAAATACAAAAGCAAGTGCATTCTTCATAGCGCAACTCCAAAGATATCACGAATAACATATACAGTTATTATTCCAGCTAACATGAATGTAACTGTAGCAATCATGGAGCGTATAGATAGGCGACTGATCCCGCAGATCCCATGTCCACTTGTACAACCTGAACCCAAACGAGTACCAAAACCAACCAATAAACCAGCAATAATCAATCCAATTGGAGATGATTTAATAACAATCTCAGGTGTTATAAATATCTGATAAATAAATGGTGTGATCAGTAGCCCCAATAAGAACCACATAGCTGAGCTTCGAACCAATAGCTTGGGTTGTAATAATTGAGACAGTAACCCACTGATACCCGTAATGCGACCATTCACATATAAATAGCCAACGACTGCAAGCCCTAAAATTCCACCACCGATTAAAGCAGAAATAATGCTAGACATAATTGATCCGCAAAAACATTATATATTTTTATATTATATTATTAAGTATAATAATTAAAGCTCTTTATTGTTACAGAATTTCTATTCAAATTCAGCCAATACCCTCCCAACAAATCAAATAGGAAAATCATTTACAAGATAATTTAACTTGCGTAATTCTGCTTTTTCACCATTTGAAGATTTAGATCTGAAATCTGCATTAAAATATGCCTCGATATGCCAGAGTAACAAATCATCTTTAATTTTGCTTTTCACAGACCATTCGAATTCTAGAGCTAATTTGCCGCATTAAAATATACAATAGCCTGTTTTTCTTGGGTTTTAGGACATATTGATATATTTTTTAATGATACCAATTTCAGCACTCAGCGAGGGTTCAAATAAAAAATGATTTTTCACAATATCACAGTCGAAGACTGGCTTGCTTGAACACATTGCGGAATGCTTCTACAGCAAGATTAGGAGGATAATCTTCTTCTTACATACTCATTTTCATGATTATAAAAGCTGTCATTTATGACTTTTCCGCATGGTTCGCTTATACTTGAGACAAATTTATCTATTTTAGACTCTCATGGACATTAGCGTACTAAATCTTCGATACCAATCAATTTAGGAAGCTTATCAATCAGTTTATTTAATTCTATATTTGCTGGTGAAATACAACCAGTATAGTGACTTAATTTCGTTGTTGTTCCATCTGGTCTAATCCAAACAAAATATGCACTCGGTTGATCAGTTACCGTTTGCTGACAGCCAATTGTTTTAACGTTTGCACCTGTTTCTGGACGATAAGTTTTCAACTCCTGTTGTAATTTTTTATATACCGAAGGATCTATTGTTAAGGTCTGAGTACCCGTCACTTTAGTATATTGCTTACCATTGAAATTCACTGTTCCAGAAGGTGAGATTTCTACCGAATAAATTGGACAAGCACCAAAACAAGGACTTGATGAATAATGTATCGTTTCCTGTACAGTGTTGGGAGTTTCTGATGGTGTAGATGCACATCCTACTAAAGAAAAAGTAAAAAGACTTAAGATTAATAATTTTTTCATTTGTTAAGTTAACCCATTATAAATTATGTTTTTTTAATCTAACAAATCATCATTTTATTGTCATTCAGAATGATGTAAAAGTATAAAATAAAATTTACTTAGGCTATTTGAATCTAAAAATTAAAGCCGAATTTGTGATTGAAGAATTAACTTTGCAAGTTCTAAATCATCAGGATAAGTAATTTTAATATTATCTGAACGACCTTGTACTACTTGTACAGGAAAATCAGCGTATTCTAATGCACTTGCTTCATCAGTAATCGTCAAGTGATCTATCAATGCTGTTTCAAGCGCATTTTTTAATATTTTTAATTTTGCGATCTGTGGCGTTTGTGCTTGCCACAACAACTCACGACTTACAGTTTTTTCAATCTGATGTTCAACACGCACTTGTTTTAAAGTATCACGTACTGGAATAGCCAAAATTGCACTTTGATTATTTTGTATCGCAGAATTAACCAATTGCTCTAAATTAGAACGCGTAACACAAGGACGGGCTGCATCATGCACCAATACCCAATCATTTTCATCCGCAATATCAGATAAATAAATCAGTGCGTTTAATACAGAATGAACCCGCTCTGCACCACCTAAGCAAAAATGTAATTTCTCTTTATGATCAAAAGAAAGTGTTCTAGCAAAATTATCACTCTCACCGATTGCAAGTACACAACCAGCTAAATCCAATGTATTTAATCGATTAACTGTATGCTCAAGCACAGTACGATTTTGAATATATTGATATTGTTTTAATTCAGTTTTTGAAAAACGACTGCCCGAACCTGCGGCTGGCACAACCGCCCACAGCTTAGTCTGGGTTTTCATTGGTTGCTGTATCTATTTTTGCATTTGGATCGATATAAATTGGTTTGTAATGGGTACTGATGGTACTCATTTGCACAAAAGTTTCATTTGGCTTGATTAAACCTAAATCTAAGCGTGCATGTTCTTCAATCGCTTCCGTTCCATTTTTTAAGTCGAAAACTTCGGCTGCTAAAATACGATTGCGCTCTTTAAGCTCCGTATTTACTTCTGCTTGTTGCTTAATCTGTTGAGTCAAGGCTTGATGAGGAAAATACCCTCCCTCACCTAGCCAAAATTGATACTGTAAACTTGCCACCAAAAAGATGACAAGTAACAGAATCAATTTACTCGAGGTCGATCGAAACATCTCTATCATGAAAAATTCCCTACATCCTTCTTACAAGGAAGATCACCTGCAAATTCTATATGATTATGAATTTGCAGAGTTTCTGTCTTTTGTAAAGAAAGATGATCAGAAGTATTCAACATAGATAAATTGACCTTAGTTTAGACCTTTGAATTCAGCTTTACCGCGGTAAGCTGCATTCGTTAATTCTTCGATACGAAGCAATTGGTTATATTTCGCTACGCGGTCAGAACGGCATAGTGAACCCGTCTTGATTTGACCTGCTGCTGTACCTACTGCCAAGTCAGCAATGGTTGAATCTTCAGTTTCACCAGAACGGTGTGAGATTACAGTGCTATAACCATTCGCTTTCGCAAGATAGATTGCATCTAGAGTTTCAGTCAACGTACCGATCTGGTTATATTTGATCAGAATAGAGTTACCGACTTTCTCATTAATGCCGCGTTGTAAAATCTTAGGATTAGTTACGAATAAATCGTCACCAACCAATTGGATTTTGTCACCAAGGATTGATGTTAAGTAGCTCCAACCTTCCCAATCAGACTCATCAAGACCATCTTCAATCGAGATGATTGGGTATTGATTTACAAGACCAGCTAAATAATCAGAGAATTGGTTGCTTGTGAATGCTTTATTGCCTTCACCTGCAAGAATATATTGACCATTTTTGTAAAATTCTGAAGATGCACAGTCAAGTGCCAACATAATGTCAGAACCCGCTTTGTAACCCGTTTGACCAATCGCTTCAAGAATAACAGTGATTGCTTCTTCATTTGAACGCAAGTTCGGAGCAAAACCACCTTCATCACCTACAGCAGTGTTTAAACCTTTTTTGTTTAAAACTGATTTTAGAGAATGGAAGATTTCAGCACCTGCACGTAATGCTTCAGAGAATGAAGTGAAACCAACTGGCTCAATCATGAACTCTTGAATATCAACGTTATTGTCGGCATGTGAACCACCATTAATGATGTTCATCATTGGTACAGGCATGCTCAAAGTTGTTTGACCACGCAAGTCTGCGATGTATTGGAAAAGAGGAATTTTCTTTTCAGTAGCAGCAGCGCGAGCAGCAGCCAAAGAAACAGCTAGAGTTGCGTTAGCACCTAGTTTTTCTTTGTTTTCAGTACCATCAAGCTCGATCATCGTGTTATCGATGTCTTTTTGTTCAAATACTGATTTACCCACTAAAGCATCACGGATTAAAGTGTTTACGTTATTAACCGCATTTTTAACACCTTTACCTAAATAGCGTGCTTTGTCGCCATCACGAAGTTCTAAAGCTTCACGAGAACCAGTCGAAGCACCAGATGGTGCACATGCACGACCCACAACCCCAGATTCTAAAATAACGTCTGCTTCGATGGTTGGGTTACCACGAGAGTCCAAAATTTCACGTGCGCGGATGTCAACGATTTGGCTCATGAACAATTCCTCTGTTGAATGAAAATAAGATGTAAACAATTACATCAATGGGTATCTAACTTTTTGAATCCTTTAACTAAAGTATCCAATTCTTTTAATTGCGCCAAGAATGGCTCAAGCTGAGATAAACGCAAAGCACACGGTCCATCACATTTTGCGATTTCAGGTTCTGGATGTGCTTCCAAGAACAGACCCGCTAAACCTGTTGCCATACCTGCACGCGCTAAAGTCGTGATTTGAGCACGGCGACCACCCGCAGAATCAGCACGACCACCAGGCGTTTGCAATGCGTGGGTGACATCAAAAAATACAGGTACATTCATTTCTTTCATGATGTCGAAGCCAAGCATATCTACAACCAAGTTGTTATAACCAAATGCTGAACCACGTTCACAAAGAATGAGTTTATCGTTTCCAGCTTCCAAACACTTATGCAAAATATGGCGCATTTCGTGTGGTGCTAAGAATTGTGCTTTTTTGATATTGATAATGGCTTGAGTTTTTGCCATTGCTTCAACAAGATCAGTCTGGCGACTTAAGAAAGCTGGGAGTTGGATAATGTCCGCAACTTCAGCAACAGGTGCTGCTTGGTAAGGTTCATGAACGTCCGTAATAATTGGCACATTAAAATGTTTTTTAATGTCCGCAAGCCATTCAATCCCTTTTTCCAAACCCGGTCCACGATAAGAGTTTAGGCTTGAACGGTTTGCTTTATCAAAACTTGCCTTAAATACATAAGGAATATCTAAGCGTTTGCAAATATCGACATAAGTTTCAGCAATTTCAAATGCTAAATCTTTTGACTCTAGTACGTTCATTCCGCCAAATAATACAAATGGCAAATGATTTGCCATTTGTATATCGCCTAAACGTACAACTTCTTGTGGTTTTAATTGTGACATTCAAACTTTCCCAGTTTATTTAAAACTTAGTACTTACTTTTGATGCTGTTTTTTTGCAGCTTCAATAAAGCTAGCAAATAATGGATGACCATCACGTGGCGAGCTTGTAAATTCTGGGTGGAATTGTACAGCAATAAACCAAGGATGTTCAGGAATTTCTACAGTTTCAACCAAATGTTGTACTGATGAATAACCTGAAATTTTCATTCCTGCTTCTTCAAGCGCTGGAATAAAACGATCATTCATTTCATAGCGATGGCGGTGACGCTCTGTAATTTCAGCTTTACCATAGACTGCACGTGTTTTTGTGCCTTCAACTAGTTCAGACTTTTGTGCACCCAAACGCATCGTACCGCCAAGATCCGACTCAAGACTGCGTTGTTGTAATTCACCACGTTCATCTAACCATTCAGTAATTAAACCGATAAGTGGATACTTAGTTGAGCGATTGAATTCAGTTGAACTCGCTTCAGGCATACCTGCAACATTGCGTGCATACTCAATCACAGCCAACTGCATACCTAAACAAATACCTAGGAATGGAATCTTGTTTTCACGTGCATATTGAATAGCTTTCATCTTGCCTTCAGTACCACGCTCACCGAAACCACCTGGTACTAAAATCGCATCAGCAGTGCTCAAAATACTCATATCTTGCTGTTCAAGGTCTTCAGCATTGACATAGTCAATCTGAACTTTAACGCGATTTTGAATACCTGCATGTAAAAGTGCTTCATTTACAGATTTATAAGCATCTGGTAATTCAACATATTTACCGACCATCGCAACACGAACAGTGTATTCAGGGTTCAATAATGCTTCTACAACATTATCCCAATCTTCAAGATTTGCTTCTGGAAGGTCGTTGTAACCAAAACGTTCACAAATTAAATCGTCAACATTTTGTTCGTAGAATGTACGTGGAATTTGATAAATTGTTTTTGCATCTTTACAGACGACAACGGCACGCGCTTCAACATTAGTGAACAATGCAATTTTACGTTTAGTATCAACATCAACATCATATTCAGTACGGCAGATTAAGATATCTGGCTGAATACCGATCGAAAGAAGTTCTTTAACTGAATGTTGAGTTGGCTTAGTTTTAAGTTCAGCAGCAGATTTGATATATGGTAATAATGTCAAGTGCATCAACATGGTACGTTTATGACCAAGCTCTACCATCAACTGACGTACTGATTCCATAAAAGGAAGTGATTCGATATCACCAACAGTACCACCAATCTCAACGATTGCAACGTCGTAGCCTTCACCTGCGCGAAGTACACGTTCTTTAATATTATCTGTAATATGTGGAATAACTTGAACCGTACCACCTAAGTAATCACCACGACGTTCTTTATTCAAAACGTCCTGATAGACACGACCACTGGTAAAGTTATTCAGTTTGGTCATTTTCGCACGACGCAGGAAACGTTCGTAATAGCCCAAATCTAAGTCAGTTTCAGCACCATCCTCTGTGACGAAAACTTCACCGTGCTGAAATGGGCTCATGGTACCTGGATCGACATTAATGTATGGATCCATTTTTACCATAGTGACTTTCAAGCCACGAGCTTCCAAAAGTGCGGCAACAGAAGCAGCAGAAATACCTTTACCTAGTGATGAAACCACACCACCAGTGACAAAAATAAAATGGGTCATTGAGTTTCTCGTACAATCGAGCCGAAATCGGCCTACAATGTTGGGCAATTTTACTGTACTCTGCCCCTATAAAGCAAAGTCAAACCGCATCAATTCAAAGAACTATAAACAACTGACTATTCTATCAGCATTTTCAATAAAAATTTATGGGGTTTGTGGATATTTCATCCATAAATTACGTTTAATGTTTAAAAACAATTTTAGATCAGAAATAAATTCATTTGAAGATTTTGACCATATTACAATTTCAACAGATACACTGATGCAAGCATTTATAAAATATCAACAAGCTCAATAAATCCTAGGGATTTTTTCATTTAATTTTACTGCTATAATCACTGGCATCTTTCATTCAATATGTAGCTTTAACAATGGCGAATAAAAAACTTTTAATCTGTGCTGCACTTGCAACTGGTCTATTACTTACTGCTTGTGTCAAAAAAGAAGAGCCAAAAAATGAAGAACCATCAGAACAAACTTCTGAAACACAAACGACTCAAGCAGCATCTCAACCACAACAAAACCAAGAATTTCAGCCTTTGGAAAGCGTAGATAAACCAGCAACGCCAGCTCCAGTGATTGAGATGAGTCGAGAAGAAACGCCAAATACAACTACAGAAATTCGTCGTGAAACTCGCCCAGCTCAAACAGCAGAAGAGACAACAACGGCACAAGCTGAACAACCAAAACCTGCGCAAACTGAGCAGAAACCAGCAAAAGTTGAACAACCTAAAGCCGTCAAACCTGCTCCAGCACAAACTGAAGACGATGCGGTTGCTGCAGCGATTGCGGCAGCAACACCTGCATTAAATAATTAATTTATTTAACCTCTCAAAAAAGCCATGACTCGTTGTAAAGCGACTCGTGGCTTTTTTTATAGTCTAGAAATTAGGAGTAGTGTTTAAAAAAGTCTGCCATCAGTCGTGATGCCCACGATTTCACTTCTAAACTTTCGTAAAACCCACAGTGGCTTCCTTTTTTAGTGGTGACCACCACAATATTTTCCATTTGCTGAATAACTTCTTTATAAGGTTCTAAGTTTTTAATGGAACATACAGGATCATCTTCCGCATTTAAAATCATCAGTGGAATCTTGACATTATCAAACACATAAATCGGGTTAATGGCTTGGCAATAACTTTGATAATCCTGAAAGCCTGCCATTTCAAAATATTCTTTTTCAAATTCTTCCAAACTGGTCGTGGTGAGCACTTTTTTAAGAGAAGAAACATTACTCCATGTATTTTGATAAGGATGAATAAAATACTTAAATAATTTTTTGGTCATCATTTTGCTATAAAAAGGATGTACATTTTTAAAGCTAATTTCAGTGTTATAGCCAGGACACATTGCAAAAGCTGCTTTAAATGGTGTGTCGAGACCTTGCTCGCCAAGATAACGTACTAAAAGTCCTGTTCCTGCTGACGAACCTACTGCGTATAAATCGGATTCTGGAAAAAAAGTTTGAATATGTTTCAGTTGCTCTCGTAAATCGTCAGTCAAGCCAAAAAGAGAAATGCGAGGTACTGGCATAGGTAAACCTGCATGTCCACGGCGTAAACAAAGTGCAATCCGCCAACCCGTATATGCATGTAAGTCTTTAACAAGTTCACGCATACTTTCTGGCGTACCTGTAATCGTATGCATAATTACGATTGTAGGCGTTTCGGCCGGAAGATTATAGCCATACCATGCAATTGCTGTTACCCCACCATCCTGCATGATGAGTTGGTCAATGCGATCATATTCAAGCTTAATTGTTTTTTTTCTAATGATATCAAAATATAAAAGATGTACATGAGTATTACTAAGCCAAGGTGTTGGGCGATACTTTTTCTTTAACTGTGGCAATTTTTCCAGAACATCTTTTATTTTCCCTTTCGGGTCATAGTACATTTTGGGTTGCTCAGCACCAAGTACAGAATCAAGCAGCTCAGAGCCTAACACTTTAATTTTATCTAAAGCAGATATACCCATATTCAATAAAAACCTCTATCTAACCACGAGTAAATGTTTGTCGCACCAATGTCGCGACCTGTTGCCCCCAAATAGCATAGATTTCTTTACTTGGATGAAAGCCATCACTTGCCATAGATAAATTCATCGCCTGAAAATTTTTAATATCGTATTCAATAAATCTAAATTGTGGCTGTGGGGCTAACCACTGTTTTAATGTTTGATTCATTTGTTCTGCATATCGTCCAAATAACCATGCTAATGGATTGGGTAATGCAGGAAAATGCTGCATTGGCGCTACTCCAGACACAATAATCAATGTTGGCTGAAAATGATTTTGTATTTGAGTAAATAATTGTTTTTGTTGTTTTATCCAAGTTTTAGCAGAAATTAATTTAGTCACATCATTGACACCAACTGAAGTGACGACTACATCATATTTTTTGGGTTCTAATTGTTGGATCGCTTGATAAACTTGTTTTGTTGTATCACCAGTTTTTGCATGCAATTTCCAGTCCAACAAATATTCTCTTTTTAATTCTGAAATAATCGCACCAGATAAAGCATCTTGCTGGGTCTCAACACCAACCCCAGCTGCTGCCGAATCACCTAAAATAAGTAAAGAAAGTGGCTGTCCTTGTCCAATAAGACCATCACGGTCACCACTCGCTTCTAAAAGTCGTGGTGTGTTTTTACGAACCTTCACACCTTGTATTACAACTACAGGTAATAATGCGAAAGTTGAAAGTTTTAACCACATATTAATAATCTCAATATTGCTTAGGCTATTTTACTGAGATGCGTTTGGCTGATATTGTGCGAAGCGTGCACCCATTTTTTCTGCCAATGCGGCCAAACCACTCATCGGGCGAATCATGACTTCAAAATCAATGATTTTTCCCTGTGCATTAAAACGAACCATATCAATACCTTTAAGCGATTTTCCACTTACATTAGCACTGAACTCCAACACGACATTTTCACAATCTTCAGTGTAGAACTCACGGTGATAAGTAAAGTTTTCAAACACCTGAATCACATTCGTTAAAATGAAGAAAACTACACGTTTTCCCTCATAAGGCTTAAAAGCAACAGGTGAACGAAATACCACATCGTCAGCTAATAACTCATTTAAATTTGAAAGGTCACCTGTTTTGATCATCTGATGCCATTTTTCTAACGCTTGCTTAGTTGTTTCGATTGTCATTGTAATTTCCTTATATTCTAAGCTAATGAAGTTTGAGACATTCTCCTAACACAGAGAATGTCTCATCTTTTATTTATAGAACTGCTGCTAACTCAGCACCTTGACGAATCGCACGTTTAGCATCTAATTCACCCGCTTCCTTCGCACCACCAATCAAGTGAACATTCTTACCATCTGCTTTAAGTTGATCGAACATTGCTGTATATGATTCTTGACCAGCACAAATCACAACATTATCAACCTCTAAAACTGTGGTCTGACCATCTACAGTAATATGTAAACCTTGATCATCCACTTTATCATAACTCGCACCAGCAATCATTTTGACATCGCGATGTTTTAAGCCTGTACGGTGAATCCAACCAGTCGTTTTACCTAATCCAGCACCAACAGCTGCTGTTTTACGTTGTAATAAGTAAATCTCACGTTCAGATTTCTCTAGCTCAGGTTGCTTTAAACCACCTACATGGGCATAACTCGTATCAATACCCCACTCCGCATAGAATTTTTCAGGGTTCAAACTACCGCTATCACCTTCATGGGTTAAATATTCCGCTGTATCAAAACCAATACCACCAGCACCAATAATCGCAACACGCTTACCGACTGGAACACGCTCTTTTAATACTTGGATGTAGCTCAATACTTTTGGATGATCAATACCTTCAAATTGTAATTGACGCGGTGTTACCCCTGTTGCAACAACAATCTCATCATAATTCGCTTGGCTGAGTTCTTCATAAGTCACTGTATGATTAAGTACTAGCTCAATATTTGGCTGTAACTCAATCTGACGTTTGAAATAGCGTAAAGTTTCGTAAAATTCTTCTTTACCAGGAATGGTTTTCGCAATATTAAACTGACCACCAATCTGATTATTTGAATCAAACACTTTAACTTTATGGCCACGACTCGCTGCATATGTTGCAAAACTTAGACCCGCTGGACCTGCGCCAATTACTGCAATATTTTTTATTGTATTTGTTTCTTTAAAAATCAGCTCAGTTTCATAACATGCACGTGGATTGACTAAGCATGTAGCAATTTTCATCGAGAAAATATGATCTAAGCATGCTTGGTTACAACCAATACAGGTATTGATTTCGTCACTACGACCTTCACTCGCTTTCAATACAAAATCTGGATCAGCCAACATTGGGCGAGCCATCGAAATCATATCTGCATGACCTGAAGCCAGTACATGTTCAGCCATTTCAGGTGTGTTGATACGGTTCGATGTGATTAACGGAATTGAAACTGAGCCTTTTAGCTTTTCAGTTACCCATGTAAATGCGGCACGAGGAACTTTAGTGGCAATGGTTGGAATACGGGCTTCATGCCAGCCAATGCCTGTATTGATAATGGTTGCACCTGCTTTCTCAATTTCTTTGGCAAGCTGAATCACTTCTTCAAGACTTGAACCACCCTCAACCAAGTCCAGCATGGATAGACGGTAAATGATAATGAAGTTCTCGCCAACGGTGGCGCGAGTACGCTTTACAATCTCAATTGGAAAACGAATACGATTTTCGTAGCTACCGCCCCATTCATCATCACGGTGATTGGTACGCGCTGCAATAAACTCATTGATCAGATAGCCCTCTGAGCCCATGATTTCAACACCATCATAACCTGCATATTGTGCAAGCTTGGCACAGTTTGCAAAATCATCAATCGTTTGCTGAACTTCTGCTGAACTTAATGCTTTTGGTTTAATCGGATTGATTGGTGCTTGAATCGCTGATGGCGCAACAATATTTGCTTGATAAGAATAGCGCCCCGTATGCAAAATTTGCATTGCGATTTTTCCACCAGCCTCATGTACAGCTTGGGTAATCACTTTATGTTTTTCTGCTTCTTCGATGGTATCTAATTTTGTACCATGCGCAAATACAACACCATCATCATTTGGAGAAACACCGCCAGTTACAATCAGACTTACACCACCTTTGGCACGTTCCGCATAAAATGCAGCCATACGTTCATAGCCTTGAGGCGCTTCCTCTAAACCAATATGCATAGAGCCCATAAGCACACGGTTCTTTAATGTGGTAAAGCCCAAGTCAAGTGGTTGTAATAAATGTGGATAAGCTGACATGTTTTCTCCTTTGGCTAGCAATCTGCTTGCTAATGCAACTTGTTGCATAAAGTTATAAACAAGATTTGATTTTTATGCAACATATTGCATAATTCTGATGAGTCATTTTTTATTACGGATCATCATGTCACTTGCCCATGTTTTATTGACGAGCTTATTAGAGAAACCAAGTACAGGTTTTGATTTAGCTCGTCGTTTTGACCGCTCAATGGGCTTCTTTTGGAACGCGACTCATCAGCAAATTTACCGCGAACTCAATGGAATGCTGAAAAAAGGATGGATTTCTACATTAGAAGAACAAGCTGCAAATAGCCGTAAAAAAACTTATCAAGTTGAACAACTTGGAAGAATACAACTCGCTTCATGGATTGAACAACAAAGCGAACCTGCTCAACTTCGTGATGACCTCATGGTCAGATTAAGAGCAGAAGCACAGCTTGGCGGCAATAATATTTTGCCTGAACTTGAACGACATCTAGAACTTCATAAAGAAAAACTTAGTCTTTATCAAACAATCCATGACAAAGACTTTAAAAATAATGAACCTACTAATCGTGTCTTATTTATTCATAAAATGATTCTGGAACTCGGTATCATTAAAGAAATCGAATGGATAAGATGGTTAGAACAAATGATTCCTCAGCTTCAAAAGTTCGAACAAACAAATGAAATTGGAGAAAAATAATGCCGTTTTATACCATGCCTGACCAAGAAAAATTATTTGTACGTCGTGTGGGTGAAGGTGAACCTGTACTCGTACTCTCAGGACTAGGTATGCAAAGTTGGCAATGGCTTCCTTTTTTATTTGCGAGTCGCAAAAAATACGAATTTATTATTCCAGATTGGCGTGGTTTTGGTGGTTCAAAAGATTGTGCTATACCAAATACCGATGCCATTTCGAGTCATTGGGATGATATAGATGCACTTATTAAACAATTAAAATTAGACCAATTTATCCTGATCGGTTATTCCATGGGTGCAACCACAGCCATGCATGGTATGAAACATGCTGATTTAGGTTCAAAACTCAAAGCCTATTTACATATCGATCAAACGCCAAAGATTTCGGTCGATGAAACTTGGCAGTATGGGTTATTTGGTCAGAAACATTTGCAATTTAAAAACTTACTCCTTGATATTCAAACTTTATTATTGGAATACAAAGACGCTGTAATACTGGAAGATTTACCCAAAGAAATACGTTTTAAGCTAGTCAGTTTATGGGCTAGATTCATTGAGTTTCAAAGCAGCAACAGTTACAGCCCTAAAATTTTCAAACTCGCATTACATCGCCCATTTTTACAAAAGTATTTACTCCCAATTCAACGCCTAGATTACTTGCTTTGGTATGTAGAGAACTATTTAAATCACGATGAAGATTATCGTGAAGCAATCAGTTATGTTGATTGTCCAACAACCTTCTTTATTGGTCGTGAATCTACGCTTTACCCTGAAACTGGACAAACACTGATTGCGAACTCATTAAGCAATGCAACAGCCGTTTACTTTGAGCGTTCAGGGCACACACCTCTAATCACAGAACCAAGAAAATTCAGCCAAGAAATTGGCAATTTTTTACGAGAAACATAATTTTACTTAGGCTATTTTCCACCTAAAAATAGCCAGCTTATTTATAAACTGGCTATTAAACTAATTTAATGACTTCTCATCTGCTCGGCCACATCCAGCAATAACTGTTCAGTTTTATCCCAACCTAAACAGCCATCTGTCACAGACTGGCCATAAGTCATATTGCAAGAGATTTTTTGATTACCATCAACCAAATGACTTTCTAGCATAACCCCACGAACTTTCGACTCAGCACGTTCTGCAATGATCTGCTTTAAAACATTCGGTTGTTGTAATGGGTCTTTGCCACTATTGCCATGACTACAATCAATCACCAGTGCCGGTAATTGCTTATGTTTGAAATGCATGGCTTGGATCGAAGCTAAATCATAATTAGTTCCATGATTTGAACCACGTAAAATCAAATGTGGTAAAGGATTTCCATTGCTATGCAAAATTGCAGGTAAACCTTGTTGGGTCATACCTAAGAATTGATGACCATGCAGTGCAGACTGAATCGCATCCAAAGCAATTTGGATTGAACCATCTGTACCATTTTTGAAGCCGATACTGTACGGCATATGGCTAGAAATTTCACGATGAATCTGTGATTCACTGGTGCGTGCACCTATTGCACCCCAAGCCAGTAAATCATCAAAATAACCTGTTGCCATTGGGCTTAAAATTTCGCTGGCAATCGGCAAGCCTTTTTCGATGAGTTGTAAGTAAAGTGCACGAGACTTTTCTAAACCAAGTTGTAAATCTGATGATCCATCTAAATTTGGATCATATAAGAAACCTTTCCAACCCACTGTAGTACGCGGTTTTTCAATATATGCACGCATCACCAAGAATATTTGATCTTTTACTTGTTCTTGTAGTTGTTGGAGGCGATCAGCATATTCGAGTACCGCGATAGGATCATGAATCGAACAAGGACCCGTAATCACCATTAAGCGATGATCATGTCCAGATAAAATATTCTGAATCGTTTGGCGATGTTTTGAAATTTGCTGCGCTAAAGTTGCAGACAAGGGATACTGTGCTTTGAGTTGTGATGGCAAGCTAAGTATTAATTCTTTTGAATGAGTGTGTGGTTGTGTCAAAGCAGTATTTAAAGCATTCATTTTCAATTCCTTTGGACTGACCTTCTTCGCAGTCCTATCATTTATTTGAGCAAGTGTGATCTAAGTGATGTTGATTTTTTTGCAAAGTAAAACCAAGAAATCTTGCTAAAATATGAATAATTGAATGTATACATGGTATTTCTCCTAAAATCATGATTGTTAAAGCATAAAAAAACCTGATCGGTGTTGCCGATCAGGTATTAACTGGTTGGGCAACCCTTTTTTGCTGCCCGAAACGCATCAGGCAACTACATATATTGCCAAAAATAAAAGTATGCGTTTGTGTTTACAGTATGCTTTAACATGTTTATTTCAAATATCTAAAAAACTGTTCCTAACACTTAAATTACGCACTATTTCAGCATTTGACAAGTGTTTTTGAAAAATATTTTGTAGCATTTAACGAACCAAACCTTGCGGTTGTAAAATGATTAGGCAAGCACCACAAAGAACAACGATCCCACCCAAAATATCCCAATGCGTTAGCATGACTTGATCGACATAACGCACCCACATTAGGGCAGTAAAAATATAAATCCCGCCATAGGCTGCATAAATACGACCTGATGCCGCAGGATGCAAAGCCAGTAACCAAACAAAGACGGCTAAGCTTAACGCCGCAGGAACCCATAACCAATGCGACTTTCCTTGATTCAAAATTAAATAAGGAAAATAACAACCTAAGATTTCAGCGATTGCTGTGACCAAAAATAACCCAAATACTTTAAGTACTTGGGTTATAGAGAAAGAGAGTTCAAACATTAAGCAGGTTCAGCACTCGGGTTAATATGATCTTCAAATACTTCCAATTTTAAACCAATGTCTTTGCCATTTTCTGTTTTCACAGAAACCGCAACGTTACCACCATGCTCTGCAAGCTCACCAAATAAAATCATCTCAGCAAGTGGCTTTTTCAAATGCTCTTGAATCAGACGTTGCATTGGACGAGCACCCATCAGACGGTCATAACCATTAGCTGACAACCAATCACGAGCGCTTTGATCAACATCAAGTACCACTTGTTTCTCATCAAGCTGCGCTTGCAACTCAGTCAAGAATTTATCTACAACTGAGTCGATAATCGTAGTCGGAAGTGCTTTAAATTGAATAACACCATCCAAACGGTTACGGAATTCTGGCGAGAATGCACGTTTCATTGCATCCTGATTGTCTGCACTATGATCTTGTTCAGTGAAACCAATACTTGCGCGAACAATACTTTCTGCACCGATGTTAGTCGTAAGAACAATGATCACATTTCTAAAATCAGACTTACGGCCATTGTTATCTGTTAAAGCACCATGATCCATGACTTGTAACAACAAGTTAAATACATCTGGATGTGCTTTTTCAATCTCATCAAGCAAGAGTACACAATGCGGATTTTTATGAATCGCATCTGTCAGCAAACCACCTTGATCATATCCAACATAGCCTGGAGGCGCACCGATCAAGCGAGAAACTGCATGGCGCTCCATATATTCAGACATATCGAAACGAACCAACTCTACACCGAGTAATTTCGCCAGTTGTTTCGTAACCTCGGTTTTACCCACACCTGTTGGACCTGCAAAGACAAAACTTCCCACTGGTTTATCTGGTGCTTTCAAGCCTGCACGAGATAATTTGATCGCTGATGCAAGTGCTGTAATCGCTTCATCTTGGCCAAATACAACACGTTTAAGATCACGTTCCAAATTCTCAAGTACAGACTTGTCATCTTTAGATACTGTTTTCGGTGGAATACGCGCAATCTTAGAAACGATGTCTTCGATATTTTCAACCGAGATGGTTGTACCATCGACTTCAGCTTTCAAACGGCGTTGTGCACCAGCCTCATCAATCACATCGATCGCTTTATCTGGTAAAAAACGATCATTGATAAATTTAGCTGACAACTCAACAGCAGCAACAAGAGCTTTATCATCGTATTCAACATGATGGAAATCTTCGAACTTACTTTTCAAGCCACGTAAAATTTCAATCGTTTCACCAATACTTGGTTCATTCACATCGATCTTTTGGAAACGACGAGACAAGGCATGATCTTTCTCGAATACCTGACGATACTCTTGGAAAGTTGTTGAACCAATACAACGCAAAGTACCATTCGCTAATGCAGGCTTAATTAAATTCGATGCATCCATAGTGCTGCCCATACTCGAGCCTGCACCAATGATCATATGAATTTCGTCAATGAATAAAATCGCATTTGGATTCTTTTTCAAAGCATTCAACAACTGTTTTAAACGTTTTTCAAAGTCACCACGATATTTAGTCCCTGCAACCAAAGCACCAATGTCTAAGCTATAAACTTCAGCATTTGCAAGTGGTTTCGGTGCCTTGCCATTTACAATCAGCCAAGCTAAACCTTCCGCAATTGAGGTTTTACCTACACCCGGATCACCAACAAGCAACGGATTATTTTTACGACGTCGACATAAAATTTGTGCTGCACGCTCAATTTCTTTTTCACGTCCAATTAAAGGATCAGTTTTGCCCTTTTGTGCTTCGATATTTAAGTTAAGCGTATATTGCTCAAGTGGCCCAGCATTTGCTGAAGCTGCACTTTCACCTTCAATATCTTCAACTTCTTCTTCAACTTGAATCTCATCTTTACGAGTGCCATGAGATAGGTATTGAGTCAAAGTTAAACGGTTAATTTGATGACGTTTAAGTAAATAAACCGCGAACGAATCTCGTTCTGAATACATTGCCACTAGAACATCTGCACCTTCAACCGTACGGTCACCACCACTCGATTGAACATGGAAAATCGCACGTTGCAAAATTCGATCAAAGCTCTCAGTTGGATGAGGCGCCTGTTCACTATTATCACCAAGTTTTGGGCTATGTTGCTCTACATATTCCTCTAATTCTTTACGCAATGTAACGATATCAGCACCACATGCTTTTAACGCATTGACTGCTGAATCATTATCAAGTAAAGCAAGCAACAAGTGTTCAACTGTCAGAAACTCATGTCTCTTTTGACGAGCCATGCTAACAGCCAAACGTAACGATACTTCTAATTGACGACTGAGCATGCAACCCCCTTATATTTTGTGCTTCATCTAAAAGGATAATATTAGAATAAGCTGGTATTAACTTGGTTTGTCTGAGGCTTTAAAGCGTTATCTAGTATACGTTTACAATAACACTTTACTTCATAATCTACAGTTAGCATTACTTGAGTATCTTGGTCAAGATTCAAAACAAAGTATTGTTGTAAAATTTCGATTACAAAGAGAATAAGACTTGCCTAGTCGCGCAAAAAGACAGCAAATCTATTCTTTATTTATGAAAGCGTATTCAACCTATGAAAAATTTTAATATGCTATGATCTTAGTTAAAACCTAACAAATCATGTATAGGTTGATTATAAAGATAGTCAGTATATTGATTCATATTTTTAGCATAAAACAATATATGTCTTAATTTACCGATTAAATCACATATCGAAAGATAGCCTTGTTTTCTAAAGACCCATTCGCAAGATATGGTTACTCAAAGTGATATTCAGCAGCTTTTTTACGGTTTCACTCTTAGCTTATGAGCCATATATGACGCAAGTGCATTGCTTTTTTAACGCTGCTCAGGTTCGATCTGACACAATAATGGATGACCTTGAGATCGTGCAAAGTTATTCACTTGATTCGCTTTTGTTTCTGCAATATCACGTGGATAAATACCTGCTGTTCCTTTGCCTTCATAATGAACAGTCAACATCACCTGGCTTGCTTGATCAAGATTCATTGCAAAATAACTTTGTAGTACCTCAATAACAAAATCCATTGGTGTGTAATCATCATTCAGTAAAACAACAGCGTATAGTGGCGGTTTTTTTAATTCAGGTGGTGCTGTCTGAACAATGACTTCGCCATCATGATCCTCTTGCGAGTCACTTAAACGTGGATTTAAGTGCCAATCGACATATCCAGATTGATGAAAGGCATTTTTCACTTCACTTAAATTCATTTGACGTTTATATCTTCGCATATCCAGTTCTTACTAAATTTTATTGGGCATTTGCTTCAGCTTGAGGAATTTCTGATACAAAAGCAGAACTCACATCAACAGGTTGACCACGTTGCCAACTAAAGCGTTTAATCACTGGTGTAGCTGAACCAGATAAGCGAACTTCAATGAACTGAGGTGTGAAACCTTTAGGCATGGTCCAGCGCCCAGTCAACCGTTCAAAATCATCGAAATTAAAATTGGCATCTTCTAATGGCACAACCAAAACTTCAGTATCTTTAATTAATCTTAACTCAACACTACCAACAGCTCGACGTTTATTTGGGCTTACTTGAACCAAGTCCAGTTGATATTCAAAAGCATTCTCGGGCAAAGATTTAATCGCTAAATTTTGTACAGTTAAACTAACACCACCACGTTGTCTTAAAATTTCACGATAAATGGCGTTCATACTTTCAAACTGAGTTTTATCAGCATTAGCTTGATTAATACCTTTAAATAACTCATCGGCATTACTAACCGCCATATCACGTTCTTGAACAGCAGCATTTAAACTCTTACTAACAGAATCCAAAGTGATTTTTTGCTTTTGTACAACATCAACAAGTTGTTCAGCATCTGCATCATAACCGACAACAGTCAAACCTTGACGATGCCCAACAGTATATCCCAACATAAAACTACTACCAATCAGTAATGTAGCAGCAATCACTAAGGGCAAATTCGTCTTGAGGAATTTATTTTTTTTAACGGAACTTTCTGGTGAAGTAGTCGGTTCAGCGTTTTCCATCATCATCTCTATCGTTATGATTTACATCAAAGCACACATTTAAATCCAAATTTAAATGTGTGTGAAGTAAAAAAGCGTTTTTTATGGTAATAAACCAATACCTTCTAAACCAGCAGCTTCATCAAAATTGAACATTAAATTCATATTTTGAATCGCTTGACCTGCTGCACCTTTCACTAAATTGTCTTGCGCAACTAATATAATTAATTTATTCGGTTGAGGTTGATATAAAGCAATACGTAGCTCATTTGCACCGCGCACACTACGTGTTTCAGGCGAACTATTTACTGGCATTACATCAACAAAACGTTCATTTTCATAGAAACGCTCATACAATGCTTGCAGATGTATATTCTGAGCTTGCTCAGTCAAATCGACATAAATTGTACTCAACATACCACGAATCATCGGTACAAGATGTGGAACAAAAATAAGATGATTAAATTGTCCCTTTTCACCCGAAATGTTTTCTAAAGCTTCAACAATTTCTGGATGATGACGATGTCCAGCGACACCATAAGCTTTAAAATTATCAGCATTTTCACTATAAATCATGCCTAAACTAGCTTTGCGACCTGCGCCCGATACACCAGACTTTGCATCGATAATAATACTTTGCGGATTGATCAATTTTTCTGAAGCTTTTAGTAAAGGAGCTAAACCCAACTGTACTGTTGTTGGGTAGCAACCAGGATTACCAATCACTTGAGCTGTTCTAATTTTTTCACGATTTAGTTCAGTTAAACCATACACTGAATCGACTAATACATCTGGACAGCTATGTTGCATGCCGTACCATTTTTCAAATTCAGATAGATTTTTCAATCGAAAATCTGCAGCAAGATCAATTACTTTAACATTAGAAGCTATCAGCTCTTCCGCATGTTGCATTGCAACTCCATGTGGCGTTGCAAAAAAAACAACATCACACTGCTTTAATGCATCTAGGTCAAGATCGGAGAACGCTAAATCTGTATGCCCTCTTAAGCTTGGAAACATATCTGCAACACGTTTTCCTGCTTCAGTTCGAGATGTTAAAACACGTACTTGGGCTTGTGGATGCCTTAATAAAAGACGTAATAATTCGACGCCTGTATATCCAGTTCCACCGACGATGCCAACAGAAATCACGTGCTCTACCTCAAACTATAAATAGTGGTTGTAGTATGGCAGTTTGACGCCATTTCCACAATCCATAACCCTATAAGTTATATAGCATTTCTAAGTTACAACTTGAGGGATTGATTTTGTATCTAGCTAAAGTTAGTAAAAATATAAAAATTTCTAAAAACAAAAATGTAAATTTAACAACTTATTTTTCACTTAACTGGTCGCTATAACATTAAAAACAGTGTAAAAGTTCTGTCAAATTGTTTTATATAAATTCAATTTTACCACTGGTCAAGAAATACTATTGAATCATCTAAGTATTCGCATAGAATAAAAACCATGCGGTAATAATAAATTTCATGGATGCTAAATTTTGGAGAGCTGGAATGCCTTCTTTGAGATCAAAACAAAGATTAAATCAATACATCAGTTTAGGCGTAAGCAGTATTTTTTTGCTTAGTCCAGCTTTTCTAGTAGGCTGTGGAAGCGGTGAAAGCGAGGCAAAATATGTCCCACCCACTCCAGAAGTTGTGATTCCAAAGCCTAAAAACTTCGATATTAAAGTTCCAGTAGAAATGCGTGATGTTATAGTCAAAGTATATGATAATTTTGATGATTCTTTAGTCATAGAACAAAATGTTAGTACTACTTCAAATCTCAGTATTACCTTACCGAAAGTACTTAATACGGATCATTTGTATAGAATTGAAATATCTACTACACCTAATTCATTAATTTATGATTTTCTCAATGGCCAATATAAAAACTTCTCTTTAACTTTTAATGCTTTAGTAGAAGTTAATACTAGCAATTTAACGCAACCAATCTATATAACCCCAAGCTCTGAAGCAATTTATCAACGTGCTATCGTAAGATCTGGTCAACTCCCTACAGACATCATTAACTCCAAACAAGTTAGTGCATTACAGCTACAATTTGCGACTAATGATGTCAACAGTGCCTTATTAAATGGCTTTTCAAATGTTGATTTACCAAACTTATCATCAAGCACAATACTTACTATTTTTAAATCAAATAACCTAACTGTTGCTACCATCAATAAATATATTAATACCTATTTAAACTTTGGCTACATTCAACAATGGTCAAGCTCCAACCCTGAAAATGCATTTGTTGAATTTACCAAGAACTTAGCAATCGATTTAAAAGATGGTTATTTAGATGGGAAAAAAATACATGGAGATCCTAGTCCACTTGTTTCATTAATTGACCCAGCCCCTGAAAATACAGATCCAAATAAAAACACTTTAATTAACATAGCAGAAAATCAAAAAAATATTAGAGATCAATATGCTGGATTATTAAAAAGTGCAGTACTAAAACTCGCCACAAAGTATGAGCAACAAACATCTAATCCACTTGGATATATACAACTCGAACAAAAAATATACTCAGGTACCGATCCAAAAATGCAAGCTACAGATGTTTTCAGAGTAGCGGGGGCTGGTGACTAAAGAAGAGCTGTAGGCTTTGCCGTTAATAGTTCAACATCAAAATGTCTAGATTCGAATTATTTATGCCAATCAGGTGTAACCGGAATCAATACTGTCTTTAATCCTAATTTACCTTCTATTGAGTATCTAATTGGCAGTTACGAAGATAAAATTAACGATTGCAAACTAAATATCAGAGCTAACGGTGTTTTAGAACTACAAAAAGGTACTCAAATCTTCACTTCAAAACTTGATGGCGATAGTACTGATAATTTAATGCTCATCAATAATACAGCTCAAGACTACCTACTCAATAGTAGTTCTACTGACATCGACTTTACTTTACAAAAGTATAAGTTTATTCAAATAAAACTAAATGGTAATAAAGTATTAAGTGCTAGTGCGGGCCTAGATACTCGCAAGGCACCTGATCAACTACAAACAACCCAACTTGAATGTAGTTTTATTTGATTTAGTACCACCACGCAGGCAATTGAATACTTTTTAATTGCCTGCGATTTTCGATATAACTTTCATCATACTTCGCTACTTCACCCCAAAATGCTGCACTATGATCAAAATACTTCGTATGTGCTAATTCATGTATACACACTGATCGTACATTATGCATCGGCATTAATACTAATCCCGCGTTAAGCATAATGTCATGTTTTGAACTACAACTTCCCCAACGTGTCTTTGGCTTTCTCACCGTGCATTCGCCATATTGTAAGCCCGTCTGCTCACTTATTAAGTTTAAATATTCTGGTAAAAACTGTTTCGCATATACTAATACAGCAGCTTTTAAGGCTAATTCAGGGCTTTCATTTCGAATAAATAAAATATGTTGTTCCCAGTTAAATTTAAAAATATGACGTTGCTGTTGCTGAATAATTTGAAATGGTTGCAAATGATAAAATAAAACAAGTTGTTCAGGAAAATTTATAGTCTGATTAAATTGTTCTTGTTGCTTGCTCCATGTCTCTAATAACCATTGTTCAGACTGTTGCAGAAATTGCTGAATCTGCCGCTTTGTACAAAAGATAGGGACTGTTAAACGAATACCTGTAGGTTCAACACGCAAACGCAAATTTCTCGCTCTTGCATGTCGAACTACTTTAATTTCAGGCAATTGTGTTTCAAGCGAAACTGATTGCATTACTGTGCCGTACGTTCTTCAATACCATTATTGGTTGCAACAATCGTAATACTAGCTGCATTCAAAGCAAAAATTCCATTGGTTACCACACCTGGAATATTGTTGATCGTTTTCTCTAAATCAAGTGCGTTCAAAATATTTAAATTAAAAACATCTAAGATAACGTTACCATTATCAGTAACAACACCTTCGCGATAAACAGGATCACCACCTAAAGCTACGATTTTACGTGCAACTGCAGAACGCGCCATTGGAATGACTTCGATAGGAAGTGGAAAATCACGACCTAATTGCTCTACCCACTTTGAGTCGTCAACAATACATACAAACTTCTTAGCAATTGAAGCAACGATTTTTTCACGAGTTAATGCAGCACCGCCGCCTTTAATCATATGCATATGACGGTCAATTTCATCTGCACCATCGACATAGGCATCCAAACCACCTACCGAGTTCATATCAACCACTTCGATACCTAATTTTTTAAGACGTTCAGCTGTTGCATTAGAACTTGCTACGGCTGCTTCCAATTGCAACTCTGGTAATAGATCAATTAAAAAATTAACAGTACTTCCAGTTCCTACGCCCAAAATGCCGCCTTTAGGCAAATGTTTCAATGCTGCTTTTGCAGCAGCTTGTTTTTTTTCATCTTGGGTTGCATATAGACTCATGACTTCACTCAACTATTTTGACATTTGCTGCAAGAAAACAGCGCAAATGCACAGGGGTTTGCTACAATGATTGCCTATTTTAAACTGTTATAGGGAAGATGAACATGCTGTCTCGTGTGGTACGACAAATTTTACAAGCAACGGTTTATGACGTTGCGATTGAAACACCGCTTGAAGCAGCTCCACGAATTAGTCAAAAAATTAACAATAACATTCGATTTAAACGTGAAGATTTACAACCTGTATTCTCTTTCAAGCTACGCGGTGCTTACAACAGGATTAGCCAACTTCCTAAAGATCAACTCGATCGAGGTGTGATTTGTGCATCAGCAGGTAACCATGCACAAGGTGTTGCACTCTCTGGAAAAAAATTAGGCATTCCAGCCATTATTGTCATGCCAAGCACGACCCCTGACATCAAAGTACAAGCGGTTAAAAACTTAGGTGGACAGGTTGTTTTACACGGCGATAGTTTTGATGTTGCCAATAAATATGCCAAACAACGTGCAGAAGATGAAGGATTAGTTTTTATCCCACCTTATGACGATGAACTCGTGATTGCTGGTCAAGGAACGATTGCCAATGAATTATTGCGCCAATGGCGTGATGTTGAATATGTTTTCGTTGCTGTCGGTGGTGGCGGGCTCATTGCGGGTGTTGCAGCCTATCTTGGTGAAGTTGCGCCACATGTCAAAGTCATTGGTGTTGAATATGAAGAATCTGCATGCCTAAAAGCTGCTCTTGAATCTAATGAACGCGTGATTCTGCCACATGTGGGTTTATTTGCGGATGGTACAGCCGTTGCTCAAATTGGTGAATTGCCTTTTGAAATGATCCGCTTATCTAAGTCAGATAATTCTGGTCCAATTGTTGATCCAACAATTGTTACGGTCAATACCGATGAAATCTGTGCCGCAATCAAAGATACCTATGATGAAAATCGCAGTATCGTTGAACCATCAGGGGCGATGGCCTTAGCTGGGATCAAAAAATACGTTACCGAACATCAGCTCACTGGAAAGAACATGGTTTCAATTGTTTGCGGTGCAAACATGAACTTTGATCGTCTCCGTTATATTGCTGAACGTACTGAATTGGGTGAACGTAAAGAAGCAATCTATGCCGTCACAATTCCTGAACAGAAAGGTGCATTTCTTAATTTCTGCCGTGCTCTACAAGGTCGTAATATTACTGAGTTTAACTATCGTGCCAGTGATGATAGCCAAGCTCAAGTATTTGTTGGGATTAGCTTGAAAGGTGGTGAGGTTGAACGTCACGAAATCCATGAGTTGCTGAAACAACAATATGATGTCGATGATTTATCCGATGATGAAGTTGCAAAACTGCATATTCGTTACTTAATTGGTGGTCATGCCAATCTTGAAAATGAACGCTTGTTCCGTGTTGAATTTCCAGAGCGCCCAGGTGCCCTACTGACTTTCTTGGAACGCCTAGGTCCAACACATAACATTACCCTATTCCATTATCGTAATCATGGTGCAGCCGAAGGTCGTGTTTTAGTCGGTTTACAAGCAACTGATGCAAAACAAAATCCAGATGGGTTGATCGAAACTTTAGAGAAAATTACTTATCCATATGCTGAAATCAGTGACAATACTGGTTACAAACGTTTCCTTAAATAAATCACCTCATCATTTAAAGCCGACATCATGTCGGCTTTATTTTTACCCAGTGATCTTGATCTTTTATATGTGATCGCAAACAAAATCATTACAAACAGATCAATTAATCCACCTTAAAATGAATAAAAAGACATTTTTATCATTTAGTTAAGGACAGTTATGGCACAGTTTAGAGGTGGTCCCACATGTTTGAACAACTAAAAGCTTATTTATAAGTGATACTCTGCTCTAGTTAAGCTACCTTATTTTGTTGTGGTAGCTGGTCATAGTAAAACTCATCTGGAGTCATTTTGTCCA
>JACCDZ011514711.1_pt1 | contig 39106 bp, 36 predicted proteins | sample 7449551 | NCBI WGS metagenome assembly JACCDZ01 (sample SAMN15323452, study PRJNA562643) | freshwater metagenome | isolation source: river surface water | place: USA:Blue River Watershed | collected 2017-08-18
GGCAGTATCAACAAAGTGTTGTCGGAAGTTGCAAATGGTGACTTAACCCGTCGGTTGAAGATTGTGCAGCAAGATGAATTTGGTGCGTTATCACAACGCGTCAATCAACTGATCGACTCGCTGAGTCAGTTAATCCATCGGATCTCCGACAATGCCCAGCATTTGCAACAAAGTTCAAGCTTATCGCAACAAGAGGTTCAAGAGATCTCCAGCGCCCTCACCACGCAGCAGCAGCAGATTGGGGACGTCAATACCACCACGCATCAGCTGGCCGAAAGTACCCATCAAATCACTGGTCAGGCGAGCCAAGCGGTCGGTGAAATGGAAATGGCGTTAAAGCAAAGCGAGCAAATTGACAAAATATCCAATGAAAATAATGTACTGATCAGCAAGTTAGCCGAGCAACTCAGCAACACCGTTGGCATCATGGCCAAAGTGAATGAGCAGTCGAATAACATTGGCGGTATTTTGGCAACCATCCGCGGCATCGCAGAACAAACCAATCTGTTGGCGCTTAATGCGGCGATCGAGGCGGCACGTGCCGGTGAACAAGGGCGCGGTTTTGCGGTGGTAGCCGATGAAGTTCGTTCCTTAGCGGTCCGGAGTCAATCGGCCGTTGACGAAATTAGGCAGATGATTCAAACCTTGCAACATGAAAGTACCTCAGCCATGGCGTCGATCACCCGAGGCAAGGAGGATGCTGAATATTGTGTCAATCATACCAATGAATTAACCCAAGCGTTAACGCATGTCACGCAAGCCATTAGTCAAATGCATCAGATCAGTCAAAGCATTGCTCAAACCACGCAACAACAATTGCAGCTGGGTGAGAGCATCGATGTCAGTATGCAAACCATGGTTGAGCTGGCCGCGCAAAGTGCCGAGAAAGCTGAAAATACCCAACACCATGCCTCCGCGGTCGCGCAAAACGCCGATGAGTTATTGGGCTCAATTAGTTCCTTCAAAATCTAATCCAGGCGCGCCTGCCAGATGCAAAAAAGGCTGGACTAAGTCCAGCCAGGCAGGCGTGTTGACCATCCAAGGTCTAGCTGTCGTTCCTTCTGCGTTTGCTGGTCTGCTCCCTTGCGAAAACAGAAGCTCATTGCATTGTACATAAAACAGAACCATTGTCACCTTTTTAGGGTCAAGATTCAAAAATATTGCGTTTGATCAATGACTTCGATGTCTATTTGTTCAGCTATTTTAGCGGCAGTGCTGGATAATCCGGCAAAACTGCACACCACTAACTGCTGACAATCATACCGGCACATCAACATCACTAGCTGGCGTAGCAGCACGGTATCCACCGGATGCGTAGCATGGGGATGCAAATAGATTAACTGGCGTTTAGCCGAGGTTTGGTAGATCCGACAAGCGCTGGCAGCATCGAGGAACACGCCCTGTTGCCACGCAGGCATCTGTCGACAGCGCTGTAAAAACTGCGGATGTCGCCCAGTAAAGAACACCGCCGACGGTGCCTGAGTTGCGCCAAATCGATGACTACACCACATGCCCAACCACGCGAGCACCAGCAATAGGCAGACCACGAGAATTGGCTCATGCGGCGTATTGGCCAACGGCCAAAGTAAAAAGGCGACCACGCTACTGCTTGCCGCCAGCACAAAGAAAAACCAAGACCAACCAAAGGAATCCTGCATGCTATGTTTCTCCATGGACAGCATGAGGCTAGTTTGTGTTGGCTTTAGGGAAAAAACTGTACCGAATTCTTATAAAGTTTTGATATTTTGCATCATCTCGAGCACGGATGGCCACTGCAGCGGTGGTAACAGGCTCGAACGCACGATTCGAGGCTGCTCATCCGCGTCGGTAAAGGTCGGTGCCGCGAGACCGTAACGTTGCGCCGCCAGCGGATAAAACTGCTGTTTCGTTGGATGGTCATCGTGCACGATATTCACCAATGCCGGCCAGCGCTGTTCAGTGAGCCAGCATGCCAAGTAGGCGGCGATCTGGTCACTATGCACTAGATTCACCTGCAAGTCGGCTCCGGCCAGCTGCCCCCGTGCGCAGAAACGCCCTGGATGACGCCCTTCGCCAAATAATCCCGCTAATCGCAACACGCTATGCCGAGGATACTGCTGCACGATGCGCTCTGCGGTCACTAATTGGGCTACGCGGGGTTTGGATAGGTCAGGCTGCGAATCCTCGAAGATCTCACCGCCTAAACCACTATAGACACCGGTGCTGGAACACAGGATCAGCTGACGACATTGCAAGCTGGCCGCACGCTCAGTCCATTGCTGTAGCGTTTGATGATACGCCGCCATGTCAGCGCCTGGGGCTATCGCGATCAACCAAATCGCCCCTTGCAGGGTTGCTAAAGCATCGTCGCTCGCAGGTTCCTGCCATACCAGAGGTTGCACCTGCGCCGGCAGATCGTGCAAGCCCGCCGCGGTGCGGCGTAACGCCACAAATTGCCAGTCTGGCAGATGCGACTGCCAATAACTAAACAACCGCTTGCCGAGCCAGCCACAACCAATGACCACCAATCTGTTCATGCATCAGCCCTTGGTAATACGGCAAAGCGGCCACGGAAACTGGCCAGCAACAGCCCTTGATGATGCAGTTCAACCAACACGCTTTGCCGAGCGCGGCGACCGGCGATTAACGGTGACAACTCGCCATCGACATCCATCAAACGTGCCGTCGCAATAGCACCGTCGGTCACAGGTTTGAGATAACGCACATCGGCGTCGGCCAGCACAATATCCCCCTGCACTTGCAATGCTTGTAACTGCAAGTACACCAAGCCCCAGCCAGTCAGCGTCAGCAAGGTATAAATACTGCCCGCAAACATCGTCTGGTGCAGATTGATATTCGGTGCTAGTGGCGCTTGGCATTGCAATTGGTAGCCATCAAACGCGTGGATCTGCAAGTGCATGAACGCTGACAACGGAATGGTTTGATGCCAAGTGTTTTGCAAGGTGTGGCACCAGTCTTGCCATTGGCTCTGCTCACCCTGCATACGCAACGTTTTGTGCATTTGGTGGTGCGGGATGCCATACAGTGGCGGTTGGACGGCGCCTGGCAGGTAATGTTGCTTTTTATAAAACCCCACGGCGTTTTCGCGCGCATTCAGCACAATACCGCAACACCCCCACTGTACCGCCTGTTGTTCCAACCTTGCCAACACGATGGCGCCGAACCCACGCCCACGGGCGGCTTCGGACACGGCCATATAACGGACTTGGGCACGACCATCGACCAATCGATGCAAACGTCCAACCGCTAGCACCTGCCCCTGCTCCTGCACCATGGCATGAAAAGCATCCGCTTCAAGCTCATCGCGTTCACTGCCCCGAGGCTGCCCCCAAGGTGCCCGTAACACTTGATAGCGTAACTCATAATACTGCTGCCACTGCAGTTCTGTGGTTGGCGTACTGAGCTGCCATGACATCATGAAAGTTCCTTGATTGAATAAATTAAAGCCGCCTGACGTCACCGACCGGGCAGAGCCAAGGCAGCGCGAACTCCACTACCACCACGCCCCCCGTTCGACCCTGAACCACCCACGTCAGCATCATAAGCACGGTGCGCGTCAACGCCGCTGGGTCATCGGTCTTGCCCCGTTTAGGGGACTTGCAGCCAAAATGTGACAGGGCCATCATTGACCAAGCTGACCTGCATATCGGCACCAAATTGGCCGGTGGCCACCGTGATGCCTTGGCGTTGGCAATAAGCAACAAAGGCTTGATACAACGGCTCTGCCACACCCGGCAAGGCCGCTTGGCTAAAACTTGGCCGTAATCCTGAATTGGTATCGGCGGCGAGGGTGAACTGCGAGACCACCAGCAACTCGCCAGCCACTTGTTGCACATTTAAGTTCATTTTGCCGTGTTCATCATTAAACACCCGATATTTCAGAATTTTATCGGCCAGTTTGCGCATCTGTAGCTCGGTATCATTGGCTTCGACGCCCAGTAGCACTAACAGCCCAGTGCCAATTTGCCCAACCGTGTCGCCGGATACCTCAACACTGGCCCGGCGTACTCGCTGAATCAACCCAATCACTTGCGTGCTCCTAAACGTTGAGCCAACTCTGTAGCTGCCTGATACAAAGCCCTAGCAATGGCAGGCTCTGATGCTGAATGACCAGCTTGTTGCACCACAGATAACACTGAGCCAGGCCATGCTTGATGCAAACTCCAGGCGTTTTCTAATTTACACACCGCATCATAACGGCCGTGTACGATATACGCCGGTAAATGCGCGATACGACTGAGGTTTTGCAGCAACTGATTTGGCTCTAAAAAACAATGATGCAAGAAATAGTGGTTTTCGATACGGGCCAATGGCAGCGCAGAGTCAGGCTCTAACGCCCCCTCTCGCATTGCCGCGTTGGGCACTAAGGTTGCTACTCGCGCCTCCCACAAACTCCAGGCTTTGGCCGCTTCGAGCATGGTGTGTGCATCGTCACTTTGTAAACGCTCACGATAGGCAACAAGCACGTCCAGTCCTTGCACCGGTGCTATCGCTTGCATAAAATCAGCAAAATAATCCGGAAATAGTTGGCTAGCACCACCGCCTGGGCGATAAAGCCAGTCGATGTCTTCGCTGCGGGCTAAAAAGATGCCACGTAGAATAAAGCCCAAACAACGCTCCGGATACTGCTCACCATAAGCAAGTGCTAGGGTGCTCCCCCAACTACCACCGGCAACCACCCAACGTTCGATGGCTAAATGCTGGCGTATCGCTTCCATATCAGCAATCAGATCAGCGGTGGTGTTATGGCTCAGTGAGGCAAAGGGCGTGGATTGACCACAGCCGCGTTGATCAAACAACACCACACGATAAACCCGAGGATCGAACAAACTGCGCTGAAACGGTGAACTACCACCACCTGGACCACCGTGACACATCACCACCGGGATCCCTTTGGGGTTGCCGCTTTGCTCGAGGTAAATGCGATGCCCTTCCGGTCGCGTTAAAAACTCGACCTGATAGGCTTCGGGGGTTTCATCCGGCCACATTTGCCGACTCCTTTGACTCTGTAGGCTGACTGGACAACGACTTGGCCTGATGCTGCTGGTGCTCTTGCAAACACGCCGTCAACTCTGCCCCTAATAACACCACTAACCAACACAAATGGATCCATACAAACAACAGCGGCACCGAGGCTAAGGCGCCATAAATCGCTTGATAGGTCGCAAAATGGGCAATATAAAGCGCAAAACCAGTCTTGAGCATTTCAAATAAAATACTGGCGAGTAAGGCGCCCCAAAATGCATGTTTGTATCGGACTTTCAAATTCGGTACTAATTGATACAGCATAAAAAACGCTAACAGCGATACACCATATGGCGCAAGTGTTAACAGATGGCTTGAAAGTCCCGCCGTGTAGTCGTCAGCCATGTGGGTCAAGGTTGCTAAGTACGAGGTCAACGCGATAGAGACGCCGAGTAAAATGGGGCCAAGCGTCAGAATCATCCAGTAAATGGATAAGGAAATAATCAAGCGCGGCCGTTTGTGGACTCGCCAAATTTTGTTCAACGTTTTATCAATGTTATGCAACAACATGATGGCGACAAACACTAACACCAAAATGCTCACCGTGGTCATTTGACTAATGTTGTCGATAAAGCCGTTGATATACCCTTGCAACTCATCGCCCTTTTGCGGCAAGAAGTTGGCATACAAAAAGCGTTCTAAATCACCGCGCAGGCTAGAGAACACCGGAAACGCCTGCAAAATAGAAAAAGCCACGCCCAAAAGTGGCACTAAGGATAGCAGGCTAATATAGGCCAAATAGCCACCCATCATGCCGATTTGATCATGTTGGCAACGTTGAAAATACGCACGCAGCATGAGCCACGCCGCCCGCAGCCGCTGTCGAGTCCGTTCTAAAAAAGATAACATCATGAGTTGTGTCATAAAATTCGCGTCAAAACCCATCTTGGCAAGTCAGGACGGGCACGTCAATCATTGACGCTTGCGCAAAGCGCCGGAATCACTCCGGCGTGGTTAGTTGGATGTTTTGCGCACGGCTCAGCGCTTTGCTGGCTGTTTCAACCAAGCGGTCACCTTGTTGGTCAATAAATAACACCTTAATACCAAGCTGATCCGCCACTTTAAGACCTTCTTGGCTGCCCAAACACAAAAAGGCGGTAGACCAGGCATCCGCCTGAGTCCCATTGTCCATCAACACCGTCGTCGAAACCGTGGTATGTTTTACCGGAGCACCTTGCCTAGCATCTAATACATGGCTGTAGCGCTGGCCATTGGCATCAAAATAATGTCGATAGGTACCCGAGGTCATCACCGACATCGGTGCGTCTTGGGCAATCGTGATGATTTTCTGCAAACTTTGCTCACCCGGCAGCGGCTTATCAATCGCCACGCGCCATGGCTTTTGCCCAGGTTTATGGCCTTGCACAATCATTTCACCACCCACTTCGACGAGGAAGTTGTTGATGCCTGCATGGCGCATCACATCCGCTAACTTATCCACGGTATAACCTTGGGCAATCGAGGACACATCCACTCGCAAATTAGGCAGTTGCTTTTGCAGGTTGGAGCCGTTGGACGATTGCAATTTATTCATGCCAATCAACTGCATGGTCTGTTGCAGCTGTTCGGCGCTGGGTTGATTGAACTTGTCGGCTTTAAAGCCCCACAAGTCAAACAGTGGTTTGACGGTTAGATCGTAACACCCCGAGCTGGCTTGATACACCTTGCGGGCCTCTTCAACCAACAACACCAACTCTTGACCGACGTCCTGCGGCTCGGTGGTTTGTTGGTGATTGAACCTTTCAATCACCGAATCTGGACGGTAATTGGACATGACGACATCAATTCTGTCCAATTCTTGCTGGATCTGTTGTTCCAGCTGTTGATGGTTCAGCGACATTGGGGTCCAGTAGCTAATATGGAAGGTCGAACCTTGGGCCGGGCCAGTCATTTTTTGAATTTGTTCGGGTTGCGAGCAGCTCGATAACACCAAAGCAAGCAGCGCTGCAACTGGCAGCATACGGGACAACAGCATGAAATTTCTCCGAAGGCAAAGAGGCGGCAGTGTACTGAAAGGTCGGCGCAAATTCTAGCGTGTTTACACATCCAAATTGCCGCAAATCACCTCAAAGCGCTTTTGCTGATCAGGCGGTACGCCCCCTGCTTCCACCACCGATATACAATGTTTGGCGACGTCTTTGAGCTCTTTGTTCAGCACTTTGCGCATGCTTAATGCTTGCAGTAAGTTCATCGCAATATTGACGTTGGCAGGCATGGTTTGCAGCGCCGAGCGGAAATAATCAATCGCCATGGCAAAATCACCACTGCCGTAGGCTTCCATCCCTGCTGAATTTTGCTCCATCAGCTGAGCTCGCAATTCTTGGTGCTTGACTTGCTCATGTTGCATCATCAATTGCAGAGCACTGTTGTACAGCGAATCCCCTTGCGTCACGCTCGACAAAGTCCCCATATAATGATCGCACATTGGTAAATTGCCGACTTCAAAATAGGCGCGAGCGCGGTCTAGCATACCAGCCGCGGTTAGGTGCTTATCGAGGGATAATTTTTCGGATTGTTCCAATAACTCAATGGCTTTTTGGGTATGTCCTTGCAGCGCATACAACCGCGCTTCCACCACCATCCGATCATGGGCAAAGTTAGCTGGATTAAAACGTTTGCGAATGTTGTAGATAAAGTCTTTTACTTTTTCAACCTGGGCCGCTTGCTCATTGCCTTGCATCTCTTTGGCTTGTTCCACCAAAGCCCGCGCAAAATTTAACATGTTGTCTGGGGTGTCATACATGGAAAAGCGCGCAGCACTGAGCAACTTATGGTGCACATCGACCGCCAGCTCTTTTTGACTGGCAATACCTGCCAAAGTTGCAAGCACGTGCTGTCGCAGATAGTTGCGTGGTGAGCTTTTCGCCACTTGCTCAACGGCGGTCAAGGCTTCGGTGGCTTTTTGCTGGCTGATGTAGAGCCGAGTTAACCAGTCAAGCGCCTCGATACGAGTTTCCGCTTGACCGCTTAATTCATGCAATAAACTTTCTGCTTCGGCTTGCCGACCTTGATAGCCGTAGGTAACCGCCAAGCCTAATCGCGCCCATGGAAATTCACGTACCGTTAGCGCCCATTGGTATAAGTGCTCCGCCTCGTTGTACTGACCAAGTTCGATCAGTAACTCGGCTTTCATCCGACTGGCATGCATGGCAAACCGGCTATTCTCAGCCACCACCGCATCACATGCCTCAATACCGGCGGCGAAGTCTTCGTCATGGATGGCTTTATACACATGTCGAAGGGCATTTTTTAAGTGAAAGGCCCGACTAATGCGTCGCTCAAGTTCAGCATAACTGAAGGGTTTTAGCAGGTAATCGTCGGGTTGGAACTCAATAACGCCGTAGACCGCATGGCGCTGCCGCTCGGCACTGACCACGATAAAACAACAGGTCGGTTTTAGCAGACGCTCTTCACGCAACAGCTCCAGCAATTGATAACCATCGCGACCACGCCCTAGATGCAAGTCTGCCAGAATAAAATCAAAAGGCACTCGTTTACACAATGACAGCGCCATGTCCGCATCACGGGCAAGGCTAATCTCCTCAAACCCAATAAGCGCTAAGGTACTTTTCATATAGCTGCGGATTTGATCAGAATCATCAACAACTAAGATGCTGTATTTTTTGTAAAAATTTGCGCGACTTATCATGGCTTCCTAAACGACAGCAGGTGTTTATGTTAGGCCCGAGTTCAAACGATACACAGCCTTGCTGTTAATTTCCAGTAACAATGCAAGTTCTACAGATAGCAGTAGATATTTTTCGCAGCTTAACCGAATAAGATCAGTCAGCCTTTGACGACGTGTTTTTTAGGCAGCGCTTTAGCCGAAAATGCAGCATGACACGCGATGTATTTTGGATGTTGGGGATGAAAAAAATGCCAGACAACAGTCTGGCATTTTTAACGGGTCTGGTTGACCGATTAACCTTCTGAACGACCTGCGCGTTTACGCTCGTTCTCGGTCAACAGTTTCTTACGCAGACGGATGAAGTGTGGTGTTACTTCAACCAGCTCGTCGTCATCGATAAATTCCAGAGCACGTTCTAAGGTGAATTTGATCGGTGGAGTTAACGTCAACGCTTCGTCAGAACCAGCGGCACGAATGTTAGTTAATTGCTTACCTTTCAAGCAGTTCACTGTCAGGTCGTTGCTGCGGCTATGAATACCGATCAACTGGCCTTCGTACACTTCGTCACCGTGGCTTGCAAACAAGCGACCACGTTCTTGCAAGCTGAACAGGGCGTACGCTAGCGCTTTACCTTGGGCGTTAGAAATCAATACGCCGTTGATCCGGTTACCGATGTTGCCGCCTTTGTGCTCGCCGTAATGCGAGAATGAGCTGTACATCAAGCCGGTGCCTGAGGTCAGTGTCAGGAATTCGCTGCGGAAACCGATCAGACCGCGGCTTGGCACCACGTAGTCCAAACGTACACGACCTTTGCCATCTGGCAACATGTTGGTCAGGTCCGCTTTACGCTCACCCATTTTCTCCATCACTGAACCTTGGTGTTGTTCTTCCAAGTCGATGGTGACGTTTTCGTACGGCTCGTTTTTCACGCCGTCGATCATTTTCATGATCACTTCAGGACGTGACACAGCCAGTTCAAAGCCTTCACGACGCATGTTTTCGATCAAAACGCCTAAGTGCAATTCACCACGGCCAGACACGCGGAATTTATCCGGATCTTCAGTTTCTTCGACGCGCAGTGCAACGTTGTGTTTTAACTCTGCTTGCAGACGTTCTAAGATTTGACGTGAGGTAACGAACTTACCGTCTTGGCCAGCAAATGGTGAGGTGTTGACTTGGAACGTCATGGTGACTGTTGGTTCATCAACCGTCAGCGGTGTTAAGGCTTCGACTTTGCTTGGCGCACAGATGGTGTCAGAGATTTTCAGCTCGCCCAAACCAGTGAATGCCACGATGTCACCCGCGCTTGCTTCGTCAGTTTCATAACGCTCAAGGCCCAAGTAACCAAACACTTGGCCTACTTTACCTTTGCGTTCTTTGCCGTCAGCACCGACGATCACCACTTGTTGGTTTGGTTTTAATGTACCGCGTTTGATACGACCGATACCGATCACACCTAAGTAGCTGGAGTAGTCCAGCTGAGATACTTGCAACTGAGTTTCGCCTTCGACGTCCACTTTTGGTGGCTCAACGTACTTGACGATGGCTTCAAACAAGTCGGTCATGTCTTCTTTGCGAGTTTCTAACTCATGGCTCGCCCAGCCGTTTAAGCCTGATGCGTAGACGATTGGGAAGTCTAATTGCTCGTCGGTCGCACCTAAGTTATCGAACAGATCGAATACTTGGTCAATCGCCCAGTTTGGACGCGCGCCGTCACGGTCAACTTTGTTCACCACCACGATTGGTTTTAAACCGTGGGCGAAGGCCTTTTGCGTCACGAAGCGTGTTTGAGGCATTGGGCCTTCAACAGCGTCAACCAACAGCAATACAGAGTCTGCCATCGACAGAACGCGTTCTACTTCACCACCGAAGTCGGCGTGGCCTGGTGTATCGAGGATGTTGATTTGATAACCGTTCCAACGGACCGAGGTATTTTTCGCCAGGATGGTGATACCACGCTCTTTTTCCTGGTCGTTTGAGTCCATCACACGCTCCTGCACTTTGGTCCGGCTGTCAAAGGTACCGGATTGTTGCAGCAGCTTATCCACGAGGGTAGTTTTACCGTGGTCAACGTGCGCAATGATCGCTATGTTACGTAACTTGCTGATATCGCTTGCCATTTAAATGATGCTCACTCAATAAAGAAGGGGTTAGACTGTCGCTTTTTTCGGCAACCGTCAGGTTTTGGAAAAAAATTGCGCGCATTCTACCTTTTTTGCCAACACTTGGGAAATTTATCTACTGGATAGCTGCCTGTTCGCGCATTCGCAGGCGCTATGAAAGCGCCTGCGGCGAAAGACTAAGAAAGACGCGATGCAAGTAGCCGCAGTCCAGTATCTAAGTCTGCGCTCTCATCAAATGCCAGCACCGCACATCGTGCCGACAATTCAGGGACAAAGGCCTGTTGTTCATGGAAATGTTGCAACGCGATCTTTAAGCGCTCAGCAATATCTTCAGCGTCTGAGCGCGCAGTCTGTGGCAGTATCAACAAAAAATGGTGATGCAGCCAATGACCCACCCAATCGCCTCCACGCAGCTGATGATGCAACAATTGCCCGACCAATTGTTGCAGTAAATCGATGTTGGTTTTGCCAAGCTTTGCTTGCAGCTCATGCCAATGCTCGATTTCCAACAGAATCAACGACAGTGGCTGGCTTGCTCGCTTACAGCGGCTAAACTCAGCCGTCACCAATTCCAACATACGGTCCGACGTCGGCAGCCCAGTATCAGGGTTTAGCTTAGAGGCTGGATGAACCCATAAACTGGCCAACCGGCTTTGATCTTGCTCAAGTAAGCACAATTGTTCCGCTTGAATTTGCAGCTCCGAGTCCTGCAGCCTCACTTGCTGACGTAACTGGGAAACATGACGCCCCAAGTGCCGCAGGTGCCAGCGATGCAGGGCCACCGCGACAAACACCAACAGCACCAGCACAGTGCCGAACAACCAAGGCTGCTGCCACCACACAGGTTTCACCACCAGTTTGACTTCAGCAGGTTGGGGGCTCCAATCGCCACCTGGGTAGGCTGCCATCACCAAGAACCGATAAGACCCAGCCGCTAAGTTGGTATATTCAGCACTGAGTTTGGCGCCACGCTCCACCCAATCATTGTCAAAGCCTTCCAGTTTGGTTTTATAACGAATACGAGTCGGCATCTGGAAACTGAGCGCGGTGTAATCAATTTCTAAGCGTTTAAAATCGGCAGGTAACAACAACGGGCCTTGTTGCGGAGAACCATTCACCCGCACCGCTTCGATCACCACCTGAGGTGCGCCGGTTTGAAACAACGCCAAATCTTTTGGGTGCAGTCGCGCAACGCCTTGCGCCGTGGCGAACCAAAAGGTGCCATCAGGCAGGCGTAAGGCGCCGGTCATCGAACCACCATTGCACTGCGCATCGCGCATGCCGTCGCTGACACCGTACAATTCTGCGCTGGTCAGTTGCCCTTTTCGCCCCTCGATCACCGCCGCCGCATCACCAAGACTGACCCTGACGATGCCGTGATTGCTGGACATCCACAACGAGCCATGGTTGTCAGGTAACACAGTAAAGATTTTGTCGACTGGGAAGCCATGGTGTTGTGAGACTAAATAGCCTTGCTTCGTGGCTTGGTCATAACGTGCTAAGCCGCGATCCGTGGCAAACCACACCTTGCTAGACTCAGGTTCAAACCACACATCAAACACGTGCAACGCAGGGGCGAGTTGCGCAGGGTCAATCCGCTCAAATTTGCCATGGCGGTACACGGCTACGCCGCCATTGGTACTGATCCAAATATCGCCGTGACGGTCTTGTCGCAGCGAGCCAATAAACTCACCCGGTAAACCGTCACTCATATGAAAAGATTGGATCCGACCTTCATGCAGCACGGAGAGACCGGCATTGGTGCCAAACCACACCCGGCCATCCGCCATCGGTAAAATGGCAATGACATGATCAGATGCAAGGCCTTCTTTGCGACTTACACGCTCAACTTCCAGCTGATTACGCAATCGAATAGCGCCATCGGCAAAGGTACCTACCCACACATCTCCATCAAGGGCTTGCGCTAAACTGCGATACGACTGAATACGAATGGGCTTGGTTGGCTGCCATGGCAATACCTGCCCATCGACATAACGATTTAAGCCCGCAGATGTGCCGATCCAGACCGTGCCATCGTCGGTTTGTAACAAGGTCCGCGCATAGTTATCGGATAAGCCATTGTGGGTGGTTAGGGTTCGAAACGCTGTGTTGCGCATGCGATACAATCCAGCGTTGGTTCCAATCCAAATGTTCAAATCTTTGTCTTGGAACAAACTCAACACTCGATTATCCGGTAGGCCATTTTGTTGGGATAACTGCTCGAGTTGTTCCCCCGACAAGCGGAAAATACCTTGGTCTTGGGTACCTATCCACAACGCGCCCGACTTGTCTTGTAAAAAAGCACTGACGGACGGCTCGGCCAACCTTGGGTGTAGCAATTTAATCTGTTGTTGATCGATACTAAAAGCACCTTGTGCCGTGCCCACTAATAAACTGCCATTCATCGATTCGGCAATCGTGAACGTCTCGATGTCGCGAAAACGGCTGATGGGCTGGAAACGAGGTGTTTCAAGCGCAGGATCGATCCAAAACAGCCCTTTGACGGTGGCAAACCACATCTTGTGATCGCGACTTTTCTCCACTTGATGCAACTGCAACGACGGCAAACCTTCAGACAAGCCAAAACGTCGCACTTGACCATCGACGGTGACTCGAAACAAGCCATTGCCTTCGGTGGTCACCCAAAGCGTCCCTGAGTTATCTTCGTCGATGTCGCTAATCACCCCTTCGAGTTTGACCTGGCCTGTCGTTTTGCCTTGCCGCCAAAACACCAAACTCCCGCGCATACCGCCAATCACCAACGAACCATCAGCACGACGGAACATTTTGATCACGCCCGAATCAGCAAATCCGCCCAATTGATCGCGACTTAACCATTCAAAGGCACGCCCATTGTAACGGGTGACACCTTCCCAACCGGCAAACCACAGATAGCCATCCTGCGTTTGATTAATCGCATTCACGGTGTTGTGCGGTAAGCCATCACGCGTCGTGAAATGTTCGTGATAATAATCTTGCAGTGGGCCGATGGCTGGCTGAAGTTGCGCACTTAGCGGCAAACTTAAAAGCCAACAGCAGCCAATCAATAACCGAATAAAAAGACGATGAACCGACATAACCCGCCTATCTAGAAATCACACTATGTCCACACTATGACGATGTTGTTTGCCATGCTAACAGGATCCATGACTTTTTTTTAACTGACGTCATGTTTGTGTCCAGGTTTCTTGCTATCGTTATCCCTGCACTTTCCTGGGGCAAGCACACGACACCTGCACCATCAAGGCGCAGCATTGCACCATAATAGTGCTTTTTATCAAGTTTAAAACCAACACCTGTGACTAGAACACTTTAAATTCAACAACTTAAACTATTGGCACAGCTTTAGCATTAGTTGCGCAACCTTGCGGCACGCCGCAGCAGAACCATCAGTTTGAGTTGAATCCGGAGGAATGCATGTCTGCATCGAACGTACTCAGTTTTATTAAAGAAAACGATGTGAAATTTGTCGACTTACGCTTTACCGATACCAAAGGTAAAGAGCAGCACGTCACTATCCCAGTGAACCAAATCGACGAAGATTTCTTCGAAAACGGCAAAATGTTCGATGGCTCTTCAATCGCTGGCTGGAAAGGCATTAACGAATCCGACATGGTGCTGATGCCACAAGCGGACACTATGCTGTTAGACCCATTCTTCGAAGAAACCACCATCAACATCGTTTGTGACGTGTTAGAACCAGCAACTATGCAAGGCTATGACCGTTGCCCACGTTCAATTGCAAAACGTGCAGAAGAATTCCTGAAATCTACCGGTATCGCTGACACTGTGCTGTTTGGCCCAGAGCCAGAGTGGTTCATGTTTGATGACGTTCGTTTCAAAAACGACATGTCAGGTTCTTTCTTCAAAGTAGATTCTTCAGAAGCGGCCTGGAACTCAGACGCTGAATACGAAGATGGTAACAAAGCGCACCGTCCAGGCGTGAAAGGCGGTTACTTCCCAGTACCACCAGTAGATCAACACCACGACATCCGTAGCGCTATGTGTATGGTGCTGGAAGAAATGGGTCAAGTGGTTGAAGCGCATCACCACGAAGTTGCGACTGCTGGTCAAAACGAAATCGCTTGCCGTTTCAACACCTTGACTAAAAAAGCCGACGAAATCCAAGTATTGAAGTACGTTGTTCACAACGTTGCGAACATGTACGGCAAAACTGTGACGTTCATGCCAAAACCAATCGTTGGTGACAACGGTTCAGGTATGCACTGCCACATGTCATTAGGCAAAGACGGTACTAACCTGTTTGCGGGTGACAAATACGCTGGCTTGTCAGAAACTGCACTGTACTACATCGGCGGTATCATCAAGCACGCGAAAGCAATCAACGCCTTCACCAACCCATCAACCAACTCGTACAAACGTTTGGTTCCACACTTCGAAGCGCCAGTCATGCTGGCTTATTCTGCGAAGAACCGTTCAGCGTCTATCCGTATCCCAGTGGTACCAAGCGCGAAAGCTCGTCGTATCGAAGTTCGTTTCCCAGATCCAGCAGCCAACCCATACCTGGGCTTTACGGCGCTGTTGATGGCTGGTTTAGATGGTATCCAAAACAAGATCCATCCAGGCGAAGCGATGGACAAAGACTTGTATGACCTGCCACCAGAAGAAGAAGCACTGATCCCACAAGTATGTGGTTCATTAGACGAAGCTCTGGATGCACTGGATGCGAACCGCGCTATCTTCACCAAAGGCGGCGTTATGTCTGACGATATGATCGATGCTTACATCGCTCTGAAACGTGCAGAAGCTAAACGCGTCTCTATGGCAGTTCACCCACTGGAATACGAACTGTATTACAGCGTGTAATTAGATATAAGTCGCTGATTTTAAGCGACTATCTAACCGCGACTAAAAGCCCGCATCTGCGGGCTTTTTTATTCTGGTCAAAATGCTTCAAGCGCGTTACATTTAGGCAAGACAGTCTGAAGAGGGATTTGCACGTGTCTAGACTTTTGCTACTTTGCGCCTTATTGTGCAGCAGCCTGTGCTGGGCTTTGCCACAAGAAAAACCATCGGACGACAAAACCGTCTTTATGACCGTCGACAAAAACAACGTGCCGGTGTTTTCTGATAATCCCTCGCCAGGTGCAACCCAAGTCAGAATCAAGGACAACGGCAATAGCATGTTGCCCGTTACACCGGTGAATTTACCGACCCCGTCAGTGGATGATAACCCGAAGTTTCAGGTTCATATCGATAAACCCAACGACCAAGACACCATTCGCGACAACACCGGTACTATCTATGTGTCAGGCCTGGTCAGCCCGATGTTTTCGCAAGGCTTACGGGTGCAACTGTTCCTCGACAATAAGTTAGTCGCAGGCCCGTCAGGCAATGCCAACTTTATCCTGCACGATATTGACCGCGGTGAGCATAAACTGCGGTTAGAACTTCTTGATCAAAGCGGCAAGGTTATTGCACAAAGTACTGAAATAACGGTGTATTTGCATCGTGCTTCAGCAATTTCACCAAATTAGTGCATCACGAAGGCTCCACCTGCAGCGGTGAGCCTCTATACTGCACTAATTTGGTGCGTATAGGACAATCTGTGAATACTGCGACTGCTACAATTGCCATCCCCGGCCTTGATATCGCCGAGCATCTCACAACGGCGATCCTCGTGCTGGACGATCGTTTACACGTCAAAAGCTTTAACACCGCTTGCTGTGCCTTGTTGAGCATTGGTGAAAAACGTTTAATCAACCAATACTTTCCAGGCTTGTTTCAATTTTCTGATCTGCAAGCCAGTCATTTATTAAATACGCTGTCCACGCGCCAAGGTTTTGGATTTTCCGACGTCAGTTGTGTATTACCAGACGGTCGGCATCTGTTGTTAGATCTCACGGCCAACTGGTTGGAGACCGAAGAGCCCTGCTTGCTGATGGAACTGCGCCAGGTTGATCAACAACGCAAAATCAGCATGGAAAGTTTGCAACAGCACCAGCACCTTGCCGCACGCGAGCTGATCCGAGGGCTGGCGCACGAAATCAAAAATCCTTTAGGTGGTTTGCGCGGCGCCGCGCAACTGCTGGAAGAGTCCTTGACCGATGATCAAAAGGAATACACCCAGCTGATCATCGCCCAAGCAGACCGCTTGCGCAACTTAGTGGATCGGTTGCTCGGTCCTTACAAACCGCCACAACGCGTCAACACCAACGTGCATCAAATTTTGGAACGGGTCAGCCAACTGGCGCAAATGGATAACCCCAATGCCGTGCAGTTTTTCCGCGACTACGACCCGAGTATTCCTGATTTTCAGCTCGATCCTGAATTGATTGAACAAGCCTTGCTCAATATTGTTCGCAACGCTCAACAAGTGTTGGTCAGCGGTGGGCACATCACGTTGCAAAGCCGCATTTTGCACCAACACACCATTCATGGCCGCCGGCATCGTCTGGTGGCCACCTTAAAAGTGATCGATAACGGCCCGGGGATCCCAGCCGCGATTAAAGACACGCTGTTTTATCCGATGGTCAGTGGTAAACCTGGCGGTACCGGCTTGGGATTGTCGATTTCTCAAACCTTGATCCACCAGCATGGCGGCTGGATTGATTGTGAAAGCTGGCCAGGTCGTACCGAATTTACCTTATATTTGCCGATTAGTTTTGACGGAGCCTCGTAATGCAACAAAACGTGTGGATCATCGATGATGACAACTCAATCCGTTGGGTGCTGGAAAAAGCGCTGTCACGGGCTGGCATTGTGTGCGAATCCTATGCATCGGCAGATTTAATGCTGCAACGCTTAGAGTATGAGCAACCGTCTGTGGTGGTGTCCGACATACGGATGCCTGGCACCGACGGCATGGCACTGCTGGGCAAACTACAAACGCTCGCGCCGGAATTGCCGGTGATCATCATGACAGCGCACTCCGATTTAGACAGTGCGGTGAATGCTTTTAAGCAAGGGGCTTTTGAATATCTGCCAAAGCCCTTTGACGTCAACGAGGCGGTGAGCTTAATCAGCCGAGCCTTGGAGCATGCCAACGCTAAAAAGCCGAAAACCAGCCAGGTTGCACCATCGCATGTGCCTGAAATCATTGGTGAAGCTCCGTCAATGCAGGAGGTATTTCGCGCTATCGGTCGCTTATCGCGATCCAGTATTAGTGTGTTGATTAATGGCCAAAGCGGTACCGGTAAAGAGCTGGTCGCGCAAGCGCTGCATAAACATAGTCCGCGAGCATCACAACCTTTTATTGCGTTAAACATGGCGGCAATTCCAAAAGATTTAATTGAATCTGAGCTGTTCGGTCATGAAAAAGGCGCCTTTACCGGTGCCGCCACCTTGCGCAAAGGCCGCTTTGAACAAGCCGATGGCGGTACGCTGTTTTTGGACGAAATTGGCGATATGCCGCTGGATGTGCAAACGCGCTTATTGCGCGTGTTGGCCGATGGCCAGTTTTATCGGGTCGGTGGCCATCAAGAAGTGCAAGTGGATGTGCGCATCATCGCCGCCACCCACCAAAATTTGGAACAGCTGGTGGCTGAAGGTAAGTTCCGTGAGGACTTATTCCATCGCTTGAATGTGATTCGAGTCCATCTGCCGCCGCTGAAAGAACGTCGGCAAGATATTCCAAAATTGGCGCGGCATTTCTTACACACCGCCGCACAAGAACTAAATGTCGAGGCCAAAGATCTGGCATTGGACACCGAGAAATTCTTAGCGCAATTGGACTGGCCTGGAAACGTCAGGCAATTGGAAAATACCTGTCGCTGGTTGACCGTTATGGCATCTGGTAAACAGATCCTGCTGGCAGACTTGCCGCCTGAGTTAACGCAAGCGCCAAAAATTCAAGCCACAGTCGCCGGGACTGACTCGCGCTCGTGGCAAGAGTTGTTGGCCCAGTGGGTCGCGCAGAAACTACAAACCGGGGCTGAAGATATCTTGGCCGAAGTAGGCCCTGAATTCGAGCGCATTGTGCTAAAACAAGCCTTGCATTACACCCATGGCCATAAACAAGATGCGGCCCGTAAGCTCGGCTGGGGTCGTAACACCTTGACCCGTAAGCTTAAAGAATTGGATATGGAATAGCTGGCAAATTAACCGGACAAAAATCAAAATTTCGCTAGTGGAAAAACTACGCAATAGAGGACAAATAAGACAAGGCAAGCTAGGCTCTTAAAATGCCATGTGTTGGGAGCTTGTTATGCAACGCAGTAGCCTCGATTTGCAGTTTTTGGCGGAACCTACCGATGTAAACTTTGGCGGCAAGGTGCACGGCGGTATGTTGATGAAATGGATGGACCAAGCAGGCTATGCCTGTGCGGTCGGTTGGACCGGTCACTATTGTGTGACCGTCTCGGTCGGCGCGATCCGCTTTCGTAATCCGGTGTTAGTTGGCCAATTAGTCCATTTACATGCCCAAGTGGTCCACACCGGGCGCAGCAGTGTGCACGTGTTTGTGAGTGTCGAGGCGATGGATGCAAAAACCCAGCAAGCCTGTGAGACAAATCATTGCATCATGACCTTTGTCGCGGTCGATGATGCCGGCGAACTGACCACTGTGCCGCTGTGGGAGCCTCAAACCGCCGATGATTATTTGCTAGAGCATTATGCGGTGCAAATGAAAGCCTTCTCAGGGGAGGCGGAACGGTTGCTGACACATCGCCAGCAACCGTTTGCTATTGGGATTTTTGACGGTCGTCCACCGAATTAATCGCGCACTTATTTATCTTGTGCTTCTGCCCGACGCTCTTTCGCGCGCTGTTGCATTTTTGCCACCTTTTCATCCATTTTGGCTTTTTGCTCAGGCGTCAACACCGCACGAACATCATGCATATATTGCAAAGCGGTGAGTTGTTGCTCAATCCGTGCCGCCTGCTGTTTTTCCAGCAGAATGCGCGCTGCGGTGCTATCAAAGGTATCGGCTTTCACCAAGGCTTGTAGCTGGTCGCGCTCGGCCATTTTTGCGTCCCGCTGCGGCTGTGTGGCACGGAACTTTTCCGTCAGAGCTTTAATCTGACTTTGCTGCGCCTCGGTTAAATCGAGGTTTTTCAGCATCCGATGGACCATCATGCCATGCGGCGCCCCTTCGCCACCGTGATGCGGCTTTGCCATGACTGAACCAGCCCCGATGGTTAAAACACTGACGAAAAACAGCGTGGCCAGACGATTAAACGTGATAGATTTCATCTTGAAGACTCCTTTGAGTTTGCGAGTTGGCCTGCCCTGCAGGTCATGTTGCAACTATACCCCTTCCAATGCAAAGCAACGAAAACGCCACGTAAAGGTTTGGTAAAGAGTCTTGTCGATTTATCATGGGATTTTACACTCAGCCCAGACGCCTGGTGGTGTGATGTTCAAGGAGTTTTGTAGTGGCCGCAGCGCATTTGTTATTGATTGACGATGATCCCGAATTAAGCCAATTAGTGATTGATTATTTAACACTAGATGGCTACCACATCGATCACGCCAGCGATGGCATTAGCGGTTTAAGCAAAGCACAACAACACAATTATCAGTTGATTTTGCTGGATGTGATGTTGCCAGGCTTGGACGGTTTTTCCTTATTGCGTCAATTACGGCAATCCCAATACAGCCCGGTATTGATGCTGACCGCACGCGGCGATGATGTCGATCGTATCGTTGGTCTGGAGCTTGGGGCTGACGACTATCTGGCCAAGCCATTTAACCCTCGCGAATTAAGTGCTCGGGTCAAAGCCATTTTGCGCCGGGTTGAACTCGCTTCCAACAAAGCAAGCAGCAAAGCCGCTGAAGTGATCGAATTACACGGTCTTCGCCTCAATCGCGACACTCGACAAGTGACAGTGCAAGGCCAAGTAGTGGTGCTGACCGCCACCGAATTTGACGTGTTAGAGTATCTGATGAGCCATGCAGGACGGGTGGTCAGTAAAGAAGAACTGAGCAAGGAGATCTTGGGGCGGACGTTGCAAGCCTATGATCGTAGCTTAGACATGCATTTGAGTAATGTACGTCGCAAAATTGCCCATATCGATGCCACAGAACGGATCTCGACACTTCGCGGCGCTGGTTATTTGTTTTTAGGTGCCGTATGAGGTTGTGGACCCTTAAACAACTAAACCCATGGCGGATGTTAGCTTTTCGGTTTTTTTTGGCGTTTTGGTTGGTGTTGGCATTAACCGCCACCGTCGCGCTGATCTTAGCCAGTGCGGTGCAAGACGACACCGAAATCAAGCGGTTACCGCCAGGGCTTGAAGATGAAGTGCATCACATCTTGCACGCTATCAATCGATTTGATTCGTTGGAAGAGTTAAATCAGCGACTAAATCGTCGCGATCGCAATCGCTGGTTGGTGGTCGACCCGGACAGCAACCAAGTGCTCAATGGCGCCATCTTACCGCGCGATTTCGACCAAAAATGGCTCACTGAGTTGTCACAGCTGAATAAACCGCGCTTGTTGTTGCACCGGAAAGTGGTGTTGGCAGGCCCTTTTCTGGTGATGTTCCACGACCGACCGCTGGCCTTGTACCAGCAACGCTCACGTCCGAATGATGCCCCCTTACTGTCGTTTTTACCGAAGTATCTGTTGCCCTTGTTGTTGCTGTTTTTTTCCTTCATTGCCGCGATTGCCGTCGCGTTAACCTTAAGTCGGCCGCTGCGTCAGCTGCAACAAAAGAACTTGCAATTTGCCAGCGGTGATTTAAAAACGCGGGCCGGTAGTTTAGCCCAACGCCAAGACGAGCTTGGTGAACTGGCGCGTGGGTTTGATGAAATGGCATCCAAGATCAGCGATTTACTAGAAAATCAGCAACGCTTGTTGCGTGATATCTCGCATGACCTTCGCACACCGTTAACACGGGCACAGCTGGCGATTGCCTTGGAACAACGCCAGCAAAACGGTGAACAACTGCCACGGTTAAGCCAAGAACTAGAGCGGATTGACCAATTGCTGGCCAGCTTATTGATTTACAGTCGCTTAGATGCGGGGCAGTACCCGCTTGAAGTCACCGACACCGATTTAGTCGGTTTGCTGGAAGAGCTTATTGACATCAACCAACTGGAAGCCGCCGCGCGGGATCAACGCTTGCACTATCAAGGCCCAAGCGAGTGTTCCTGTCGGGTCGATTCCATGTTGCTGGGCCGAGCCTTAGAAAATATCGTTCGAAACGCCATTAAGTATGCGCCGGCGCATAGTCGTATTGATGTCGAGTTACAGGCAAGCGCCGAGCACGTGACGATGCAGATCTCCGATCAAGGCCCTGGTATTCCTGCGGATGCTTTGCAGAAGATTTTCGATCCCTTTTATCGGGTCTCGGACAGCCGCAACAGCGCCACTGGCGGTACTGGGCTGGGTCTGGCTATTGCCGCACAGGCCGTTCGCCAACACAAAGGGCAGATCCGCGCCGAGTTGCCAGACTCCGGCGGATTACGTATTGTTATCACCCTACCGCGTCGTTAAATGAGAAAACAAACCGTTGTTCCCACAGATCCAAGCTCAATTCAGCAGCCAGCAATTTAGTGACCCAGAAAGCCTCGCACGCTTGGAGTTGCTGTGGCAACACGCCGAGCATCTCGAGGTGCGTGGTGCTCGCGGCCTGCAGTTGCATTGGGTGCGCATAGCCGCAACGGAGGTGGGGCCAACAGCCCGAGTCTTGTTAGTGCCTGGCCGCATTGAAGCCGTCCACAAATATGCAGAAGTGCTGCTGGATTTAACCCAAGCAGGCTATGAGGTCTGGGCTCCCGACCATCGTGGCCAAGGCCTATCGGCGCGGGAATGTGACAATCGACACATCGGTTATGTGGCGGACTTTACGGAGTACGCCTATGACTTGCAGCAACTGATTGCGTTGATGGAGTCGGACTCCGCTCTACCAACCTTCGCCCTTGCCCATTCGATGGGCGGTGCCATTTTGTATCGAACCTTGCAATTGTTTGGCACCAGTCGCTTGCAGGCTGCGGTTTTTTGCGCCCCCATGTTTGGCATTCCTACCTCGCCTTTGCCAACCTTCGTGGCCAAACCGCTGGCACAATTGGCCAAACAGCTGATGCCAAAATCCTACGTGCCTAGGCAGCAAAACTATGTGAATAAAGCATTTATCGACAATGACTTAACCACTTGCGAACCCCGCTATCAGTGGTTTCGGCAACTGTACCAACAGCACCCGGACTATCAATTAGGCGGCGTCAGTTGGGGCTGGCTTGCGTGTGCCTTGGCTGCATGCCAGCACATTCAGCAGGATGATGTACCCACATTACCGATGCTGCTGCTACAGGGGGAATTGGATACGGTGGTTTGCAACACCGCGCAAGACAGCTGGCGACACCGCAGCGGGGCGGAATTTACCAGCATCACCGGCGCCAAACATGAGCTCCTGAACGGCGAGGACGAACAACGAGCCTTGGTCTATCGCAGCATGAACCAATTTCTGCAACGCCTGCAGGGCACTTCGCCCTAAGAACCCTTAAAAGCGATATTCAGGCTCAGCAATCGCGCTTTGTGGATCAGCATGGATAATCACATCGGCTTTTGGGAAAAGATTGGCAATCTGTTGTTCTGCACCATCCACCACATCGTGCGCTTGTTGCAGCGACCACGCATCAGGCAACACCAAACGGCATTGAATAAAGATATGCGGACCGCCTTGGCGAGTACGCAGTTGATCGACCGCGACCACCCCAGGTACCAGCCGTAAGGTTTGCAGTATTAATTCCCGCTGGGCTGTGGGCAGTTCTTCATCCAACAGGTGACGCATACTTTCACCCGCGAGCTGCCATGCATTGATACACAAATAGCCGGCGATCAGCGCTGTAAACACCGCGTCTGCCCACACAATGCCATAAGACACTAACAGCAGCGCTGCCAACACAGCGGCATTCATCAGCAAATCACCACGGTAATGCGCAGAATCGGCTTGCACCGCTAACGAGCCTGTTTTGGCGATGATCCAGCGCTGCACCAACACCAAGCTCAAGGTTAACATCATACATATGAGAGTAATGCCAACCCCTTGCATCACTTGTTCGACTGGCTCGGGGGTAAAGATCCGACTCACCCCCTGATACAACAGTAACACGGCAGCACCGGTTAAAAATGCCGCCTGACACAACGCCATCACCGCTTCCGCTTTGCCATGGCCGAACCGATGTTCGTCGTCCGCGGGACGCAGGGCGTAGCGCAGCGCAAAGAAATTCAAGCCAGAAACCAACACATCCAACATGGCATCGGTAAACGATGCCAACATCGCCGAAGCATTGGTTTCAATCGAGGCATATAACTTTAACAGCACGATGGTCAACGACATGGCCAAGGTAAAATACGCTGACCGTTTGACCCACATGGCATACTGTTGATCTGACATCCTTGTTCCTTAGTTGGCGTTAAAGCCCACCGCTAAACCCATGTTGTCGCCATGCTTCGTAACAGACGATGGCCACCGAATTGGACAGATTTAAGCTGCGCGCATCGGCTTGCATCGGAATACGGATCCGCAGCTCGGCCGGAATATTGTTGCGGATCTCATCAGGTAAACCACTTGTTTCAGAGCCAAACAACAACAAATCACCCGCTTGGTACGCCAGCTCGGTATGGGGGCGACTGCCTTTAGTTGTCAGAGCAATCACTCGTTGCGGCTTAAGATCTGCCAACAACGCCTGATACGAGGCATGACGGGTAACATTGGTTAAATCATGATAATCCAACCCGGCGCGCCGCAATTTTTTTTCTTCGAAATCGAATCCTAAGGGTTCAATCAAGTGCAACTGACAACCGGTATTTGCCGCCAAGCGGATGATATTGCCGCAATTGGGCGCGATTTTGGGTTCAAATAATGCGATATGAAACATGGATACACCGCCAACAAAAAAATCAAAGTATACCGATACGGCCCTCTTACTACCAGTTCAGACCTGTCATTGCTGGCATTTCTGATCGCAGCGACTATAGTCAGACAAACAGGGACAACCAAGGTGCACGGAATGCATATGACGGAATTTCTGCTGTTATTAACCGCGCTGCTGCTAACAGGCGTGGCCATACTCGCACGGTACTGGTGGCGGCAACGCTACCCTACCTTAAGTATCTCACTGCAACAGGTGTTATACGCCTCAGATACCGCCGGTTGGCTGACCACATCGGATCTGAAAATTGTCGATAGCAACCCCGCAGCGAAACAACTGGAGAGCACCAGTGCTCGCTTGCCGCTGTATTTCGGCCACGCCAGTACTGAGTTCGCCGACGACGAATTAAGGCAAATGATTGACAGCGACGAATGGCAAGGCCAACTTTGGCTGGGGGATACCTCGCGACTGGCCTGCAAAGCTCGAATTGTGCCTTTACCTTATCAACATTGGCTGATTTGGTTGGAGCCAAACGTTCATCAGCTAGCCCAACAACAACGCCAATATGATGCGCTGTTTAGTCCAAATAGCCGATTGCCCAACAGCCAAGTGTTTGAATTTGGGCTGCGCCACTTTGTGTCCCAATATCAACACCATTGTCACAGTTTCGCCTTGGTGTTTATTGAATTGCCTGAGCTTGAAAACCTGCAGCAGTTGTTAACTCCACCACAAACCCAACAATTGTGGTGCGAGCTAGCCCATAGCATTGAGCCTGAATTACCGCTCGGCAGTTTGATGACTGAGCGTCAATCGAACCAGCTGGCGCTGCTGGTGCCACTCAAATCCACTGGCAGTGGCGCATGGCAAGAACTTGAATTGATGTGCAAAACTTGGTTGAGTTTTGCCCGTGGCCCTTATTTATTAGACACACTGGAGATAAGCCCACAGCTTCGTCTAGGCGCCGCTGTCTATCCAGATGCGGGACGAGAACCTGACGAGCTCGTCAATCATACGGCGCAGGCCTTGTGGCAAGCACGGCAAACCCCGCAGCAACTCATGTTATGGCAACAAACTCAGCAACCTGCCCTGCAAGAACCGCTGGTCGAGGAGTTAGAAAATGCGCTGTTACAGTACCAATGCGAGATGCATTACCAAGCCTTGCACCAGCTAGAAACGAATCAGATCGTCGCGTATTGCGCCCAACTTTATTGGCAACATCCAACACGAGGAGAGCTGACACATGAGCAGCTCATGAGCATGGCCGAACAAGCCTCGATGCGTGTGCAGTTTGAATGCTGGGCCTTGGAGCAATCTGCGCTGGCGATGTCACAACATCTGCAGGCGCATGGAGCCGCAACTGTGGTGATCGCCATCAGCTATGAGCATTTATTGCATGGTGATTTACTCAACAACTTGCAGCAGCTGTGTAGTGATTATCAACTGCTGCCGTCGCAATTTGTGTTGGCGTTAACCGAGCAAGGTTTTTTACAAGACGCTGCATTGTTTAGTAAACAATGCCAACAACTGGTCCGCGCCGGTTTCTTGTTAGCGCTGCACGAATTTGGCCAGGGATTGTGTGCCTTGAAGGTGCTGTCGGCCGTGTCATGGCATTGGGTGATTTTAAGTGGGCGCCTGATTGACCCTATCGAGCATAGTGACAATGCCCGCAACCATCTGGCCTGTTTGATCCGGTTGGTGCATGCCCGCCAACTGCACGTGATCGCGGCGGATGTGACCCAAGAGATGCAAGCGTATTTATTACACGTGATGGGCTGTCGCGATGCCTATGGCGAATTTTGGGGGCCAGGACAAACAGCCAAGCAGTGGCATGCCCAAGCCGAGATAGCAGAAACGGCCTAAGCGGCCGTTTCTAAAGGGAAGCGAGTATCCATGACGCTGTTATTCGTCGCGTTTTTCCCGACCTAACAAGTCCAACGCCGCAGACTTTGCATCTTTACCTTGGTACAACACTTGGTAAATCTGCTCGGTGATGGGCATTTCCACCCCAACCCGAGTGGCCAGATTAAACACTTCTCGAGCGTTGCGATAACCTTCCACCACCTGACCTATCTGTTGCATCGCTGCCTCGACGGCAACGCCTTGCCCCAACAATAAGCCAAATCGGCGATTGCGCGACTGGTTGTCGGTACAGGTCAGGACTAAGTCACCTAACCCGGCCATGCCCATAAAGGTTTCTTTTTTCGCCCCCAAGGCACAACCCAACCGGCACATTTCGGTTAAGCCGCGCGTGATCAAGGCAGTGCGAGCATTGGCGCCAAAACCGATACCGTCCGCCATGCCTGCGCCAATCGCGATGACGTTTTTCACCGCGCCACCAAGTTGCACGCCAATAAAATCAGGATTGGTGTAGACGCGGAATGTTTTGCCACAATGCAGCAGATCCGACAATACGGTGATGAATTCAGGGTCCGTTGAAGACAAAGAAATGGCAGTCGGTAGACCCTTTGCCAGTTCTTTGGCAAAGGTCGGACCGGATAACACCGCCAGTGACACATCGTCACCTAAAATATCTCGCGCCACATCTTGCAACAGGCGTCCAGTTTCAGGCTCTAAGCCTTTGGTCGCCCAAGCGACGCGAGCCTGTGGCTTCAGATGAGGCTTGATGGAGCGCAACGTCTCAGCGAAGGCATGACTGGGCACCACCACCAAAATATTTTGGCTCGCGGCAACTGCCGCAGCGAGATCTTCGGTCACCGCCAATTGGTCTGGCAGACGGATCTCAGGCAAATACCGATGGTTGATCCGATCGGTGGCCATCGCTTGCATGTCGTCATGATTACGGCCCCATAACAAGGTATCGTGGCCGTTGCGGGCAAGACAAATGGCAAGTGCAGTGCCATAGGACCCTGCACCCAACACCGTGATCGCTGCGCTGTTCATGCGACTTAGTTCAGTTGACCAGACGCTTCAGCAGCTTGTTGTTGCTGTTGCTGAACGTACTGAGCAAACAATGCGTCAAAATTTACCGGCGCTAAATTCAGCGCAGGGAAAGTACCACGGTTCACCAAGCTGGAAACGGCTTCACGAGCATATGGGAACAGGATATTTGGGCAGAATGACGCAATCATGTGGGCTAATTGTGGTTCTGACACCGTTGGGATGGTGAAAATACCCGCTTGGTGCACTTCACATAAAAATGCGGTTTCGTTCTCAACCGACACCGTGGTCGTTAACGTTAACACCACTTCAAACAGGTTTTCGTCCAGCTTGTTGCTGCGCGTATCTAAGTCTAATTTCACTTCAGGTTGCCATTCTTTGCGGAAAATCGCAGGCGCATTCGGTGATTCAAACGAAATGTCTTTGACATAAATACGTTGGATTGAAAATGGAATTTGCGCTTCATCAGCAACAGCTGGATTTACGGCTTGATCTGTCATAGGAAGTCCCTGATTTTTATAGTTGGTTTATTGCAGCAGTGGATCTAATTTGCCTTGCGCATCAAGCGCATACAGATCGTCACATCCGCCAATATGTAAGTCATTGATGAAGATTTGCGGCACTGTGGTTCGACCGTTCGCCTTGTCAATCATTTCAGGGCGAAGTTCCGGTTGTTCATCAATACGAAGTTCAATGAAGTCGACGCCTTTTTGCGTCAACAACGCCTTGGCGCGAACACAATACGGACAATACACTTTGGTGTAAATAGTAATACTGGCCTTGCTCATGGCGGTCACCTTGTTATTTTCTGACGACAGGTAATTTGTCATCGACCCACTTTTGCATACCGCCAGTCAAAACCGACACTTGGTTAAAACCAGCCGTGATCAGTTGACGAGCCGCACCTTGTGCCGACATTCCGGCATAACACACCACAATAATGGGTTTGTCTTTTTGGTTTTCAAGGGTGGTGAGCTGATTTGGCAATTGGTCTAATGGGATATTTTTAGCGCCGGTGATGTGGCCTTTTTTGTATTCGTCGATGGCGCGAATATCCAGCACAGTGGCATCACTACGATTGACCAATAAGGTTAATTCAGCAGAGGTCACCATCTTGAATTTGGCCGTCAAGGACGAAAATGTAGTGCCAATGATCGCTAATAAAGTACCGACCCAAAACAGTGACAGGATCGGGTGGTTTTGGGCGAATTCAAAAATCTGTTGCATACGGCTTTACTCCTGCCAATCGCTTTGTGGCCGGAGTATAACTATTTTCTTGGCTAAATACAGCCCATGGTCCGGCCAGCCTTGATGTGTGCTGACGAATTCAGCACTAACTGCTGATTGTTTAAACAGTCCTGCTTGGTGTCAGCAAGGCTTTTCCGGTAAGATGAGGCAACTGCGCTTTTGTAAATTCGTTGATCAAGCAACAAGATTCGGAGCATGTATGGCAAAGTCTGCAAAACCCCTCGTGTTATTAATCCTCGATGGCTGGGGCTATCGTGAAGATCCAACAGACAACGCCATTGCCCAAGCCAATACTCCGGTAATGGACCGTCTATGGCGGGATTACCCGCACAGTTTAATTTCTGGCTCTGGTATGGACGTTGGTCTGCCTGATGGCCAGATGGGCAACTCCGAAGTAGGCCATGTCAATTTAGGCTCTGGCCGCGTGGTCTATCAAGACTTCACTCGCATTACAAAATCGATCCAAGACGGCGATTTTTTTACCAATCCGGTATTAACCGATGCCGTCCAAGCCGCTGTCTCTCAGCAAAAAGCTGTGCACATTATGGGGCTGTTATCGCCGGGCGGCGTGCATAGCCATGAAGATCATTTAATCGCGATGATTGATTTAGCCGCTCGCCAAGGCGCACAACACATCTACCTGCATGCCTTTTTAGATGGTCGTGATACTCCGCCACGCAGCGCACAAGCGTCATTGCAGCGCGTTCAAGACCATTTTGCTGGCGTTGGTAAAGGCCAAATCGCCACGATCGTCGGCCGTTATTATGCGATGGACCGGGACAAGCGTTGGGATCGCGTCGAAAAAGCCTATGACTTATTAACCAGTGGCGTCGCCGAATTTACCGCCACCGACGCAGTGTCGGCGCTGCACGCCGCTTATGAACGTGGCGAGAACGATGAGTTCGTCAAAGCCACCGCCATTACCACGGCCAATGGCGATGTCGCCCACTTGCAAGATGGCGATGCGCTGATTTTTATGAACTTCCGAGCCGACCGCGCCCGCCAGTTCAGTCGTTGTTTCACGCAAGCTGACTTTGCCGATTTTGCCCGTAAACGGGTGGTGAACTTAGCGGCCTTCGTGCAATTAACCGAATACGCCGGCGACATTCATGCGCCTATTGCGTACGCCCCCGAAAGCCTGAACAACGTGCTGGGTGAGTGGCTGAGTAAACATGACAAAACCCAGCTGCGTATTTCCGAAACCGAAAAATATGCGCATGTCACCTTTTTCTTTAGCGGCGGTCGTGAAGAGTTGTTTGCCGGCGAAGAGCGCATTTTAGTCCCCTCGCCTGCGGTCGCGACTTACGATCTGCAGCCAGAGATGAACTCCGCGCTGCTGACCGACAAGCTGGTTGAAGCCATTCACAGCGGCAAATTTGATGTGATTATCTGCAACTATCCAAATGGCGATATGGTTGGCCACACTGGTGTATTGTCTGCGGCCATCAAGGCGGTCGAAGCAGTTGATACCAGCATTGGTCGCGTGGTTGAGGCTCTGCAGCAAGTCGGCGGCGAATGTTTAATCACGGCCGACCATGGCAACTGCGAGCAAATGGTCGATTATGATTCCGGTCAAGCCCACACGGCTCACACCTCAGACCCTGTGCCACTGATTTATGTGGGTCGCGATGCGCGCGTGACGGACGGCGGTATTCTCAGCGACATCGCACCGACCATGCTGACGTTGATGGGCATGCCGGTCCCTGCAGAGATGACCGGTAAAGTGTTGTTTCACGTCCAGTGATGCAAAAACTTCTTCTGAGCAGTCTGATTGTGCTGAGTGGTCTGGTGGCCGCTCAGCAAACCGACACCGCGAAAGCGCGCCAAGAGCTTGATGCGATCCGCTCCGATATCTCCCGCAGCGAACAACAACGCTTTGCCCAACAACAACAGCTGCAAAACGCCCAAACCAGTTTGCAACAAGCGGATGAAGCCCATGCCAAGGCCTCACAAGCGGTTGCCATGCAGCAAGCCAGTCTCGCCGAGGTTGCAGCGCAGTTAAGCAAGCTGCAACAGCAAAAACAGCTGTTGGCCAGCCAACACCAGCAACAACAACAGGCGCTGGCGCTGCAGTTAAAAGCCGCGTATCAAATTGGCGGCCACGATTACACTCAGCTGCTCCTGAACCAACAGAGCGCCCAAAAACTCGAACGCGTCTTGACCTATTACCAGTACTTTAACAATGCGCGTATGCAGCAATTACAAGCTCTGAAAAAAACGGTCGATGAGTTGGCTCAGCTGGCTCAAGAAACAGAGCGCAAAAGCAATGAACAACAACAACGTTTGGCCGAATTACAACAGCAACAACAAACCCTAGCCGATGCTAAAGCACAGCAAACCGCATCGATTCGCCAGTTGCAGCAAGTGCTTAGCGATCAGCAACAACAACTCGCGTATTTAAAGCAAAACGAAAAGAGCCTGCAAAGTACCATCGCAGAGCTAAAAGCCAAAGCGGCGGCGCGTCGCATGCAGTTTCAACAAAAGAGCAAAGGCGTTTACCCATGGCCTGTCACCGGCAATGTGGTACAACGGTTTGGTAGTACCCACGGTGGCGAAAGCAAAGCCAGCGGTATTATCATCAGCGCCAAACCCGGCCAACCGGTCAAGGCGGTAGCCGATGGTCAAGTCATTTATGCCGATTGGCTCAAAGGATATGGCTATGTCATTGTGCTGGACCATGGTGGCGGCCTGATGACCTTATATGGTCATAATGAAAGCCTGTTACGCAGCCCTGGCGACATCGTCAAAACGGGTCAACACCTTGCCCTTGTCGGCCAAAGCGGTGGGCAACAACAAGTGGGGTTGTATTTTGAAGTTCGACAAAAAGGCACTGCCGTCGACCCACTCGCTTGGTTGCGAAATCCGTGACATCAGGCATAATGCCGCCCATTTTCAGCGACCAGCCGTTGGCTTGGCTTTTTCGAGTGTAGCTTGTTGTGGTTAAACCTTTTCTTTGTTGTTTAAGCCTAGTGCTTAGTCTGTCTCTTAGCGCACAAACTATGCCGGTGAAAGTCGCGATTATCATCGATGATATCGGTTATCAAAAGACCGACCCTGCCTTGATCCAGTTACCTCATGCCCTGACCTTTGCTGTGATGCCTTTTTCGCCCCATGGCAAAGAGATGGCGCACTTAGCCAAGCAACATCACAAAGAAGTGATGCTGCACATGCCAATGGAAGCGGTGGCATTAAACCATTTGCTGGGTAAAGGGGCACTGCGCAGCGCCATGGGGCAGCAGCAAGTCCAACACGCTCTTCGTAGTGCTCTGGACGATGTTCCCCATGCTGTTGGGGTCAATAACCACATGGGCAGTCGATTTACCTCGTTACCACAACACATGGATTGGGCAATGCAGGTGATAGCGCAACGTGGGCTGTATTTTGTCGACAGTAAAACCACCGCCAAAAGTGTTGCGGCGTTGGTCAGTCAACAGCATCAGGTACGACATCGCAGCCGTGACGTATTCTTGGACAATAATAAAAGCTACAGCGCCCTAGATGCACAATTTAATGAATTAATGCGCGTAGCCAAACATCAAGGCAGCGCCGTCGGTATCGGTCACCCGTACCCAGAAACCTTGCATTATCTGCAGAGAAATTTGTCTCGATTAAAAGTGGCAGGCATTGAATTAGTGCCGATGTCGGCCTTGCTCGACTTGCCTCACCATGCCGAGCGTAGTCCGATCACGCCGTCGGTTGCCGCTGCGACGATCAACAAAGCACCTGCCCGTCCGACAAAATCGCATACTCCTACACCTGAGCTGGTAGAGCAACAATTAGCGGCCGAGGAAATTGTGGCGCCGGTGGAATTACAACCGTGGCGGATCCCGTATCGCATCGATAGCATCGGCTTGGTCGCCCCATCAGCGCCAGAAGTTGCGCCGAATCCTATCCATAAGTTCCAGCTCAGCGACAGCTCAGTTGTGCCGCTGACGACCGGCAGCTCGGTATTATTGCGATAACTATCGTCTCTGTGGCCAAGGGCTGAGCCGAGTGCCTATCGGCTCAGCATCGACACAGCGCAGTCTGTCGTGACTTTTCCTCGGCATCAATACCACTGCCACACTCAATATTTATCCAAAAAAAATGCCAGTCACTGACTGGCATTTTTTCGAGCACCGGATGGTTATGCCATCGCCGCATGCAACTTTTTCATCGCATTTTTTTCTAACTGACGCACCCGCTCCGCCGACACTTGATAACGGTCAGCCAATTCCTGCAGGGTTTGTTTTTCATTGTCCAACCAACGAGCACGAATAATGTCTTGGCTACGTGCATCCAAGGTATTCATCGCCGCATGTAAACGGTCTAAGGCTGCGCCTTCACTTTCATCGTTTTCGAAGTTATTGGCTAAATCTGATGATTTATCATCAAGGAAATACACTGGCGCACTGTAATTGCTGTTTTCTTCGTCATCATCAGAGGCATCAAAAGCCACGTCGTGGTTACTCATCCGAGCTTCCATCTCACGGACTTCGTACTCAGGCACGCCGAGAGATTCCGCCACGTTTTTGATCTCTTCTTGACTGAACCAGCCCAAGTTCTTTTTCGATTTACGCAGGTTAAAAAACAGCTTCCGTTGCGCTTTGGTGGTAGCTACTTTGACAATGCGCCAGTTTTTCAACACAAACTCATGAATTTCGGCTTTGATCCAATGCACAGCAAAGGACACCAAACGCACGCCTACCGATGGGTCAAAACGCTTGACCGCTTTCATCAGGCCAATGTTGCCTTCTTGCACCAAATCACCGATGGGTAAACCGTAACCAGAATAACTACGTGCGATATGCACGACAAAACGTAAATGCGACATGATTAACTGACGCGCGGCTTCTAAATCGCCATGTTGTTGCAGGCGTTCAGCCAACTGACGCTCTTCATCGGCAGACAGCATAGGAATAGTGCTGACCGCATGCGTATAAGCCTCGAGGCTACCACTACCGGCGACAGACAGCGTCATTAACTGTGTTGTTTTGCTCATGAAGAATCTCCTAAAAGGAACGAATTGGGGTCATATTAGCACTCTTTGACAGAGAGTGCTAACGACAGTTCCGTGATTTTAATACCCATATCGAATAAAAACGAGATTTAGAGAATATATCTGCATAAAAATATGTAACAAAATCCGATATGCTCAATAAAACTCTTAAGTAACGAGTTCACGCCTTATGTATTGCTATTTAGCTCGCCAACCCATTTTCGATGCAAAGCGCCAATTGCATGGCTACGAATTATTGTTTCGAGACGGCGAGTCCAATGCATTTCCCAACATCAACGCCGATGAAGCGACCTCGAAGTTAATTACCGAACATCACTTGTTTACTGGGGTTGAGAAAATCACCGGTGGGCACAAAGCCTTTATTAATTTTTCTGCCGACACACTCATCCATCATTTTCCAACCTCCATTGACCCCAACAGCATGGTGATTGAAGTGCTAGAGACGGTGCCAATTAGCACTGAACTGCTAACCGCTTGCCGAGAATTGCATCGGATGGGATATCAACTGGCGCTCGACGATCACGACTTTGACCCAAAATGGGACATCTTTTTGCCGTATGTCAGCATTATTAAAGTGGATGTACGGCAGTTTAATATTTTGCAGATCAGTAAATATATTCATCGGGTGAAACACCACAACATCACTCTGTTAGCTGAAAAGGTTGAAACACAAGACGAATTCGAAAAGCTACGGACTTTAGGGTTCGCGTTATTTCAGGGCTATTTTTTCGCTCGCCCCGAGATGCTGAAACATAAAAAACTGGCCAGTAGTAAATTGAATTTGATGTTGCTGATCGCTGAATCGTCACAACGTGAACTGAACTTCGAAAAGTTATCTGGGATCTGCGAACGCGATGTGGGCCTTTCCTACAAACTACTGCGTTTTGTGAATTCGGCATCTTACGGCCGTGGCCAATCGATTGGCTCGTTAAAACACGCCATGATTTACCTTGGCGAAGCGGAATTGAAAAAGTTTGTGGCACTGCTGGCCTTGGCCAACTTAAGTGAGTCTGGCCCCAATGAGCTGTTGAATATGTCGATGACGCGGGCTCGTTTTTGCGATCGATTAGCCGCCGCCAATGGCGATCCGGACAATCCACCGGCAGCATTTTTGACCGGGCTGTTTAGTTTGGTCGACGCCATGCTTGAGCAACCACTGCCAGAGTTGCTTGAAGAACTGCCGCTGCTGGATGACATCAAAGCGGCACTGTTGCATCAGCACGGGCAACTTGGCATGTATTTACAATTCGCTCGCGCCTTTGAAGCCGGCGATTGGCAACAACAAGAGGTGTTAAGCCAGCAGTTACAGCATCAAGTGGGCAATTTGAGTGAGCTGTATCTTGACTCCGTGTTTTGGGCATTTACCTTAATGCAAGACACCTAACAAGCGGCCTCGGCCGCTTGTGCATTTATGCCGGTTCGATGGCTCGAATGTGGCTGCGCACCGCCAAGTAAGACCCGATAAACCCCAGCAAGATCCCCATGCCTAATAAGGTTGCAAACTCACTCAACGTCAGCGCCGCAAAGTGAAATTGGCTTTGGTACAACGACGTCACTCGCGCTAACGCCCCTTCCAACCACCACAACATAAATTCAATCACTAAAAACGCTAACACGCCGGCAAACAAGCCCAGCCAAACACCGGTATATAAAAAAGGCCGTTGGATAAAACTGTCGGTCGCACCGACTAATTTCATCACCTCAATTTCGGACTTTTTGTCCATGATCAATAAACGGATGGTGTTACCAATCACCAAAATTGCACCACATAACAACAAGGCGGCAATGGTATACACCGCTTGTTGCACCAGGTTGACTAAGGCGGCAAGCCGCTCAAGCCAACTGATGTCCAATTTTGCTAATTCCACAAAACGCTCTTGCTGCAGGCTTTCTTGCAGCGCTTGCGCGGCTGCCGGCGTATTGACTTTAGGGGTCACCAGCAGCACGTGCGGCAGCGGATTTTGCTCGATGAAATCCAACGCCTCACCAAAGCCTGATTCTTGCTTGAATTCTTGCATCGCGGCATTTTTATCAATCAGCTTCACGCCTGCGACTTGTGGATTGCCCTGCAATAAGGTGGTTAACGTGGCGACATCAGTATCCGTGGCGTTGCTTTGTAAAAACAAACTGATCTCAAAGGACTTGTCGTAGCTATTACTGACTTGCTGCACGTTTTTTACCAGCAAATGCAAGGTCGCAGGGAAGGTCATACTGACCCCAAGCACCGCCACCGTGATCAGGGTCCACAGCGGCGTGCGCCACAATTCGCCGAGGCTGCCAATGCATTGCCGCAGATGAGCCACCAACGCCATGCCAATACGGGCGGCAAAAGACGGAGAAAACGACTCTGCACCCGTCGCGCGGCCTGAAAACAACATACTCATAGCGCGTCATCCTCACGATGTGTCAAACCATCATGGATCATCCGTCCATTCTTTAGGGTCATCATCCGATAGCGCATACGTGCAATCAGACTTAAATCATGGCTGGCGATAAGCACCGAGACTCCCGCCTGATTAAAAGCTTCGAACACACGCATGATATCTTTGGATAATTCAGGATCTAAATTACCAGTAGGCTCATCGGCCAATAACAATGGCGGTTTGTTGACCACAGCGCGAGCGATGCCCACCCGTTGCGCTTCACCACCAGACAAGGTCTCGGGTAAACAACGCGCCTTATCTAACAAGCCAACTTGGTCCAACGCGGCGTGAACACGGCGCGCCATATCGCGCCCGGTAAAACCTTCAATCACCAACGGTAACGCGACGTTATCAAACACCGTATGATTTTTCAGCAACCGATGATCTTGGAAAATCATGCCGATATCACGCCGAACATAAGGAATTTGGCGAGAACCGACGTTGGCTAAATCAGTGCCGTTAATCACCACACGGCCGGCTGACGGCCGTTCAATCAAGCTAATGAGTTTGAGCAAGGTACTTTTGCCAGCACCTGAGTGACCTGTTAAAAAGGCCATCTCACCTTTGCCAAGTTCAAAAGACACTCTGTCTAGCGCAACAAAACCGCCTGGATAGCCTTTACTGACTTGCTCAAACCGCAGCATTGTTAGGATTCCTTGTTAAATAATGCCTTGATGAAATCACGGCTCTGGAAAACACGCAGGTCATCCAGCCCTTCGCCAACCCCAATATAACGGATCGGTAGTTTAAACTGATCGGCGATGGCAAAAATCACCCCACCTTTGGCGGTACCGTCTAACTTGGTCAAGCTGATCCCTGTTAACTGCACGGCTTCATGGAAAATTTTTGCTTGGCTTAGCGCATTTTGACCAGTCCCTGCATCCAACGTCAACATCACTTCATGTGGCGCTGCGTCATCAATTTTTTTCATGACACGGACGATCTTTTTCAGCTCTTCCATCAAATGGGTTTTGTTTTGCAAACGACCCGCGGTGTCCGCGATCAGCACATCAACGCCGCGCGCTTTTGCGGCTTGATAGGCATCAAAAATAACCGAGGCACTGTCAGCGCCGGTATGCTGAGCGATCACAGGGATATTGTTGCGTTCACCCCATACTTGTAACTGCTCGACCGCCGCTGCGCGGAAGGTATCACCCGCCGCTAACATCACGGTTTTACCTTGCTGTCTAAACTGCTGCGCCATTTTGCCAATCGTCGTGGTTTTGCCCACACCATTGACACCCACCATCAAGATCACATAAGGACCATCTGCCTTTGTTACATCCAGAGGTTGCTCAACTGCCGCAAGCATCTCGGCCATTTCATCTTGTAATTTGTCGTACAAGGCTTCCGCATCTTTGAGTTGTTTTCGATCAGCATGCTCGGTTAACTGACGGATCAGTTTTTGCGAGGTTTCAATCCCTACGTCCGCCAGCAACAACTGTGTTTCGAGCTCTTCATACAACTCATCGTCGATTTTCTTACCCAAGAATAACGACGCTAACCCATTGCCCAAATTCGCGCTGGTTTTGGCCAGCCCTTGGCGCAGCCGGGCAAAAAAGCCTAATTTCTTTTCTGGCTCAACAACCGTGCTCGCATTGTCATGGGCGGGTTGCGCAGCCGATACCTGCGGTGCACTGGCAGGCTCGATCACCGCGGTCGTTTGCTCAGGCACCGGCGTTGCAGCGGTCTCGGCCTTGGCAGGCGCCTGCGCCGTCGAAGGGGTAGCTGGTGCTGGTTGTTCCGTTGCGACTTCTGTCGTTGCAGGTGCAAGCGGCGTGTCTGCGGTGGTTGCAATCACATCGGCCGTTGACACTGTCAGGTCGTTCGGCGTGACCTGATCTGGTGTGTCTTGGTTGGGCGCGTCTTGGCTTAATTTATCTTGGCGTGGCGCATCTTGATTGGGCGTGGCTAGAGCCTCGGCAGCAGTTACCTCTATCGAGGTGTGGGACTGAACCGGCGTAACGTCCGGTGTTGCTGGCGTGGTCGTTTGCTCGGTTTTGCCCTTGCCAAAACCTAGCCATGAGAACAGTTTATTTGTTTTAGTCATAAGGTTCGCTGTCAGAATATCGAAACTGCGGTAAAATCGCCGCTTATACTATCACCTTTTAACTCATAGGTATGCCTTTCTCATGCAGCGTCCGAAACACGCGTCGGTGCCCAAGCCCGTTAAAAAGCTGGCGAATCAGCCGACGAAATCCCATGGCGGCCCCGGTGAAGTGCGTATCATTAGTGGTCAATGGAAAGGTCGAAAACTGCCAGTGCTCAATGTTGAAGGGCTAAGACCAACCACAGATCGGGTGAAAGAAACCTTGTTTAACTGGTTGATGCAAGACGTGCATGGACGCCGTGTATTGGATTGCTTTAGTGGCAGCGGCAGCTTGGCCTTTGAAGCCTTATCTCGTCATGCCAGTTATGCGTTGTTACTCGAGCTGGATGCTGGTGCAGCCAAACAACTACAGCAAAATTTAGCGCGTTTAGGGCAAGCGCCGGCCGAGGTGAAACAAAGCAATTGTTTAAGCTTTTTATCGTCTGCAGCCGCCTGTCCCTTTGATTTGGTATTTTTAGATCCACCGTTTCGTCAAGGATTGCTCGAACCTGCTTGCCAATTGCTCGAAACCAAGGGCTGGTTAGCCGATGACGCATTGATTTATGTCGAAGCCGAAAAGGAGCTCGCGCTGACCCAACTGCCTGCAACCTGGCGGCTACTCAAAGAAAAAATAGCAGGCCAGTTGGCCTACCGTTTATTTGTACGAGATTCCGAGCAAGAGCTTGGCAAGGACCTTGAACCTGAACTGCAGCCCAGCGGGTCATAAATAACGACGCCAAGAACAAAAAAACCGCCTAGGCGGTTTTTTTCAGATTAATGACAAACCCCAGTTTTTCTGGGGTTTGTTTTTTTGAGCACCGTTAGGTCTCTTTTTCTAGCTGTTGCTTGTTGCAGGCTCATTATGTTTGAGATGGATAAACTTAGAAGAGCGAA
>JACCDZ010065914.1_pt1 | contig 39095 bp, 48 predicted proteins | sample 7449551 | NCBI WGS metagenome assembly JACCDZ01 (sample SAMN15323452, study PRJNA562643) | freshwater metagenome | isolation source: river surface water | place: USA:Blue River Watershed | collected 2017-08-18
GCCCGTCAAAGAGCGCTTGAAAAACTACGATGAGTTTGTGATTGGTTTGGACGAGACACAAGCCAATGCACAAGCCGCACGTTGCATGGATTGCGGCACACCGTTTTGTAACAACGGCTGCCCTGTCAACAACATCATTCCGGACTTCAACGACTTGGTCTACCAAGGCGATTGGAAAAACGCGATCGATGTGCTGCACAGCACCAACAACTTCCCCGAGTTCACCGGTCGTATCTGCCCCGCGCCCTGCGAAGCAGCCTGCGTGGTGAACGTCAATGGCGACGCGGTGGGCATCAAGTCGATCGAGCACGCCATCATCGACAAGGCTTGGTCCGAAGGCTGGGTGGTGGCCAAACCGGCCAAGCACAAGACAGGTAAAAAAATCGCGGTCGTGGGCGCTGGCCCTGCGGGTATGGCGGCCGCACAGCAACTGGCACGCGTCGGTCACGACGTGACCTTGTTCGAAAAGAACGATCGCATCGGTGGCTTGCTGCGTTACGGCATTCCTGACTTCAAGATGGAAAAGTCGCACATCGACCGCCGCGCCAAACAGCTTGAAGCCGAAGGCGTCACCATCCGCACCAGCGTGATCGTTGGCGAGTTGCCCAAGGGCTCCAAGGTCACCAACTGGGCCAAAGAAACCATCACCCCCGCACAGCTGAAGAAAGACTTTGATGCCGTGTTGTTGACTGGTGGTTCTGAGCAGTCACGCGACTTGCCAGCGCCCGGCCGCGACTTGGCTGGCATCCACTTCGCGATGGAGTTCTTGCCCCAACAAAACAAAGTCAACGCAGGCGACAAACTCAAAGACCAGCTGCGCGCCGATGGCAAGCATGTGGTGGTCATCGGCGGTGGCGACACCGGCTCGGATTGCGTGGGCACCAGCACACGCCATGGCGCTGTGGCTGTCACCCAGTTTGAAGTGATGCCCATGCCGCCCGAGCAAGAGAACAAGCCGTTGGTGTGGCCATATTGGCCACTGAAGCTGCGCACCAGCTCCAGTCACGACGAGAGCGCTGAAAAAGGGTTGCTCAAGCGTGAGTTCGCCATTTCGACCAAAGAGTTTGTGGGTGAAAACGGCAAAGTCACTGGCGTCAAAACTGTGCGCGTCGAATGGAAAGACGGCAAGATGGTCGAAGTGGCAGGCACCGAAGAAATCATCAAGGCCGACCTCGTGTTGTTGGCGATGGGCTTTGTGAACCCCGTGGCCACCATCTTGGAAGGTTTCGGTGTCGACAAAGATGCACGCGGCAACGCCAAGGCGTCGACCGAATTCACCGGTGGTTATGCCACCAACGTGGACAAGGTGTTTGCTGCGGGCGACATCCGCCGCGGGCAATCTTTGGTGGTTTGGGCCATTCGCGAAGGCCGCCAAGCAGCCCGTGCGGTGGATGAGTTTTTGATGGGCACCAGCGACTTGCCACGTTAATTGCTCAACTTTACAAGCCTGTCAGGGCTTGGAACTAAAATATCAAAAGCTGACCTATTTGATGGATAGGCCAGCTTTTGTTTCTATGACGACCACTTCCTCCTTAAATACAAACCCTGATGCGTTGGTCGAGCTGCGCGATGTGCGCTTTGGCTACGGCGAACGTGTCATCCTCGATGGCATCACGCTGACGGTGCCTCGCGGCAAAGTCACGGCTCTCATGGGTGCGTCGGGCGGTGGCAAAACCACGGTGCTGCGTTTGATCGGGGGCCAGTACCGCGCTCAATCAGGCAGCTTGACGTTTGACGGCCAAGAAGTGGCAGCCCTCAACCCGGCCGATTTGTATGCCGTGCGCCGACGCATGGGCATGCTGTTTCAATTTGGCGCCTTGTTCACCGACTTGAGCGTGTTTGACAACGTGGCCTTCCCCTTGCGTGAACACACCGATTTGAGCGAATCCATGATCCGCGACATTGTGTTGATGAAGCTGCAAGCTGTGGGTTTGCGCGGTGCACGCGATCTGATGCCCAGTGAAGTCTCAGGCGGCATGGCGCGTCGTGTGGCGCTGGCCCGTGCCATGGCACTCGACCCGGAATTGATCATGTACGACGAGCCGTTTGCGGGCTTGGATCCCATTTCTTTGGGGACGGCGGCGCGCTTGATTCGCCAGCTCAATGACACCTTGGGTTTGACCAGTGTCATCGTCTCGCATGACTTGGATGAAACCTTTCACATCGCCGACCAAGTGATTGTGTTGGCCAACGGCAAGATTGCCGCCCAAGGCACGCCTGGCGAGGTGCGGCAAAGCACCGACCCCTTGGTGCATCAGTTTGTCAGCGCGGCCCCCGATGGCCCTGTGCGTTTCCATTACCCCGGCCCGAGCGTGGCGGACGACTTTGGTGTGGAGGGTCAGGCATGAAGTTCCTCGAACAGGTGGGCTTTGCCGTGCGCAGCTATTTGGCTGGTTTGGGTTTGGGCGCGCGTTTGTTCATTCGCCTGATGGGGTTGTTTGGCAGCAACATGCGTCGCTTTGGCTTGGTGCGCGACCAAGTGCATTTTTTGGGCAACTACTCGTTGGCCATCATTGCGGTGTCGGGTTTGTTTGTGGGTTTTGTGCTGAGCTTGCAGGGTTACTACACCTTGCAACGTTATGGCTCGTCAGAAGCTTTAGGGTTGTTGGTGGCCTTGAGTTTGGTGCGTGAACTTGGGCCCGTTGTCAGTGCCCTGTTGTTTGCCGGTCGTGCGGGCACCTCGTTGACGGCAGAAATTGGGTTGATGAAAGCAGGCGAACAACTCAGTGCCATGGACATGATGGCGGTAGACCCGGTGCGTCGCATCCTCGGCCCTCGTTTTTGGGGCGGCATCATCGCTTTGCCTTTGCTCTCGGCGGTGTTCAGCGCTGTCGGCATCTTGGGTGGCTGGATGGTTGGCGTGCTGTTGATCGGTGTCGATGCGGGTTCGTTTTGGAGCCAGATGCAAGGCGGTGTGGATGTTTGGAAAGACGTGGGCAATGGCGTGGTCAAGAGTGTGGTGTTTGGCATCACCGTGACGTTTGTGGCGCTGCTGCAAGGCTACGAAGCGCAGCCCACGCCTGAAGGTGTTTCGCGTGCCACCACCAAAACGGTGGTGGTCGCTTCGTTGGCGGTGTTGGGGCTGGACTTTGTCCTCACCGCCATGATGTTCAGTATTTGATGAATCGAGGAAGCTATGCAACGCTCCAAAAATGATGTGTGGGTGGGTTTGTTTGTGCTCTTGGGTTCAGCGGCCATTTTGTTTTTGGCCTTGAAGTCAGCCAACTTGTTGAGCTTGAACTTTCAGTCCAACTACACGGTGACGGCGCGCTTTGACAACATCGGCGGCTTGAAGCGCCAAGCCGCGGTCAAGAGTGCAGGCGTGGTGGTCGGACGCGTGGAGTCGGTCACGTTTGACGACAAAACTTTCCAAGCCACCGTGACCATGAGCATCGAGAGCCGTTACCAATTTCCCAAAGACAGCTCGTTGAAGATTTTGACAAGCGGCTTGTTGGGTGAGCAATACATCGGCATCGAAGCAGGCTCTGAAGCCGATAATTTGGCTGCAGGCGACCGCATTCAATCCACCCAATCAGCGGTGGTGTTGGAGAACCTGATCAGCCAATTCTTGTACAACAAAGCGGCAGAGCCCGCGCCGGCACAAGGTGGCAAGTGATGCGATCTGATGTGTGTCAACGCGTGTGCGGATTCGTGGTTTGGATGCTGCTGGCCGTCATGGTGACGGGCTGCGCCACGGGGCCGAATGCCAACCCCAAAGATCCGCTGGAGCCCATGAATCGCCGCATCGCGAGCTTCAACGATGTGTTGGATGACAACCTGCTTAAGCCAGCGGCGACGGGTTACCGCGACTACACGCCACAGCCTGTGCAAACCGGTGTCAGTAATTTTTTCCGAAACTTGTCGGATGTTTGGTCGACGGTGAACAACGGCTTGCAGTTGAAGGGGCGAGAGACCGCTGAGTCCTGTTTGCGGGTGGTGGTGAACACTATCTTTGGTATTTATGGTTTGTTCGATGTGGCCACCGAGATCGGGTTGCAACGCCACCCAGAAGATTTTGGTCAGACCTTGGGTTTCTGGGGTGTCGACAGTGGTCCCTATCTGGTGTTGCCTGTGTTGGGGCCGTCTACAGTGCGTGACGCCGCATCGATGCCGGTCGACATGACTGCCGATTTTGTGCGTCAGTACAACGATGTGCCCGTGCGCAATACCGCCATGGTCACGCGCATCGTGGACAAGCGTGCGAGTTTGTTGAAGACCACCGACTTGTTGTCGGAGGCAGCGATCGACAAATACAGCTTCACGCGGGATTCATTTTTGCAATTCCGCCGCAACCAAGTGTTTGACGGCAATCCGCCAGACCAGGACGATTTGATCGATCCCAGCGCTGCGCCTGCGTCCACCCAATGACTGGCTGACGCGTTGAATCGACATCTGTAACGAGGACTTGAAACCATGAACCGCTTTTTGTCACGCCGCTCGCTCTCTGTTTGGGCCGTGGCCACTGCTTTCACCTTAGGGCTACCGGTCAGCGTTGCGCATGCCGCCGACGAATCGGCAGACGTGTTCATCAAACGTGTCTCGTCCGACATCTTGGATGCCATCAAGGCGGATAAATCCATCCGTTCGGGCGACGTCAACAAAATCGTCACGTTGGTGGACCAGCGCGTCATGCCACATGTGAACTTCTTGCGTATGACGGCGTCTGCCGTGGGACCCGCTTGGCGCCAAGCCACGCCGGAGCAACAAAAACGCTTGCAAGAAGAATTCAAAATTTTGCTGGTGCGCACCTATGCCGGCGCCCTGACCCAAGTGAACGACCAAACCATTGTGGTCAAGCCCTTGCGTGCCGCCGCGGACGACAAAGAAGTGTTGGTTCGCACGGAAGTGCGTGGCAAAGGCGATCCGCTTCAGTTGGACTACCGAGTGGAAAAAACTCCTGACGGCGCTGACTGGAAGGTCTACAACATGAACGTGTTGGGCATTTGGTTGGTCGAGAACTACCGCAGCCAGTTTGCCCAAGAAATCAATGCCAAAGGCATCGATGGTTTGGTGGTCAGCTTGGCTGACCGCAACAAAGCCAACGCCCGCGCGTCCAAATAAGCCATGTCCAGTCCGTTGACCGCCATCGCCCTGCCTGCCGAAGTGACACAGGCCCAAGCCCAGTCTGTTTCTGACGGTTTGGTGCAGCAGTTGTTGGCCAATGTCCGCCAGGGGGGTGAGGCGGTGCTGGATGCGTCGGCCTTGAGCCACTTCGACTCGTCAGCTCTGGCGGTGATATTGGCCTGCCGCCGCGCGGTTTTGGCCCAAGGCGCTGCGCTGCGTGTGCAGGGTTTGCCCGCGCGTGCACACGCCTTGGCACAGGTCTACGGCGTCGCCGAATTGCTGGCTTGAGCTCGCGGTCTCTTGCGGCGCAGGTGCCTCCTGTCGGGGTATTGGTAAAGCCTTAAAATCTAAGGCTTCCATGCCCGCTATTTCCTTCCAATCTGTTTCCAAAACCTTCCAAACCGCCCGAGGTCCGTTTCAGGCGCTCGATGGCGTGCGTTTTGACATTCAGGAAGGTGAGTTCTTTGGCCTGTTGGGGCCCAACGGTGCGGGCAAAACCACCCTCATCAGTATCTTGGCTGGATTGGCCAAAGCCACCACTGGCACGGTGACAGTGCAAGGCATGGATGTGGCCACGCACGCTGCCCAAGCGCGGCGCTTGCTGGGCGTGGTGCCCCAAGAATTGGTGTTCGACCCCTTCTTCAATGTGCGTGAAGCGTTGAAGTTTCAGTCGGGTTACTTTGGCGTCAAACACAACGATGCGTGGATCGATGAGTTGTTGCACAGCCTGGGGCTTGCCGACAAAGCCCATCACAACATGCGTCAACTGTCGGGCGGCATGAAGCGCCGCATGTTGGTGGCGCAAGCTTTGGTGCACAAGCCGCCGGTCATCGTGTTGGATGAGCCCACGGCCGGCGTTGACGTGGAGTTGCGCCAAACCCTGTGGCAGTTCATCGCCAAGTTGAATCGCGAGGGCAGCACGGTGTTGCTGACCACGCACTACCTCGAAGAAGCGGAGGCCTTGTGCAGCCGCATTGCGATGCTGAAAAACGGCAAGGTGGTGGCTCTGGACAGCACCACCGAACTACTCAAAGCCGCGTCCAGCAATGTGCTGCGCTTCAAGCTCGATGCCGAGTTACCCGCGGCGCTGGCGGCGAAAGCCCGGGTCACAGGACGCATCGTGCAGTTTCCTGCCAACGACGCCCTCGAGATTGAACGCTACTTGGCCGCGGTACGCGAAGCAGGCTTGCACGCCCAAGATGTGGAAATTCGCAAAGCCGATCTAGAAGATGTCTTCCTGGATGTGATGCAGCAGAGCGATGAAACCGGAGGTCAAGCATGATGAACGGTTGGACCGCGTTGTTTTACAAAGAAGTGTTGCGCTTTTGGAAAGTTAGTTTCCAAACCGTGGCGGCCCCCGTGTTGACGGCGGTGATGTACCTGATGATTTTTGGTCATGTGCTGGAAGCGCATGTGCAGGTCTACGAGGGCGTGAGCTACACCGCTTTTTTGATTCCTGGTTTGGTGATGATGAGCGTGTTGCAAAACGCGTTTGCCAACAGCTCGTCGTCGATGGTGCAAAGCAAGATCATGGGCAACTTGGTTTTCTTGTTGCTCACGCCTTTGTCGCACTGGAGTTGGTTCTTGGCTTATGCCTTGTCAGCCATGGTGCGTGGCTTGCTCGTGGGTGCCGGCGTGTTATTGGCGGGCGTGGTGCTTGTGTGGCAATCGTCGGTACTCAATTTCTCATTGCTGCCTGCGCAACCGGTGTGGGTGCTGACCTTTGCTGTGGCCGGGGCCTTGATGCTTGGCGCCTTGGGCTTGATCGCCGGCTTGTGGGCCGACAAGTTTGACCAAATGGCCGCGTTTCAAAACTTCATCATCATGCCCATGACGTTTTTGAGCGGCGTGTTTTATTCGATTCACTCGTTGCCCAGTTTTTGGCAAAGCGTGAGCCACTTGAATCCGTTTTTCTACATGATCGATGGGTTCCGCTTCGGCTTCTTTGGGCAAAGCGATGTCTCGCCTTGGCTCAGTTTGAGTGTGGTGGGGGTGTGCTTGCTCGCCGTGTCCACGCTGGCGCTGCACTTGTTGCGCACGGGTTACAAGATTCGGGGATGAGCATGGACCCCCACGTTCATCACTTCGTGTATTCACTGCCCCCCGAGGGGGCGCAGCCATCCTTCGGGGCGGCCCATCAGGATGTCTATCCATGACAGCAGAACAACTTCAAGCCATCATCGCCGCAGGACTGCCTTGTGAGCATCTGCACGTCGAGGGCGATGGCCGTCACTGGTATGCCACCTTGGTCTCGGCAGAGTTCGAGGGCAAGCGCTTGATTCAACGCCACCAACGCGTGTACGCCACCTTGGGCGACAAAATCAAAACGGACGAAGTGCACGCACTGTCCATGAAAACCTACACGCCGGCCGAGTGGCAAGTGGCGTCGAAAGCATAAGAACCGATATGGACAAATTACTCATTCGCGGCGGTCGTTCGTTGAACGGCGAGGTGCTGATCTCGGGTGCCAAAAATGCGGCCTTGCCCGAGCTGTGCGCAGCCTTGTTGACCGACCAAGCGGTGACCTTGCACAACGTGCCGCAGTTGCAAGACGTGGCCACCATGCTCAAGCTCATTCGCAACATGGGGGTGACCGCTGACCGTGATGAACATGGCACGGTCAGCTTGAATGCCGGTGGCCTGAACAACCCCGAAGCCCCTTATGAGCTGGTCAAAACCATGCGCGCCTCGGTGTTGGCATTGGGCCCCTTGCTCGCGCGTTTTGGCCATGCCAAGGTGTCCTTGCCCGGCGGGTGCGCCATCGGCTCGCGTCCGGTGGATCAGCACTTGAAAGGCTTGCAAGTCATGGGTGCGGAGATCGAGGTAGAGCATGGCTACATGGTCGCCAAGCTGGGCGGTGGCCGCACGCGCCTCAAAGGGGCACGCATTGCGACTGATATGGTGACGGTCACGGGCACCGAAAACTTCCTCATGGCAGCAGCCTTGGCGGAAGGTGAAACCGTTTTAGAAAACGCCGCACAAGAGCCAGAGATTCCTGATTTGGCCGAAATGCTGATCGCCATGGGCGCCAAGATCGAAGGCCATGGCACCAGCCGCATCCACATCCAAGGTGTGGAGCGTCTGCACGGTTGCACCCACAAAGTGGTAGCCGATCGCATTGAAGCCGGCACGTTCTTGTGCGCCGTGGCTGCCACAGGCGGCGATGTGTTTTTGCGCCACGCGCGTGCCGACCATCTGGACGCCGTCATCGACAAGCTGCGTGATGCAGGTGCGACGGTGACGGCCCATGAAGAAGGCATTCGCATCCAAGGCACGGCGCCGGCGTATGAAAACCTCAAAGCGCAAAACTTCCGCACCACCGAATACCCCGGTTTCCCCACCGACATGCAAGCGCAGTTCATGGTGTTGAACGCGATTGCCAAGGGGACATCGAAGGTGACCGAAACCATTTTTGAAAACCGTTTCATGCACGTCAACGAGTTGGTGCGTTTGGGCGCACACATCCAGATTGACGGCAAAGTGGCGGTGCTCGAGGGTGTCAAACAACTGTCGGGCGCCACCGTCATGGCTACCGACTTGCGTGCCTCGGCCTCGTTGGTGATTGCAGGTTTGGTGGCTGAGGGTGAAACCTTGGTGGATCGCATCTATCACCTCGACCGTGGCTACGACAAGATGGAAGCCAAGTTGCGCGCGATCGGCGCGGACATTGAAAGAGTCAAATCATGATCACACTCGCCCTCTCCAAAGGCCGTATCTTTGATGAAACCATGCCGCTGCTCAAGGCCGCAGGCATTGAGGTGCTCGAGGACCCCGAGAAGTCGCGCAAGCTGATCTTGCCCACCAACCAAACCCACGTGCGTGTGGTGTTGGTGCGCGCCTCTGATGTGCCCACCTATGTGCAATATGGCGGGGCCGATTTGGGCGTGACCGGTTTGGACACCTTGATTGAACACGGCACAGATGGCTTGTATCAACCGCTCGATTTACAAATTGCCAAATGCCGCATGAGTGTGGCCGTGCGCTCTGATTTCGACTACGCGGCCAAAGTCAAACAAGGTGCACGCTTGAAGGTGGCGACCAAGTACACCACCATTGCGCGTGATTTCTTTGCCACCAAAGGCGTGCACGTCGATTTGGTCAAGCTCTATGGTTCGATGGAGCTGGCGCCGCTCACCGGCTTGGCCGATGCCATCGTCGACTTGGTGTCGACCGGCAACACACTCAAAGCCAACCACTTGGTGGAAGTCGAGCGCATCATGGACATCAGCTCGCGTTTGGTGGTCAACCAAGCCGCGCTCAAGATGAAGCAGGCGGACATTCGCCGCATCATCGACGCCTTCTCTGCCGCTTTGCCTGCCAGAAAATAACCTTCACAACACACGTACCTAAGATGGCCCAACCGCTTCGTCTCTCGACCGCCAGCCCCACCTTTGAAGCTGATTTCAAAGCGCGTCTGCATTGGTCTGCCGATACCGACGCGGCCATCGAACAGCGCGTGGCCGACATCTTGGCCGACGTGCAGCAGCGTGGCGACGCCGCGGTGCTTGCGTACACCGAACGCTTTGACGGCCTGAAGGTCGACAGCATGGCCGCGTTGGAGCTGACGCAAAAAGAACTCAAGGCCGCATTCGACAGCTTGCCCGCTGAGCAGCGCGATGCTTTGCAGGCTGCTGCAGCGCGTGTGCGCAGCTACCACGAGGCGCAGAAAAAAGCCTCGGGCGAAAGCTGGACCTACCGCGATGCCGATGGCACCTTGCTGGGGCAAAAAGTCACGCCGCTCGACCGCGTCGGCATCTACGTGCCGGGTGGCAAAGCGGCTTATCCCTCGAGTGTGTTGATGAACGCCATTCCTGCGCACGTCGCGGGGGTGCAAGACATCATCATGGTGGTGCCGACACCCAAGGGTGAGAAAAACCCCTTGGTGCTCGCTGCGGCGTATGTCGCGGGCGTGAGCCGTGCCTTCACCATCGGCGGTGCCCAGGCGGTGGCGGCTTTGGCCTACGGCACGGCCACGGTGCCTGCGGTCGACAAAATTACCGGCCCCGGCAACGCCTATGTGGCGGCGGCTAAGCGTCGCGTATTTGGCACAGTGGGCATCGACATGATTGCAGGCCCCAGCGAAATTTTGGTGTTGGCCGATGGCACGACGCCTGCCGATTGGGTGGCCATGGATTTGTTCAGTCAAGCTGAGCACGACGAGTTGGCGCAAAGCGTGTTGCTGTGTCCTGATGCCGCGTACATTGACCGCGTGCAAGCCGAGATCGACCGTTTGCTGCCGCAGATGCCACGCAAAGACATCATCGAAAAATCGCTCAATGGCCGCGGGGTGCTCATCCACACCCGCAGCATGGAAGAAGCCTGTGCCATCAGCAACCGAATTGCGCCCGAACACTTAGAGGTCCCGAGCAATGACCCACACAAGTGGGAGCCGTTGCTCAAGCATGCAGGCGCGATCTTCTTGGGTGCGTTCACCAGCGAGAGCCTGGGCGACTATTGCGCAGGCCCGAACCACGTGTTGCCTACCAGTGGCACGGCGCGGTTCAGCTCACCCCTAGGCGTGTACGACTTTCAAAAGCGCAGCAGCTTGATCGAGGTGAGCGAGCAGGGTGCACAAACGCTGGGCAAGATTGCTGCGGTGTTGGCCTATGGCGAAGGCTTGCAAGCCCACGCCATGGCGGCTGAGTTCCGATTGAAGAAAGATTGACATGACGCAAGCAACAAACAAGTCCCTGCGTTTCATTCGCCCCGATGTGCAAGCCATGCACGCGTACACCGTGCAGCACTCGGTCGGCATGGTCAAGCTTGACGCGATGGAAAACCCCTTCACATTGCCACCGGCCTTGCAAGCTGAGCTGGGCGCGCGTTTGGGTGCAGTGGAGGTCAACCGCTATCCCGGTGCGCGTATCGACGACTTGAAGAACGCGTTGGCGCGTTACGTCGATGTCCCCGCCGGATGGGGTTTGATGCTGGGCAACGGATCCGACGAATTGATTTCCCTGTTGTCGATGGCCTGCGCCACGCCAGGTGCCACCGTGCTGGCGCCCGAGCCTGGCTTTGTCATGTACGGCATGAGCGCGCAGCTGCAAGGTTTGCGTTACATCGGCGTACCCTTGACCGCTGACTTCGAGTTGGACGAAGCCGCCATGTCGGACGCCATCACGCAGCACGAACCGGCCATCGTCTACATCGCGTACCCCAATAACCCCACTGCCAATTTGTGGGACGCCGGCACCATTCGTCGCCTCATCACCCAGGTCAGCGCGTACGGTGGTTTGGTGGTGATGGATGAGGCGTATCAACCGTTTTCCAGCAAGAGTTGGCTCGACGAGATTCGCCAACACCCCGAGGCGAATGCCCATGTGTTGCTGATGCGCACCTTGTCGAAATTCGGGTTGGCCGGCATCCGCTTGGGCTACATGCTGGCACCTGCAGCGCTGATCCACGAAGTGGACAAACTCCGCCCGCCTTACAACGTGAGCGTATTGAATGCCGAGTGCGCCTTGTTTGCGCTCGAGCACACCGACGTCTTCGCTGAGCAAGCCGCCACCATTCGCACGGAGCGTGAAGCCTTGTTCACGGCTTTGCAGCAGCTGTCGGGCGTCATGCCGTTTGCCAGCGAAGCCAACATGATGGTGCTGCGCTTCAAGGGTGACGCTGATGCCGCCAACCGCGCTTTTGAGGTGCTCAAGGCCCACAAGGTGCTGGTGAAGAACGTTTCTAAAATGCACCCATTGCTGGCCAATTGCTTGCGTTTGACCGTCGGTACGCCCGAGGAAAACAAACAACTGTTGGCTGCCCTGCAAGCCGCTCTCTCTTAATCGAAAGTCACACATGACAGCTCGCATCGCCGAAGTCACCCGCCACACGGCCGAGACCCAAATCACCGTCAAGATCAACCTCGACGGCACGGGGCAGTCCAAGCTTTCCACCGGCATTGGTTTTTTTGACCACATGCTTGACCAAATCGCGCGTCACGGCCTGATTGACCTTGACATCCAAGCCAAAGGCGATCTGCACATCGACGGTCACCACACGGTAGAGGACGTGGGCATCACCTTGGGCCAAGCGTTTGCCAAAGCGGTGGGTGACAAAAAAGGCATTCGCCGCTATGGCCATGCCTATGTACCGCTTGACGAAGCGCTGAGCCGCGTGGTGGTGGACTTCTCAGGCCGCCCTGGGCTCATCATGCATGTGCCATTTAAGAGCGGCATGATTGGTGAGTTCGACAGCCAACTGGCGTTTGAGTTTTTCCAGGGTTTTGTGAACCACGCGTTCGTGACCTTGCACATCGACAACTTGCGCGGTGAGAACGCGCATCACCAAGCCGAGACCGTGTTCAAAGCCTTCGCCCGCGCCCTGCGTGCAGCGCTGGAGTTGGATCCCCGCTCAGCCGGCGTGATTCCCTCGACCAAGGGAAGTTTGTGAGGCTTTGCGCGCATGAATAACAAAGTCGCCGTCGTCGATTACGGCATGGGCAACCTGCGCTCGGTGGCGCAGGCGGTGATGCACGCGGCGTCGGTGGTCGACCACGCTGAAGTGGTGGTCACCTCTGACCCGCAGGTGGTGCGTGATGCGCACCGTGTGGTGTTGCCAGGGCAAGGCGCCATGCCCGACTGCATGCGCGAATTGCGTGAGTCTGGCTTGCTGGACGCGGTGTTGGATGCGGCGCACAAGAAACCTTTGTTTGGCGTGTGCGTGGGCATGCAGATGATGCTCAACCACAGCGCCGAAGGCGACACGCCGGGTCTTGGCTTGATCCCTGGTGAGGTGGTGAAGTTTGATTTGGCTGGCCGCACGCAAGCCGATGGCAGCCGCTTCAAAGTGCCGCAAATGGGCTGGAACCAAGTGCAGGTCACGCGCCCGCATTTCATGTGGACCGATGTGCCGGCCGCCAGTTATTTCTATTTCGTGCACAGCTTCTACGCGAAACCCACGAATCCCGACCACAGCGCGGCTCAAACCGACTACGGCGGCCTTTTTACATGCGCCGTGGCACGTGACAACATTTTTGCGACACAATTTCACCCGGAAAAAAGCGCGACCCATGGCTTGGCTCTGTACCGCAACTTTCTGCACTGGAACCCTTGAACTTTTAACCTCATCATGTATTTAATTCCTGCCATCGACCTCAAAGACGGACATTGCGTGCGCCTCAAGCAAGGCGACATGGACCAATCCACCGTATTTGGGGAAGACCCCGCGCAAATGGCGCTCAACTGGGTGGCCAAAGGCGCGCGTCGTTTGCACTTGGTGGATTTGAATGGCGCCTTCGCCGGCACCCCGCAAAACAAAGCCGCCATCAAAGCGATTTTGAAAGCGGTGGGACATGACATTCCGGTGCAGTTGGGTGGCGGCATCCGCGACCTCGACACGATTGAGAAATACATCGATGCCGGTTTGCGCTACGTCATCATTGGCACCGCTGCGGTTAAGAACCCTGGCTTTTTGCGTGATGCGTGCAGTGCCTTTGGCGGCCACATCATCGTGGGTCTCGATGCCAAGGACGGCAAAGTGGCCACCGATGGCTGGAGCAAGCTCACCGGCCATGACGTGGCGGACCTGGGCAAGAAGTTTGAAGACTACGGCGTCGAGTCCATCATCTACACCGACATCGGTCGCGACGGCATGCTCAGCGGCATCAACATCGATGCCACGGTGAAGCTGGCACAAGCGGTGTCGATCCCCATCATCGCGTCGGGCGGTTTGTCCAACATGGCCGACATCGAGCAGTTGTGTGCCGTGGAAGACGAGGGCGTCGAGGGCGTGATCTGCGGTCGCGCCATTTACAGCGGCGACTTGGACTTCGAAAAAGCCCAAGCCCGCGCCGACGAACTCAATGGCTAATTGCAGGGCCGAGGCGAGCACCTACCAAGGCCTCGCCTGTCACCGTCTGACACTGCCTGAGGGCGACACCGTCTTGGTGGCCGAACAAGGCGCCCACGTGTTGTCGTGGATCAGCCAAGGCCGCGAACGTTTGTTTTTGAGCCCCAAGAACCTGTGGGATGGTCATTCGGCCATCCGAGGCGGTGTGCCGGTGTGCTTTCCGCAATTCAACCAGCGCGGCACCTTGCCCAAACATGGGTTTGCGCGCAACACCCCCTGGCAAGTGGGCGAGGCGGTGACGACCGAACAGGGCATGCACCTCGATTTCGTTCTGCGCTCCGATGCGAACACCCTGGCCATGTGGCCGCAGCACTTTGTGGCGCAACTGCGCGTGGCCATCAGTCCAGGGCAGCTGGCGCTGACGTTGACCGTGGACAACACGGAGGCGCAACAGGCCTTGCAATTCACTGGAGCCTTGCACACCTACTTGGCAGTGGACGACATTGATTTGACGGACTTGCAAGGCCTAGGCTTGCGCCCCGAATGGGATGCGGTGGCCGATGTGCATGGCGTGGCCGATGCGGCGCTGTACTTTGATGGCGAGTTTGACCGCGTCTATGACGCTGCCCCTCAAGCGTTGACTTTGCAAGATGGCTCTGGCCGTTTACAAATTGAACAAAGCTCCTCCTGGGGGCAATCGGTGGTGTGGAACCCCGGTGCTGAAAAATGCGCCACACTGCCTGACATGCCTGCCGACGGTTTTGCGCACATGTTGTGCGTGGAGGCGGCGCAGGTCTTTGAACCGATTTCGATTCCTGCTGGTGGCCAATGGGTTGGCTGGCAACGTTTGACCGTTTCGTAAGAAACACGATTTGGATTTTTATGCTGGCTAAGCGCATCATTCCCTGCCTCGACGTGACCGGTGGTCGCGTGGTCAAGGGCGTCAACTTCGTGGAGCTGCGCGATGCGGGCGACCCAGTGGAAATTGCCGCACGTTACAACGACCAAGGCGCCGACGAGTTGACCTTTTTGGACATCACCGCCACCAGCGATGCCCGTGATGTGATCCTGCACATCATCGAGGCTGTGGCCAGCCAAGTGTTCATTCCGCTCACCGTGGGCGGTGGGGTACGCACTGTCGACGATGTGCGTCGCATGCTCAATGCCGGTGCCGACAAGGTGAGCTTCAACTCAGCGGCCATTGCCAATCCGCAAGTGATCCGCGATGCCTCGGCCAAATACGGCGCGCAGTGCATCGTGGTGGCCATCGATGCCAAGCGCCGCACGGCAGAAGATGAATTGCGCGTGGGCGCTAATGGCTTGCCCATGGGGCCGGGTTGGGATGTGTTCAGCCATGGCGGCCGCAAGAACGTCGGCTTGGATGCGGTGGCCTGGGCCACGCAAATGGCCGAGCACGGCGCAGGTGAAATTTTGTTGACCAGTATGGACCGCGATGGCACCAAGAGTGGCTTTGATTTGCAACTCACCCGTGCCGTGGCGGATGCAGTGGCGGTGCCGGTGATTGCCTCGGGCGGTGTCGGCAACCTGGACCACTTGGCCGATGGTGTGCAGCAAGGGGGCGCCGATGCCGTGCTGGCTGCCAGCATCTTTCACTATGGCGAGTACACGGTGCAGCAAGCCAAGGCGCGCATGCGCGAGCGTGGCATTCCCGTGCGTCTGTAACCCCACTCGAGGCCACCATGAGCAGCAACTGGTTAGATGCCATCCGTTGGGACGACAAGGGCTTGGTGCCCGTCATCGCCCAAGAAAAAGACAGTGGCGACGTGTTGATGTTTGCCTGGATGAACCGCGAAGCCTTGCAAAAAACAGCAGAGCTTCAACGTGCGGTGTACTTCAGCCGCTCACGCAATAAGCTGTGGTTCAAGGGCGAAGAGTCAGGTCATGTGCAAACCGTGCACGACATCCGCATCGACTGTGACAGCGACGTGGTGTTGCTTCAGGTGACACAAGAAGGTCACACGCCCGGCATTGCCTGCCATACTGGCCGCCACAGTTGCTTCTACCAACGTTTGAATCAAAGCGAAGACGGCACTGACTGGCTCGCGTGCGAGCCCGTGCTCAAAGATCCCGAATTCATTTACAAGTGAACGCCATGAGTTCCACCTCCACTACTTTAGATACCTTGCAGCGTCTGGCTGATGTGATTGAAAGTCGCAAGCCTGCCCATGGTGGCGACCCCGAGAAAAGCTATGTCTCGCGTTTGCTGCACAAAGGTCCAGATGCATTCTTGAAAAAAATTGGCGAAGAAGCCACTGAAACCGTGATGGCCGCCAAAGATGTGGACCACGGTGGCGACCCTGCCAAGCTGGTTTATGAAGTCGCCGACCTGTGGTTCCACAGCATGATTGCGTTGGCGCACTATGGCTTGACGCCCGCCGATGTAGTGAACGAATTGGCGCGCCGCGAAGGTTTGAGCGGTTTGGAAGAAAAAGCCTTGCGCAAAGCGCAAGCGCGTGAAGCCTCGGGTGAGTGAGGACAGGATGACAGACGACAACTGCATTTTTTGCAAAATCATCGCAGGCAAAATCCCCTCGCGCAAGGTGTACGAGGACGAGGAAGTGTTCGCGTTTCACGACATCAACCCGTGGGCGCCGGTGCATTTCTTGATCATTCCCAAATTGCACATTGTCTCGGTGGCACATGCCACGCCCGAGCACGAAGGCCTGCTGGGGCGCATGATGTTGTTAGCCCCCAAATTGGCGTTCCAAGAAGGGGCAAGACCTTACCCAGAAGGGGGGTTCCGCATCGTGACCAATACTGGGGCGGAAGGTGGTCAAGAAGTTCACCACATGCACTGGCATGTCATGGGCGGCCCCCGCCCTTGGTTGCGCGGCTGATTAGAATTCAATCAATTACTTAGGAGTCTCACACATGGGTTCGTTTTCAATTTGGCACTGGTTGATCGTGTTGTTGATCGTCATCATGGTGTTTGGCACCAAGAAACTCAAGAACTTGGGCTCGGACTTGGGTGGCGCTGTCAAAGGCTTTAAAGACGGCATGAAAGACGGCAGCGCTCCTGCGGAAGACAAGCCAGCTGCCCCTGCGGCTGCAGTGTCTGCTGACAAAAACACCATTGATGTTGAAGTCAAAAACAAGTCTTAATTGCTGTTGATCGTTTGCTTTGTTTGACCTCGACTTTTCCAAAATTGCGGTAGTCAGTGCGGTGGCTTTGGTGGTCATCGGGCCTGAGCGTCTGCCCACTGTGGCCCGCACCTTGGGAACAATGATTGGCAAAGCCAAACGCTATGTCTCAGATGTCAAGGCCGAGGTCAATCGGACGATGGAGCTCGATGAGCTCAAAAAGATGAAAGAGAGTATGGAGTCGGCAGCGCGCGATGTGGAGCACTCGGTGCATACCGCCAGCAGCGACTTCGAAAAAGATTGGGCCGAGACGACAGCGGGGTTGTCGTCCGAACCCTACGAGCCTTTGGCTCCGCCTCCCCCGAGCTACCAACATCCAGGCAAAAACTGGCGCATCAAGCGCGGTGCTATGCCGCATTGGTACAAAGCCCGTCAAGGTGTACGCACCAAGGCGCAATCTAGCGCCGCACGTGTGGCGCGTTTCCGCCCAGTGAAGCGTTCTGAACATGTCTGATACAACCCCACAAGACGAATTGGCGGGCACCGAGCAGCCCTTTGTGCAGCACTTGATTGAGCTGCGCGACCGTTTGGTCAAAGCCACGCTGGCTGTGGTGGTGGCCAGTGCGGCGTTGGCGATCTACCCTGGCCCTGCCGAGCTGTATGACCTGCTGGCCGCGCCGCTGGTGGCGCAGTTGCCCTCAGGCGCTACCTTGATTGCCACCTCGGTGATCTCGCCTTTTTTGGTGCCGCTGAAGATCTTGCTGATGACGGCTTTCTTGCTGGCCTTGCCGGTGGTGCTGTATCAAATGTGGGCGTTTGTCGCGCCTGGTTTGTATTCACACGAAAAGAAATTGGTGCTGCCCTTGGTGGTGTCGAGCACGCTGTTGTTCATGGTAGGGGTCGCGTTTTGCTACTTCTTTGTGTTCGGCCAAGTGTTCAAGTTCATTCAAAGCTTCGCACCCAAAAGCATCACAGCCGCGCCTGATATTGAGGCTTATTTAGGGTTCGTCATCAGCATGTTCATCGCCTTTGGCTTGGCATTTGAGGTGCCGATTGTGGTGATCGTGCTGGCCCGTATGAATGTGGTGACGATTGAAAAGCTCAAAGACTTTCGCTCTTACTTCATTGTGTTGGCGTTCATCATTGCAGCCATCGTGACGCCGCCCGATGTGGTGTCGCAACTCGCGTTGGCCATTCCCATGTGCATCTTGTACGAGATTGGCATCTGGGCCGCGCAGCTCTTCATCAAACACACACAAGCGCCGGACGCTGAATAAGCACCGCGCAAACAACCCATGAAACGTCACTGGTTGTTGTTTTCGCAAATCGTCACAGTTCTGCTGGCGATTTGGTTTGTGGTGGCTACCTTGAAGCCCGAATGGTTGAATCGACGTGCTGCGATTGCAGGCGTTACCTTGCTGGAAGCTGCCCCCAACATGCCCGGGGTCGTCATGCCGGGGAGCCTGAGTCCCGCCGCCAAAGTGGCCTCGCCTGCGGTGGTGAGCATCGCCACGACGCAAGCCAAAGCTGCTAAGTCCAACGACCCGAATGATTTGTGGTTCCGTTTCTTCTATGGTGAACGCGAGGACGACACGCCGCAACAAGGCTTGGGCAGCGGAGTGATCGTGAGCCCTGAAGGCTACATCCTGACCAACAACCACGTGATTGTGGGTGCCGAAGAGATCGAGGTCACGCTCAGCGACAGTCGCCGCGCGATTGCCCAGGTGATTGGCACCGATCCTGACACCGACTTGGCGATTCTGCGCATCAACTTGGACCGCTTGCCTGTGATTACCTTGGGTAACTCGGATGCGGCGCAAGTGGGCGACCGGGTGTTGGCGATTGGCAATCCTTTTGGGGTTGGTCAAACCGTGACCAGCGGCATCGTGTCGGCGTTGGGGCGTAACCAGCTCGGCATCAACACCTTTGAAAATTTCATTCAAACCGATGCCGCCATCAACCCCGGCAATTCAGGCGGTGCGTTGGTCGATGTGAACGGCAGCTTGCTGGGCATCAACACCGCCATTTATTCGCGCTCGGGCGGCAACATGGGTATCGGCTTTGCCATTCCTGTGTCCACGGCACGCCAAGTGTTGGAGGGCATCGTGCGCGATGGCCAAGTGGTGCGAGGTTGGGTGGGCATTGAGCCGATGGCGCTGACCCCAGAGCTGGCAGAAACCTTTGGTTTGAAAGTCACGGAAGGTGTGCTGATCACCGGCGTGTTGCAAAACGGACCGGCAGCCAAAGCCGGTTTGCGTCCTGGTGACTTGTTATTGAAAGTGGCGGGCCGCCCTGTGACAACCGTGGGAGAGGTGTTGACACAAGTCGCAGCGCTGACACCCGGTCAGCGCGCGACATTTGAGGTGTCGCGCCGAAATGAAACGCTGTCCTTGCAGGTCACGCCCGCGCAACGTCCCAAAACCAAGGTGCCACGATGAAGCCATCTGTTACACGCCAAGCATTGGTCGATGCCTGCAACAACTTGTTGCAACCCGAGCGTTTCAAAGATTACGGGCCCAACGGCTTGCAAGTGGAAGGCACGGACACGGTGCAGCGCATCGTGTCAGGCGTGACGGCCAGCCGTGCGTTGATTGAGGCCGCCATCGCGGTTCAAGCAGATGCGATTTTTGTGCACCATGGTTTGTTTTGGCGTGGCCAAGACGGAACGGTGACGGGGTGGATGAAGCAACGCTTGCAATTGCTGCTGGCGCACAACATCAATCTGTTGGCGTACCACCTGCCGCTGGATGCGCATCCAGAGTTGGGCAACAACGCACAACTGGGACAAAGCTTGGGGTTGGAGGCCCGAGGCAGCTGCGGCGATCAAAACTTGGTGCTGTGGGGTGCGCGAGCCGATGGACAAATTTTTGAAAATGCAAGTTCGCTTGCCACCACAGTGCAGCAAGCTTTGGGTCGCTCGCCGGTCATGGTGACGCCAGACGCCACGCGTGCAATTCGTCGTGTGGCGTGGTGCAGCGGCGGCGCCCAAAGTTATTTTGAAGCGGCGATTGCCGCAGGTGTGGACGCTTTCATCACTGGTGAAATTTCTGAGCCCCAAGCGCATTTGGCGCGTGAGACGGGTGTGGCTTTTTTGGCCTGTGGTCACCACGCGACGGAACGCTATGGCGCCCCTGCCGTGGCGGCTCATGTGGCAGCGCAATGGGGTGTGGCGCATCAATTCATTGAGATCGACAACCCCGCATGAGCGCAACCGATCACACGATCAAACCCATGGCCCTGACGATCGGAGATGCCGCGGGCATTGGGCCAGAAATCATTGTCAAAGCCTTTCGCGATGCGCCTGAGCAACTGCAAGGATGTCTGGTGGTGGGCGACGAAGCGGTGCTGCAACGTGCGCTTCAGGTTGTGCTTCAGACCGGCCACAGCTCCGCTCAGCTGCGGTTGCAACGGCTGGCTGCCTTGCACGACATGCCGCAAGGTGTTCTGCCGGGCCTCATTCCTTTCGTGCAAGCCGTTCCCGCGCTGACGGCGACAGATTTGCCTGCATGGGGGCGGATCAATGCCACCGCCGGCAAGTTGGCCGCTGATTGCGTGGTGTGGGCCGCCCATGCAGCTTTGCGCGGCGAAGTATCTGCCGTGGTCACTGCGCCCTTGCACAAAGAGGCCTTGTTTGCTGCGGGCGTCCCGTACCCAGGGCATACCGAGCTGCTGCAGGCCTGCGCAGCAGCGCATACAGGTGTGACCGTCGAGGACTTGCCGGTGCGGATGATGTTGGCCAACCCCGAACTGAAGACGGTGCTGGTCAGCATTCACGTGTCCTTGCGCCAAGCGATTGAGGCTGTGACAGTGGCCAATGTGTTGCAAACCTTGCGCATCACCCATCATGCGGAGTTGCGTGCAACCGGTCGGGCACCGCACATGGCGCTGGCGGGTTTGAATCCGCATGCCGGGGAGGGGGGCTTGATGGGGCGTGAAGAGCTGGACATCCTCATGCCGGCTCTCCAGCAAGCACGTGTTGAAGGTTTGCACGTGAGTGGCCCGTTTGCCCCAGACACCGTTTTCATGCGCGCGCGCGCCAAGCCCGGGCGTGCAGGGGAATTTGATGTGGTGGTGGCGATGTACCACGACCAAGGCCTGATCCCCGTGAAGTACTTGGGGGTCGAGCAAGGGGTCAACGTGACCCTGGGACTGCCCTTGGTCCGAACCAGCCCCGACCATGGGACTGCATTCGATTTGGCAGGGACAGGGCAGGCCGATGCGTCCAGCTTGCTGGCGGCCGTCGCGATGGCAAGAGCGATGCGTCGATAACTTACCGGATCCTTTCATTTGGGGCTTGGCGGTCCCTATGAGCCCCGCTGGCGGTCAGCTACAATGGTTTGTTAACCCAACCAGTGATTATTGTTTGAGGAATCCCATGAGTGACACCCCAGTAGACACCAGCAAACGCACGTGGCTCATTGCCTCGACATGCGCGGGTGCAATCGGTGGTGCAGCCGTTGCTGTGCCGTTCGTAAGTACATTCCAGCCCTCCGAGAAAGCGAAAGCTGCCGGTGCTGCGGTGGAAGTTGATATCTCCGCGCTCAAGCCCGGTGAAAAAATGACCGTGGAATGGCGCGGCAAGCCCGTTTGGATCGTCAAACGCACGCCCGAGCAAATCGAGTCTTTGAACAAGACCGAATCTCAACTGGCCGATCCCCTGTCTGAGCGCAAGCCCAGCGAATTGACCCCAGCCTACGCTCGCAACCAAGCGCGTGCGATCAAGCCTGAGATTTTTGTGGCTGTGGGTATTTGCACCCACTTGGGCTGCTCTCCTTCAGACAAGTTCCAAACTGGCGCACAACCTTCTTTGCCAGACGATTGGCAAGGCGGCTTCTTGTGCCCATGCCATGGCTCAACGTTTGACATTGCTGGTCGCGTGTTCAAGAACAAGCCTGCGCCAGACAATCTCGAAATTCCGCCCCACATGTACCTCTCCGACACCAAGTTGTTGATCGGTGAAGACAAAAAAGCCTGATAGGACGCACCATGGCTGAATTCAAAGAAATCTCTCCGAACGCCAGCGCTGGCGAAAAACTGCTCAACTGGGTAGACAACCGTTTCCCTTTGACCAAGATGGTCAAAGAGCACGTGTCTGAGTACTACGCGCCCAAGAACTTCAACTTCTGGTACTTCTTTGGCTCTTTGGCCATGTTGGTGCTGGTGATCCAAATCGTGACCGGAATCTTCTTGGTCATGCATTACAAGCCAGATGCCAACTTGGCATTCGCTTCGGTGGAATACATCATGCGTGATGTGCCATGGGGCTGGTTGATTCGTTACATGCACTCCACGGGCGCTTCGGCATTCTTCATCGTGGTGTACCTGCACATGTTCCGCGGCTTGATTTACGGCTCTTACCGCCAGCCACGCGAGTTGGTGTGGGTGTTTGGCTGTGCCATTTTCTTGGCCTTGATGGCGGAAGCCTTCATGGGTTACTTGTTGCCTTGGGGTCAGATGTCCTACTGGGGTGCGCAAGTGATCGTGAACTTGTTTGCTGCAGTGCCTTTCGTGGGCCCTGACTTGGCTTTGCTGATTCGTGGTGACTACGTGGTGAGCGATGCCACCTTGAACCGCTTCTTTAGCTTCCACGTGATTGCTGTGCCCCTGGTCCTGTTGGGCTTGGTGGTGGCGCACATCATCGCCTTGCACGAAGTGGGTTCGAACAACCCTGACGGCGTGGAAATCAAAGGCCCTAACGCACCGAAAGATGCCAATGGCCATCCCCTGGACGGCGTGCCTTTCCACCCTTACTACACCGTGCACGACATCTTGGGCGTGAGCGGTTTCTTGTTGGTGTTCAGCGCCGTGATTTTCTTCGCGCCTGAGTTCGGTGGTTACTTCCTCGAATACAACAACTTCATTCCTGCCGATCCTCTGAAGACACCTTTGCACATTGCACCCGTCTGGTACTTCACGCCTTTCTATTCGATGTTGCGTGCGATCACCAGCGAGATGATGTATGTGTTGATCGCTTGCGTCTTGGCTGGTGCCTATTTCGGCGCTGTCAAAACCAACTTGGCTAAAGTGGTCAAGGGTGGCGTAGTCGGCGCAGCGGTGTTCGTGTCCTTGCTCATGCTCTCCATCGACGCCAAATTCTGGGGTGTGGTGGTGATGGGTGGCGCTGTGGTCATCTTGTTCTTCTTGCCTTGGTTGGACAAGTGCGAAGTCCGGTCCATCCGCTACCGTCCTGACTGGCACAAGTACATGTACGGTGTGTTCGTGGTGAACTTCATCATCTTGGCTTACTTGGGCGTGCAGCCACCCTCACCTGTGGGTGAGCGCGTGTCGCAATTGGGGACCTTGTTCTACTTCGGTTTCTTCTTGTTGATGCCGATTTGGAGCCGTATGGGTGAGACCAAGCCAGTGCCTGACCGCATCACCTTCACGCCTCACTGAGATTCACGGAGAACATAACCATGAAAAAAATTATTCTCAGCTTGGCATTGGCCCTTGGTGTGGTGGCGGGTGCGCAAGCGTCTGGCGGCGACACAGTTGCTTGGGACAAAGCGCCTAACAAAATCAATGACATGGCGGCTTTGCAAAACGGCGCCAAGATCTTCGTCAATCACTGCTTGAACTGTCACTCCGCTGCGTTCATGCGTTACAACCGATTGAAAGACATTGGTTTGACTGAGCAACAGATCAAGGACAACTTGCTGTTCACCACTGAAAAAGTGGGTGAAACCATGAAGGCCAACATCGATGCCAAACAAGCCAAAGAATGGTTTGGTGCGACGCCGCCTGATTTGACCGTGATCGCACGGTCACGTGCCGGACACAACGGCACCGGCGCGGACTACCTCTACACCTACATGCGCACCTTCTACCGTGACGAAACCAAAGCCACCGGTTGGAACAACTTGGTGTTCCCGAACGTGGGTATGCCCCACGTCTTGTGGGAGTTGCAGGGTGAGCGTCGTGCGGTGTTTGAGTCGCACAATGGCCAAGAGGTTTTCAAAGGATGGGAGCAAGTCACTCCTGGCAAATTGTCTGCTGAAGAGTATGACCAAGCCATGGCTGACCTCGTCGGTTACTTGCAGTGGATGGCCGAGCCTGCTCAGACGACACGCACACGTTTGGGTGTGTGGGTCTTGTTGTTCTTGGCTGGCTTCATGTTCATTGCTTGGCGCTTGAATGCTTCCTACTGGAAAGACATCAAGTAATTGACGCACACTCGACAACAAGCTTTTGGGCTTGTTGTCACCTCACGGAGTGACAGGCTCGCCTGCCACTCTTTTTGATTTTTAGGAGCTGCCCATCATGATGGTGCTTTATTCGGGAACCACGTGTCCCTTTTCTCATCGTTGCCGTTTTGTCTTGTTTGAAAAAGGCATGGACTTTGAAATCCGTGATGTTGACCTGTACAACAAGCCGGAAGACATCAGTGTGATGAATCCTTACGGTCAAGTGCCGATCTTGGTTGAGCGCGATCTCATCTTGTATGAGTCCAACATCATCAACGAGTACATCGATGAGCGCTTTCCACATCCCCAGTTGATGCCCGGTGACCCCGTCGAACGTGCACGCGTGCGTTTGTTCTTGTTGAACTTCGAAAAAGAGTTGTTCACCCATGTCTCCACCTTGGAGTCGCGCGTGAGCAAGGCGAATGACAAGGCCTTGGAAAAAGCACGCGCACACATTCGCGATCGCTTGACGCAGCTGGCCCCCGTGTTCTTAAAAAACAAGTACATGCTGGGTGAAAACTTCTCCATGCTCGACGTGGCGATTGCTCCATTGTTGTGGCGTTTGGATCACTACGGCATTGACTTGTCGAAAAATGCCGCACCCTTGCTGAAGTACGCCGAGCGCATCTTCTCGCGTCCTGCTTACATCGAGGCGCTCACGCCCTCTGAGAAAGTCATGCGCAAGTAATTCGTATGCTGAACGCTCCAGACGCTTCTTCGACTCGTCCGTATTTGCTCCGTGCCTTGCACGAGTGGTGCACCGACCAAGGCTACACGCCTTATGTGGCGGTCTTGGTGGATGAGACAGTGCAAGTGCCATTGGAGTACGTGAAAAATGGCGAGATCGTTTTGAACGTCAGTTATGACGCCACCGCAGGAATGACGTTGGGCAACGAGTTCATTGAATTCAAAGCCCGATTCGGCGGTGTACCGCGTGAAATCATTGTTCCCGTGAATCGGGTGATGGCTATTTACGCGCGTGAAAACGGGCAAGGTATGTCTTTCCCGATGGTTGCATCGTCCGCATCTGGTGTGGCATCTGCGCCAACGGTCACTCGACCTGTGCTGAGTGCTGTGGAAACATCTCATGCCGCAACGCCCTCGGACGATGAGCCTCCATCACCGACCTCTCCCAGCGGTCGCCCCACGCTAACGCGCGTTAAATAAGCGCAAAACTCAGTTAGAATACTGCCTGCGCCGCTTTAGCTCAGTTGGTAGAGCACCCGCCTTGTAAGCGGTAGGTCGTCAGTTCGAATCCGACAAGCGGCACCATCTAAAACCCGTTATGCCTTTGGCCTAGCGGGTTTTTCTTTTAGCGGCTCGACATCACCTTGACGCGGATGGTTTGAACATCCCAGCCCTGGGTACGCAAATGTGCGCACAAGGCGGGCAAGGTTTGGCGCAACTTCGCAGCGACTGCACTGTTGGGTACCAACAAACACCAGGCATCACCTTCTATCCCGCCCGATTGGATCAGGCTGCGCAGGGACACGGGCAGCAAAGGCGATATCGCCTGGAGGCGGTTTTGGGTATCCCGAGCCATGGCTGACAAGTGGGCCAATGTCGGCGCCGAATCCACCACTTGCGCCAAGATTTGTGACCGGCCACGCACTTTGGCAGTGGTTTTTGGAGGTGCGTTGTAGCCCAACGCGCGGTAGGCCGCAAGCGTGTCGGGATGGGGCGTGGAACGTGTGGCCATGGTGCAATTATCCGACGGCTGCCGGTTAAAATTAACAGCTTCTATCCAGCCTTTTACAAAGGATTTTGTGCCCCTTGTTTTTTTGATGAAGCAGGGACGCGCAGTGCTCGCATGGCTCTTAATTTTTTGACACAACTTTTTGGTAGCCGCAATGAGCGACTGCTCAAGCAATACCGCAAAACCGTCACGCAGATCAATGCGTTAGAACCTGCATTGGAGAAGCTCTCTGACGAGGCTTTGCGTGCAAAAACAGACGAGTTCAAACTGCGCCTCACAAACGGCGAAACCTTGGATGCGCTTTTGCCAGAAGCCTATGCCGTGGTACGTGAGGCGTCGAAACGTGTGATGAAGATGCGCCACTTTGATGTGCAGTTGTTGGGTGGTATCGCCTTGCATCAAGGCAAGATTTCTGAAATGCGCACGGGTGAAGGCAAAACGCTGACCGCTACCTTGCCGGTGTATCTGAATGCGTTGACCGGACGTGGTGTGCACGTGGTCACTGTGAACGACTACTTGGCCAGCCGCGATGCGCAGTGGATGGCGCGCTTGTACAACTGGCTGGGATTGTCGGTGGGCATCAACTTGCCACAAATGCCGCGCGAAGAAAAACAAGCGGCGTACCGTGCAGACATCACCTATGGCACCAACAACGAATACGGTTTCGACTACCTGCGCGACAACATGGTCTACGAAGCCGCTGACCGCGTGCAGCGTAAATTGAATTACGCCATCGTGGACGAGGTGGACTCCATCTTGATCGACGAGGCGCGCACGCCACTGATCATCAGTGGTCAGGCTGAGGACCACACCGCGCAGTATGTGGCGATCAACCGCATCGTGCCATTGCTCACCCGCCAAATTGGCGAAGAGGATCCCCGCACGGGTGAGGGCATCATCACCCCCGGCGACTTCACGGTGGACGAGAAAACACACCAGGTGTTCATGACCGAGCAAGGGCATGAAAACGCAGAGCGTATCTTGGTGGCAAATGGCTTGCTGCCCGAAGGCGCATCCTTGTATGACCCTTCCAACATCAGCTTGATGCATCACTTGTACGCGGCTCTGCGTGCGAACCATCTGTACCACCGCGACCAGCACTATGTGGTGCAAAACGGTGAGATCACCATCGTCGATGAGTTCACCGGCCGCTTGATGTCGGGGCGCCGTTGGAGCGATGGCTTGCATCAGGCCGTAGAAGCCAAAGAGGGCGTGGAGATCCAAGCTGAGAACCAAACCCTCGCTTCGATTACCTTCCAAAACTATTTCCGCTTGTACAAAAAACTTGGCGGTATGACCGGCACGGCAGACACCGAAGCCTATGAGTTTCAGGAAATCTATGGCCTGGAAACCGTGGTCATCCCACCCAACCGCGTCAGTCGCCGCGATGATCAATTGGACCGCGTTTACAAAACCACGGCTGAGAAATACAAGGCGGCGATCGATGACATTCGCGAATGCTACGAGCGCGGTCAACCTGTACTGGTGGGAACGACCTCGATCGAAAACTCTGAGCTGATTGCGCAGATGTTGGAGAACGCCAAGCTGCCCCACCAGGTGCTCAACGCCAAACAGCACGCGCGTGAAGCGGACATCATTGCCCAGGCGGGTCGCGCCAAGATGATCACCATCGCCACCAACATGGCCGGTCGTGGTACCGACATTGTGTTGGGCGGTAACGTAGAAAAAGCGATTGCTGAAGTCGAGGCCAATGAAGCCTTGGATGCAGCTGCCAAGCAAAAACAAATCGATGCCTTGCGTGTGCAATGGACCAAGGACCACGAGGAAGTGAAGTCGTTGGGGGGCTTGCGCATCATCGCCACCGAGCGCCACGAGTCGCGCCGCATTGACAACCAACTGCGGGGTCGCTCGGGCCGTCAAGGTGACCCGGGTTCCTCGCGTTTCTATCTGAGCTTGGACGATTCGCTCATGCGCATATTTGCGGGCGAGCGTGTCAAGGCCATCATGGACCGCTTGAAGATGCCAGAAGGCGAAGCGATTGAGGCCGGCATTGTGACCCGCAGCATCGAGAGCGCGCAACGCAAAGTCGAAGCACGTAACTTTGATATCCGCAAACAACTGTTGGAATACGACGACGTGTCCAACGACCAACGCCGTGTGATTTATCAGCAGCGCAATGACATCTTGGACGCCACTGATTTGACCGCTCAAATTGCCAGCTTGCGAGAAGGTAGCTTCACCGATTTGGTTCGCCAATACGTGCCCGAAGAGTCGGTCGAAGAGCAATGGGACATTGCTGGCTTGCAACGCGCGTTGTTGCAAGAGTGGTTGATTGAGTTGCCATTGCAAGACACCGTGCAACAAGCCTCCGCCATCACCGATGAGGAAATCTTGCAACAAGTGATTGATGCTGCGCATGCCGCTTTCCAAGCGAAGTTGGACCGGGTGGGCATCGAGCAATTCACGCCCTTCATGCGCGTGGTGCTGCTACAAAACATTGACAGCCACTGGCGTGAGCACTTGGCAGCCTTGGACTATTTGCGCCAGGGCATTCACTTGCGTGGTTATGCGCAGAAACAGCCGAAGCAAGAATACAAGCGTGAAGCGTTTGAGTTGTTTGGCCAGTTACTCGACTTGGTCAAAAACGAAGTCACCCGCGTCTTGATGACCGTGAAGATTGAGTCGAACGAACAAATCGAAGAGGCGGCCAGTGCCTTGGAAGATCGCGCCGAAGCCATTCACAACGTGACCTACACCGCTCCCGATGAATCAGGTCAAGCGGTCAGCACCTTGGATGAGCAAACCGTGGCGCAAGCCATGCCCCCAGTGGGCCGCAACGAACCTTGCCCTTGCGGCAGCGGTAAAAAATTCAAATTCTGTCACGGCAAGTTGGCCTGAGGTTTATGTCTGTTCATCTGAATCCCCCCAATCCCGCAGAGTTGCACGCCATTGCCGGTGTGCGCATTGGCGTCACACAAGCGGGTATCCGCAAAGCCGATCGCAAAGACTTGACCGTGGTCTTGATTGACGAAGGTGCCTCGGTCAGTGGTGTGTTCACGCAAAACCGATTTTGTGCGGCGCCCGTGCAGGTGTGTCGCGAGCATTTGAATGCCGGGCAAGGCATTCGGGCCATGGTGGTCAACACTGGCAATGCCAATGCAGGCACCGGGGAAGATGGTTTGAAGCGCGCGCGCGAAACCTGTGTGGCCTTGGCTCAAACCTTGAACCTTCACCCCAACCAGGTGTTGCCGTTTTCCACGGGCGTGATCATGGAGCCCTTGCCTCATGACCGCATCATTGCGGGATTGTCCGCTGCGATTGCTGCTGCGGGCAGCGCTGGCACAGCACAGCAATGGGCCGACGCCGCCGAGGGCATCATGACCACCGACACGGTGCCCAAAGCTGCGAGTACACAGGTGCAGATTGCAGGCGCATCTGTTCATGTGACGGGCATCAGCAAAGGGGCGGGGATGATTCGCCCCAACATGGCCACCATGTTGGGCTATGTCGCTACCGATGCTTGCGTTGCACCGGCGCTGATGAAAGAGTTGTCTTTGGCGTTGGCGGAGGGCTCCTTCAACCGCATCACGGTTGATGGCGACACCTCCACCAACGATTCGTTTGTTGTCATCGCTACCAACAAAGCGCAACACCCACCGATCAACAGTTTGCAAAGCGTGGAAGGCCAAGCCTTGCTGCAAGCCATGTTGACTGTGGCGCGCCAACTGGCACAGGCCATCGTGCGTGATGGTGAAGGTGCTACCAAGTTCATCACCATCCGCGTGGAAGGTGGCCGTGACAGCGCCGAGTGCCGCCAAGTGGCGTATGCGATTGCCCACTCGCCTTTGGTGAAGACGGCCTTCTTTGCCAGCGATCCGAATTTGGGTCGTATCTTGGCTGCGGTGGGTTATGCCGGCATCACCGACTTGGACCAAACGGGCATCGATTTGTATTTGGACGATGTGCATGTCGCCATCCACGGTGGCCGTCATCCCGCTTACCGCGAAGAAGATGGCCAACGCGTGATGCAGCAATCTGAAATCACCGTGCGCGTGGTCTTGGGTCGCGGCAACGCCAGCGATACGGTGTGGACCTGTGATTTGAGCCACGATTACGTCAGCATCAACGCTGACTACCGCAGCTGATGACGGACAGCCTGCATCCGCTCGAACGTTTGGTGCAACGCGCCGAGGCGTTAATGACGCGCATCGAGCAGGTGTTGCCTCAACCCATGGCAGCGCCTGATTGGTCTGCAAGTGTGGCGTTTCGTTACCGCAAACGGCAAACCGGTCGGGGCGGGCTAGAGCCGGTACGTCATGTGGCTCAGTTGGCTTTGACAGACCTGCAAGAAATTGACGGTCAAAAAGAAAAAATCCAACGTAACACCGAGCAATTTGTCAAAGGCTTGCCCGCCAACAACGTGTTGCTCACCGGCGCGCGCGGCACCGGGAAGTCGTCTCTCATCAAGGCATGTCTGAGTGCTTACAGCCCACAGGGCCTGCGTCTGATCGAGGTCGACAAAGATGACTTGATAGACCTGCCCGACATCATTGAGTTGGTGTCTGAGCGTCCCGAAAAGTTCATGATCTTCTGCGATGACCTGAGCTTCGAAGATGGCGAGCCTGGTTACAAGGCGCTCAAATCCATCTTGGACGGTTCCATTGCCGCTGCGACGCCCAACGTGTTGATCTATGCGACCAGCAATCGCCGCCACTTGCTGCCGGAGTACATGAAAGAAAACCTCACCTACACCCACACCGACGATGGCGAAGTCCATCCGGGTGAAGGTGTGGAGGAAAAAATCTCTTTATCCGAACGCTTTGGTTTGTGGGTAAGTTTTTATCCGTTCAGCCAAGACGAATACCTAACCATTGCAGCGCAATGGCTGTCGTCTTTTGGCGTCACACCTGCTGCCATTGAAGCGGCCAAGCCCGAGGCACTGGTGTGGGCTTTAGAGCGCGGCTCACGCAGTGGCCGTGTGGCTTACCAGTTTGCGCGCGATTACGCGGGCAAGCGTGCCGCATAACCGCGTCGTAAAAGCATGACGGATGCCTTGGTCCGTGTGGTGGATGCCGATCAGCCGCGTTCGGCAGATCGTCGCTTGGTGCAAGTAGCCGTCGGGGTGTTGCTGCATGCGGATGGTGCGTTTTTGCTGACCAGTCGCCCTGAAGGTAAGGTCTACGCGGGGTATTGGGAATTTCCAGGCGGCAAGTTAGAAGCCGATGAATCCGTGGAGCAAGCTTTGCGTCGCGAGTTGCAGGAAGAAATTGGACTCACGATTCACGACTGCATGCTGTGGAAGACTGAGCGTATCGATTACCCACATGCGTTGGTTCAGTTGAACTTTTGCAAAGTTACCCAATGGTCGGGCGACTTACAGATGTTGGAATCTCAATCGTTTGCGTGGCAGCAATTGCCAGTGGCGGTGCAACCCGTGTTGCCCGGTACGGTACCCGTGCTGACCTGGTTGGCACAAGAGCGTGGCTTCACTGCGGACACCCACCTGCACGACTGATCTGTGCCAGGGCACTTATTGCAGAGGTGTGTTTTCGAAGTCCGGGTCGTCTTGGGGCGTTTGGTCGGGCAACCGGTGCTCTTCGTTGGCCCAAGCGCCTAGGTCAATGTTGCGGCAGCGTTCGCCGCAAAAGGGACGAAATAAGTTAGCGCTTTCATAACGACTGGGGCCGCCACATTGGGGGCACACCACGATGCGTACCTCTGAGCCACTCATGGCTTAGACGCAAAGAGCCATTTCAAAAGGCACGTCGTCTGTGCTGTGCTGCAAGCGACCATCGCCGTCTTGGCGCATCATGCGGACCCAGATCATCAGGCGGTTGCCGCTGATTTCGGGGACCACGCCCAACGTGGGGTCAATGGCCACGCGCATGAGTTGGAACTTGCCTTGCGCCAGCGATTGCTGGAACTGGCCGCCCATCGCCAACATGCGTTGGGTGGTGCCGGTGTCTCGCATCAGCGAGAGCAGCAGGTTCATGGAATCTTTCATGGGCTGGAACACTTCGAACCAACGCAAGATATCGGCACGACGCACATCGGGGCTTTGCTGCTGCCACGCGTGGTAGGCAGGCAAGTCAAAGCAGCAGGTGCCACCTGGAATGGCCACGCGGTTGCGCAACGCAGAGAGCCATTCGTTTTCGGTGATGGTTTGCCCAATTTTGCCAACGGTGCTGTTGAGGCCCGTATGGCAATGTTCAATTTGATCCAGCAACTGTTGCAGCGCTGTTTCAGAAACGGAAGGGTTGCCACGCAGTGAGGTGAACTGCTGCTTGTGGCGCTCTAAGTCTTTCAGCACATCCGATTTCAGGTCGGTACGCCCACCAGCTTCGACCAACTCAAACAAAGTGGTGAGCGCAAAGTGGTTGTCAACCGGATGGTCGCGTGAAGTCAGCTCTTCAAAACGTTGGAACAAATGCTCCAAACGCAGGTAAGTGCGTACACGTTCATTGAAGGGATGTTCGTACAGAATCACGCGAAAAAACGAGTCAAAAGTTGGACTTTAGTAAGTGGCGTGATCATACCCTTTCGGAAAAGGGTTTTTACTTTTCAAGGGCGGGGCAGGATTGGCAAGGTGTCCACGCGCTGGCGCATCTGGTCTGTGGAAATGCCTTCGTTGTAAATCACCCAATCTGCCGCCTTCAAGCGTGTGGCGCGCGTGGCTTGCGCCGCGATGATGGCGGTCACGGTCTCGCGGCTGAGTTGGCTTCGTGCCATCACCCGTTGAACTTGGGTTTCATGCAAACAGTCCACCACCAGGACACGATCCACTTGCGCGCGCCATCGGCCAGATTCCACCAACAGAGGCACGTCAAACACCAGCACACGCGCACCGGTCGCCATAGCTTGATCAACTTGTCGCTGTGTTTCTTGGGCCACCAAGGGATGAATGATGGCTTCTAGGGTTTGTTTGGCAGAGGCATTGGCAAACACATGCATTCGCATGCGTTCCCGGTTCAGTGCGCCATTCGCATCGACAAAGTCGCGGCCGAAGGTACCGGCAATCGCCGGCATGGCGGCGCCCTGAGGGGCCGTCACGCTGCGGGCAATGGCGTCAGCATCGATCACGGTGGCCCCGCGATCTTGCAGCATCTGTCCCACGGTGCTTTTGCCGCTGCCGATGCCACCGGTCAAACCCAAGCGGAGTGGAGGAGTGAGAGCCTTCATGGGGTCAAGTCTATGTAAAAAATCAACCCCGCATCCACAGTGTGGCAGACGTGCCCATGACGGCCACGATCATGCCTGCGCCGGCTAGGAAAGGGCCAAACGGGATGTGGCCCTCGTCGTTGAGGCGTTGCGTCCATTTCAAATACACACCCACCATGGCGCCACTCAAACTGGCGAACAACACAATCGGAATCAAGGCCAAGGGACCGAGCCAGGCTCCTAAGGCTGCGAGCAATTTGAAATCGCCTGCACCCATGCCTTGTTTGCCCGTGAAGCGTTCGAACAGGGTGGCCACGCTCCACAACGAGCCATAGCCCACAGCAGCACCCCAAATGGCGTCTGTCGGTGAAACAGAAATCCATGTACAAGCAGACGCCAAAAGACCCAGCCAGAGCAAGGCCTGGGTGAGGTCGTCGGGAAGCAGGGTGGTTTGCCAATCGATCACGGACAACGCCATCAGGAGCGTGGCAAAGAGAGCCCAGCTGAGGCCGGTGAAGTTGAAGCCCCAATGCCAAGCGCAGGCCATCCAGGTACACGCCGTGGCGATCTCAACCAGCGGATACAGACGGCTGATCGGGTGTTGACAAAAACCGCAACGCCCTTTCAAGCCTACGTAACTCAAGACGGGGACCAGGTGCCGCAGTGTCAATGGCGTTTGGCAGTGCGGGCAGTGAGAAGCGGGCCAGCACAGGTCGAAGCGTTGGCTCGAGGTTTCTGCGGGGCGCTCAGCCGTGACCATGCGGGGCAAGCGATGAATCAAGACGTTGACGAAGCTCCCGACGAGCAAGCCCATCACACACGCCCATCCCAATGCGAAGGACTGAGTCATACCACTTGTCCGAGTTGAAAAATTGGAAGATACAACGCCATCACCAAGCCGCCAATCAGAAGCCCCAACACCACCATGATGAAGGGTTCCATGAGTGTAGACAGTCGGGCGACCGTGCGATCCACCTCGGTTTCAAAGTGCTCCGCGGTTTTGCTCAGCATCTGGTCGAGTGCGCCAGACTCCTCTCCGATGGCGCACATCTGAATCACCATGGAGGGAAACAGCCCTGCGTTGCTGTCAAGTGCATGCGACAAGGAAATCCCGCGCAAAATTTGGGCTTGCATGGATCGGGTGGCAGCTTCAAATAGCAGATTGCCTGTCACGCCCTCGACCAATTCCAAGGCCTCCGTCAGTGGGATGCCTGCACCAAACAAGGTCGATAAAGTGCGCGTCCAGCGGGCAGTGCAAGCGTGACGGGTGAGGGGACCAGCTAAAGGAAGTTGCAGCCAGAGACTGTGGATGCGCAGCCGCCAGCGAGGGCGTGCGCGCAGGTGTCGTTGCACGATCCAGCCAGCCATCAGACCAGCGATCAGCACATAGAGGCCATCTTGTTGAGCCCAACGACTCAACCCAATTACCCCTCGGGTGAGCCATGGCAACTCGGCACCAAACGATGCAAAGATGTTCTCGAACGCGGGGACCACAAAGACCAGAATCACCACCAACACGGTGAAGGCCAGGCTCAACACGATACTTGGATACAGCAATGCAGAACGAACCGTGGCTCGCAAAGTTGCAGCTTTTTCTAGATGAAGGGCCAGTCGTTGCAGCAGGGTGTCGAGCATGCCTGTGACTTCACCTACCGCCACCAAATTGCAATACAAGGTGTCAAACACCTGATGTTGACGCATCGCTTGGTGGAGTGATAACCCCGCTTCGATTTGACGGTGTACATCGGTCAACAGCGCTTGAAACCCTGGGTGTGTTTCGCTTCGCTGAAGGATCGTCAACGCCTGTAACAACGGAATACCCGCCTGCAACAAAGTGGCCAATTGACGGGTGAAGGAGGACAGGTGTTGCACGTGTATTTTTCGGCTGACACTTTGACGTATCCAGTTTGGCCAATCGTATTGCCGTGCGATTCGCGTCGGTCGGATGCGTTGTGCTTCTAACTGGGTGATCACTTCGGCGGCGTTATTCGCTTGTGATACACCTTGCAGGGCGCGACCGTCCCGGTCTTTGCCTCGCCAAGCAAAGCGATGTTCAGCCATGGTGTGTGAGCGCCATGACTTCTTGGGCTGTGGTAACGCCTTGCCACACTTTGAGCCAACCAGCTTGGCGTAAGGTCAGCACACCTTCGCGCATGGCTTGTGCTGCGAGGGCCTGCGCATCGCTGTCCTGCATGATCAGAGTTTGCATCGCCGAAGTGATGGGCATCACCTGGTAAAGCCCGGTGCGTCCCTTGTAACCCTGGTCGCACTCGGTGCAGCCTATCGCGGTGTAAATGGTGGCGTGGGTGGTGCGTGTGAAGGGTTTCAGGGCCTCTTGATCCCAGGGGCTTAGACAATTCACAGCATGGGCTTTGTCCTCTGCGCTTGCAGGCCGTTTGCATTGGGGACACAGCCGACGGACCAAGCGTTGTGCCGTGATCAGGCTCACACTGGCAGCCACGTTGAACGCTGCGATGCCCATATGGCGCAAACGCGCCAAGGTGCCTGGTGCGTCGTTGGTGTGCAAAGTGGACAGCACCAAGTGCCCGGTTTGGGCTGCTTGGATGGCGATTTCGGCAGTCTCTACATCTCGAATCTCACCCACCATGATCACATCTGGGTCTTGACGCAGCAGCGCACGCAAGGCGTTCGCAAATCCGAGTCCTGCGCGTGGGTTGATGTTGACTTGGTTGGTGCCAGGGAGGTGAATTTCGGAGGGGTCCTCCACGGTGGAGATATTCACCTCCGTCCGATTCAACAAATCCAAGCAGCTGTACAAGGACGAGGTTTTTCCTGAGCCCGTCGGCCCGGTCATCAAAATCAAACCGTGTGGGCGACCAATCGCTTGAATCAATCGGCTGCGGTCGTGCGGTTCGTAACCCAAGGCGGTCAAACTCGGTCGTTCGCGGCTGAAATTCAAAATACGCACCACTATTTTTTCCCCATGCAGCGTCGGAAGCGAGCTCACGCGCAGGTCGACGGTCCGCCCCGCATGGGGGTATTGAATACGACCGTCTTGCGGCACGCGCTTTTCAGCGATGTCCAAGCGAGCAAGTATTTTGAGGCGGGATATAACCGAATCCCTTATTTGGAATACTGGCGTTGCGGCGGTACGAAGTAAGCCATCAACGCGTATGCGAACGCGGAATGAGTCTTCACCACTTTCAAAATGCACATCCGACGCGCCCATGGACAGGGCTTGGTGGAGTATTTGATCAATTGTGTGGATGGCAGAGTCGGCAGCTTGATTCATGACACATTCGTTTTGGATGCCCCGATTCTTTTCGAGCGCCCCTAGCCGCAGAGCGAGTGCGCGTTACAAACCCAAGGGGTGCAAGCCTTGGTTTGTCTTTGCGGCTACTTTTTTGTTTGAAAATAAATTAAGTAAACTACCTGTATCAGCCTGGCTGGTATTTCAATTCATACGAGGAAAAATAACGTGAATAAAACCGAACTCATCGAACACATTGCAGATAAATCAGATATTTCAAAAGCAGCTGCCACGCGTGCACTCGCCTCGATCATCGATGCCGTGAAGAAAACCCTGAAAAAAGGTGACACCCTGACTTTGGTTGGTTTTGGCACTTTCAGCGTGAGCAAGCGCGCTGCCCGTACCGGCCGCAATCCACGTACTGGCGCGGCTTTGAAAATCAAAGCTGCCAAGGTGCCACGTTTCAAGCCAGGTAAGGGCTTGAAAGACGCCTTGAATTAATATTCATTCGAATCAAAATAAAGAGCCCGCTTTGGCGGGCTTTTTATTTTGTAAAAGGGTTTAGAATAAAAATTATTAATATATTGAATTGGAGTATTTATGGCCCGCACTACTGTTGCCTCTCAACTCGCCGCTATTCGTAAACAGCGTGAATTGCTCGAGAAAAAAGAACAAGCTTTGAAAGCCAAGTCGCATGACAAAGTCTTGGCGAAAATTGTCGCAATGGCCAAAGACGCTGGTTTGACTGCCAACGATATTGCCAAAGCCATGGGTGCTGGCAAACCAGCCAAAGCTGGTAAAGCGACCCGCGCTCCGAAAAAAGGTGCGCTGGCTGGGAAAAAAGTAGCACCAAAGTATCGTAATCCAGCGAACCATGAGCAAACATGGACAGGCCGTGGCGTCGCCCCAGCTTGGGTGCAAGGGCTCAAGGCTGCTGGCACGTTGGATGCGGCTTTGATTGCGCACACAGCAGCAGCTTGATATTCATTGCCGAGCTGAATCATGAATCGTTTGAAATACTTGATCTCCGCAGTGGCAATGGTTTCCCTTGGGGTTGTGGCCAAACCGATTGGCCCCTACCCCACTATTCATGTGAGCGATTTGCCGGATTCTTTGCGTTCAGTTTGGAAAGAGCTGAAGCCGGAGATGACGCCGATGAGCCACTGCGCCGCTGCGTTTGATAGCCATTCAGACGGCGAAAAAATGGCATTTCGATGCTCCATTCACATCAAAATGTCAGCCGAGGGTGAGCGCCGTGCCATGCGCTACTGTGAAGAAAAGCGCGCAGAAAAGGGTATCAAAATGCCCTGTAAATTAGTAGAAGAGTAAACAGCTGGTGCGCTCAATCAGCGCACCAGATTGAGTTTGCCCATGACTTTTTGCGTGGCCTCAATGATGGGTGTTGCAACCACTTGCAATATGTCGGCATCTGGGGCTCGGTGCGCCCACTGGTCCGCGTTATCTAATATCAAATAAAAATCAGACAAGTCGCCAATTTCAAATGATTCGTCTTTGGCCTTGAGAATGTCCAACAAAGTGACATAACCCAAGAAATAAAGCGCAAACATCAATGACACCGAGGCGCTGGCCGATAAGGCGTGGCCATCGACCATTTCTGAAAACATTTCACGAACCGTGTCGATCGTGACCAGTTCGTCTGGATCGAAATGAAACGAGGACCTGAAACAATCGCAGGCAAAGTCCCATTGTTGGAGGCTGTCGGTGTACGGGGAGTCTGCGTTCATCACTTGCGATCGTTAGGTTCGGCGGTCCAGCAACTGCGCTGCGAGTTCATGCAAGGCATCGCGGTAAGGGCCTGTCGGCAGTTTTTCTAGCGCGTGAATGGCGCGTTCGGCCTCCGCGTGTGCCGCTGCGCGCGTCGCTTCGATCGCTCCGGTGCTCCGCACAATGGCAACGATGTCTGACAAAGCGTCGACTTCGCCATTTTGAATGGCGGCTTCAATGAGGTGCCGTTGATCCGGGGTGCCACGTTGCATGGCAATGATCAGAGGCAAGGTATTTTTACCCTCGCGCAAATCGTCCCCTAAATTTTTACCGAGCTCTTGGGCGTCGCCGTCGTAATCCAGGACATCGTCAATCACTTGGAAGGCAGTGCCCAGGGCTTGGCCATATTCAGCGCAAGCGGTTTCCACGGTGGGGCTGCTTCTGGCCATGATGGCAGCCAGACGTGTGCTGGCTTCAAAGAGCTTTGCGGTTTTGGAGCGAATCACGCGCAGGTAGCCGGCTTCATCGAGCGATGCGTCGTGCATGTTCATCAGCTGCAGGACTTCTCCCTCGGCAATCACGTTGGTAGCCTCTGCCAAGACTTCCATGACGCGCATTTCGCCGGAATCCACCATCATTTGGAATGCGCGCGAATATAAGAAATCGCCCACCAACACGCTGGCAGGATTGCCAAACGACTCATTGGCGGTTGGGCGGCCTCGACGGAGCGTGGATTCGTCCACCACGTCGTCATGCAAGAGGGTCGCAGTGTGAATAAATTCGACCACAGCAGCCAGGTTGTAGCGTTGGTCGCCAGAGTAGCCCAAGGCGCTGGTCATGAGCAAAAGCAGGGCTGGCCGAATACGTTTGCCGCCTGCCGAAATGATGTACTGAGACACCGTGCCCACCAGTGGGACACCCGAATCCAGGCGTTGTGCGATGACGCGGTCGACTTCTACCATGTCGGCAGCAATCAGAGCTAAAGCATTCGAGGGTGTTGTAGACAAAGTAAGACTAACAAAGCGTTTCAAGCGAACTGATTATAGGGACGGGTAAACCCCGCTCGATCCTGCTATAATTTTTGGCTCTGCGGAAATCCGTCCGTAGATATCCACATAGATTCTTATCTAGAGGTCTCACATGTACGCGGTCATAAAAACCGGTGGCAAACAGTATCGTGTTGCTGCTGGCGAAAAAATTAAAGTAGAAC
>JACCDZ011689738.1_pt1 | contig 39085 bp, 74 predicted proteins | sample 7449551 | NCBI WGS metagenome assembly JACCDZ01 (sample SAMN15323452, study PRJNA562643) | freshwater metagenome | isolation source: river surface water | place: USA:Blue River Watershed | collected 2017-08-18
ATACCATCCACGATAACTATGCGGAGCGCCAAAGCCATTTACTGCAATAGCGTTTTCATCTTTGAACTCAAGGTAACTTATCAAGTCTTTTAGTCTCATGTCTTACTCCTTAATGCCGTGGGCGGCTTCGACCATTGCAATTGCCTGTCCAACGGTGTCGGCCTTCAAAATGATTGCTCTGCGCTGCTCATCCGTCAGCGGCTTGCGTTGTTGTTGTGGTGTGGTGTAAAGAGGCTCACACATATCTGGGTATTCTGCGACCCAATTAGCATCTCTGGTTAGCATATCTTTCTCGCGGATGTACCACGCTACAGGCTCACCCTGCTCTTGCTTGACTAAAACTGGAGGCTCAGACTTAGCCCATTCGTCTAGCGTTATCTTTATTCCAGCCAAACGTCCTGCTTCAAAACCAGCGTCATAAAAGTAACGATCTGCGGATGTTGCAGGGCCAGTTGGTCGCTCTTGCTTCTCTGTCTCTGCTATGGAGCGCATTTTGGTAATCACAGCAAACGGGTCTTCTCCCCACTTCACCCCAAGTGCCGTATATAAGTCCATCATGTGCGCGGCTTTGGCTGCATCACTGCCTTGGTAGTTGTCTTGCTCACCCTGCTCTTGCTTGGCTGCTTTCAACTCACGCGCCAAAGCCTCGCACTGTGGGCAGAAGTTTGATTGGCCTTCTTGCTTGGCTAGTGCTTCGGTGAGGTACATCTCGGCGTGGGCGTACATCTTGTTTTGCAACATCTCAAGCACCAGCTTCATTGCTTCTTTACTCATTTGCTTTCCTTTCCAATCAAGAATCCAAGCAACGCTGGAAATGCGCTACAAAAGAAAAAACTAAAAGGCAACATTGATGTGTATTCGCTTGATGTTGACATTTGACCAACTTTAGTTGCAGCAAACGTCACCCATCCAGTAGTCCATACAGTCAAAATTACAGTCCAATAAGTTTTCATAGCGGAGCCTCTGGCAGTTGTGCGCGTTGCGCTTGGTTGTACGCTTTGATTTGTTTGGAAGTCCAAGGAACTGCGCCTGTTGCTGGTGGGAAAGGCCAATTGCTCATGGCTTAACCCTCGCCATGATTTCCCCATGCGCCCAAGCACATTCGGCTGCGGTCTGTCGAAGCTCTTGCGCTTGCTTCTCGCTGGCGTTGTGTTTGATTGACTGCTCCAGAATCATTTTCAAGAAAACAGGGGCAGATGCCACAGCAATATCTCGAACCAACTGTTCACGCTCACGGCGTTTTTGTTTCCACTTTGTCATATCTTGTCCTATCTTGCGTAACCCTTGATTGGGTTGAGATAACTATACCATAGTTATTGCCAATCTGGTTCTTTGATGTCGATTCCGTTGGTTGCAGACCACATTAGCAGCCATTCGATGAACTCAGCGCCCTCGGCCTTGGTGAACTTGCGGCTTTGGATGCCTAGCTGAATGACATCCCCACCATCAAGAGAGCAAACCACATCACCACGGCTACGTCCAGAATCTTTTGCCCATTGGTCGATAAGCAATCGCTTCCACGCTTCAACGTCCCATTTCGCTCCTGCATGGCTTGCCTGCTTCGCAATCTGCCCAATGATGGCGTGGAATTTCTTGTTTTGCGGGTCACTGCGATGTTCCTCAGTGACCTCCAATATGACTTTTTTGCCGCCATAGATTGATTCCTTCACGATGTTCCACACCGCCAACATGGTGGCGTGGGCTTGCTTTTCTTCGTAGAGCTTGTACTTCATGGCAGTGAGTTCTTAAAACAAATCCAAAAGTCAGCGCCTTCTTTGGTGTCTGTCCATTCACGAAATGAATAAACCACAGACTCCATAGAGCGTCTTTGCAAATAGGTTTTAGGATTTTTTGATTGAGCTGCAATTGAAGCAGCAATGAGGTCTGGAAACCCCATCGCCTTCAAGTTTTCGTAATATGTCTGTCTTGTCTTGTTGCACATGGCTTATTCCAAGCGTTCAGCCGCGCACTCAGCGTAGCCAGAAATGTCATGCCAATGGTCGTGATGGTCTGGATTGCCATTCAGTACACGCGCAATCTTGTGAGCAATCATTTCCAACGCTTCGATTTGGTCTGGAGCCAACTCAAGCAGGCCATGCTCACGCATCACGGCTTTGAGCTGTTGGCTGATTACAGCGTGGGTTGAAAAGCTGCCATGAGTCTTCTGGCGCTGTTTGAGGGTCTTCTGTATTGTCATGCTATCTCCACGATAAGTTTACGAGTGTGTTTATCGCCAAATTGACGATGGATTTCGATGGGTTGAAAGAACTTGTCATTCACCATCAAGGCATCTGACAGTCCATCCAACGCACCTTTAGCTGCCGCTAGGCAGTTATCAGCATCACGCATCCGTTTGTCGGGCATGATGAATGTCAGCTTTAGGCGAATGTCTCCACCGTCATGCTTCCAATCTTTGATTTGGTGTTTCGCAAGGAAGGTTGAGTTGTCGCGGTAATCACTGCGAGTTTGATACAGCTTGGCCCAATGCGTTCCCTTTGCTCGGTTTGGGAATAGCTCGGCAGGAGGAAAGTCGAGTTCAATTCGCATTTTTGTCTTTCAATTCAACCTTACCAACCATGTAATCAAACTTTTGCGACTTGGCATTCTTTTGCTTTGCAACCACTGCCGCCTCTTTCCTTGTGGCGTGAGTGCTGTAAATCTCAAATGCTTTCAACGTCCCGCCTCTATGCCAACCGTAATGAACAGTCGGATGCTTTCTGACAATCCAAATAATCATTTCTTTGCTTTCTTCTGTTGTTCAGTCATGCGTCGCCTCAAATCCAAAGTAGCGGACTCGCCTCTGATTTTTTGCATTACCGTTAAGTGGTCTTGCCACCAATTTGCAGCTCCACTCGCACCAATCGTCTTCGCTTTTTCCTTGTATCGTCTTATCCACTCTCGGGCTTCGCAGTCCCTCATGTGTTCCAGCTCCGCTTGGGTTATACCGCCTTTGTAGGTGCTTGGGCGCTCCAGTGGTGGCCCAAACAGTCTTGGGGCTTCCTTGGGTTTTCGTTTCGTTACCATAGTTCATAGTGTCTTTCCAATCTCTGCCGCAGCTTTTACGATTGCTCGGCGGGTTGCTGCGTATGGGTCGCCGTTGTTTTGCTCAACGATGCCACCAACGCCACCAAAAACTTCAGACCAAACAGGATTTGAATGGAATGGAATATTCAACTTCACAGCCAATCGCAGCGCATCACCATCGTCTGTTAGTGGGTTCCAATATGTAAACCTACGATCATCAATGGCAATGTGAAAGTGTTGTCCAAACCATTCAAAGTTATATCCAGCCGTCTTTGCAGCCAGTTCTAGCAGTTCTTTGTCCGTCATACCTTCATCCCCTTTGTTAATTCAGCCATCTTCGCCTTGATGTCGGCAGGCATTGGCACAGCCTTCTTTCGGTCTTCCGCAATCTTTTTGAGAGCAGCGTCTTGGTTTGGCGGCGGCGGTGTAGTGGTGTGCGCTACATCGAACTTGTTGGTAAACGGTTGCTTTTCGCTTGTTTTAAGCCAAGCAGCTTCTAAGCCCTGCGACCCTCTTGCACACCAGATTGTGAGAAAAGCGTTTAAGCTCATTCCAGCTTTCTCAGCTTCCGAAATTGCAGAATTTAAAACCGTCTGCGTGACAGGAGCTTTTTTTGCTTTTCTCAGTTGCAACCAATCCTGCCAAACTTCTTGAGAAACATCATTTGGGCAAGCAACGTTAGTTGCTTTATTCTTTTTAGAAGATGCAGATGAAGATGTAGATGAAGGGGTTGTATTTTGATTAACCTCATCATTAACCTCAAGGTTAACCTTAACCTTATCCATCAATGCAGGGTTTCCACCCTTAGAACCACCCGCAGCCCTTATCTGACGTAGGTTTTCATCACGAATCATGCGCTTTGAATAAATGACCCCTTCATCATTTGTCTCATAAACACCTGCTGTGGATAACTCATCAAGCCAACCTTCAACAACTTCCAAGGTTTCTCCAACCATACGAGAAAGGTTAAATGCAAGGATAACCTTATCTCCAACCTTTAGATGACCATAAGGAGAACCTTCGTGCATAAAGCAAATCATGTCCATCCATAATCCTCGCGCACCTGTTGAACAAGAGCGCAAAGCTGTATCACGCAACCAATCGCTAGGGTAGAACTGAAAAGAAGGGCGCTTCATTTTTGAGCCTCCTTTAGCCATCCCCAATAATCATCAGAAAGTTGCATTCCCTTTTGCAATAAAAACTTATGCAAAGGAAATTCAGGCTGAACATCAATACCAACAAATCCAGCGATTAGATATGCAACTTCTTCTTTGTTGTAAGGCCCATCAACAGGCAGTCTTGACATCACTTCAAAAAAAACATCAAAATCTTTTGAATGCTCAAGTTGGTGGCAGTTCACGCATAAAACAGCATATTGCTCTAACGAATACTCCCAAGGCTCTTTGCCCTTTGCGTACATCTTGTGATGAACGTGCAAAGTTGATTCGCTATCTCCGCATGATTGACAAGTAAAGTTGTGCGTATTTAAAACCTCAAGGCGTTTTTTTTGCCAACGAGGGTCTAATAGCCTTTCGGCATAGGTTTTTTTAGTCATAACCACTTTTTCAACGCCCCTTTGAAAGAAACAATCGGCAGGAGAAGGGGGAAACTCTTTTCGGTCAGCTAATTACTTCTGACCTAGCCGCTGTTTCAAAAACTATATCACACTTCTTTAACGAAAATTCCATCCTTACCCAAAGTGCCGCGCCTATTTTTAATCTGGTCATAAGCATGGGCCAAGCAATGAGTGAAATTGACATCAAGCAAAGCACAGATGTTTAGCAAAACGACAGTGCAATCTCCAATGGCATCTACGCTTTCTTCCATGTCGTTTTTTAACAACGCATCACGCAATTCATCGACTTCTTCTTGGAGCTTGATAAATTGAGCTTGTGGTGTGCTGTTAGGGATAATTTTTCGAGCTTCTGACCAACGAATGACGGCCAACTCTAACTCTTGAAACGAACTCATGCTTTTTCCTTTTGTTTTTCAACCACGAACCACTCGGGTTTGATGTATCGTAATTCATACTCTCGTCCCTTTGGGATGTCTTCACCCCAATGAGACACAGCACCCTTTGTGATGCCGAGAACCTTGGCGAGTTTGATGGCACTGCCAGCCAACTTGATTGCGTCTTGTTTTTTCATGTGTTGAATTATAGTTTATTTCCCTATACTGGTATAGACCCTTCAACTTAGTCGGGATTACTTTACTCGACTGTTTAGTTGTGTATACTACGCTTGTCCGATAGGGACGACAACATAGGAAACAACATGAGAATCACCAAATGGGATAAGCAAGCAATCGTTAAAGCAATCATGGCCGATGTGCCAAAAATAGACAAAGACAAACGCCGCAAAGAGATGCAAGAAGCAGTCGTCAAATTGATGACTCCAGAATGTCGCAAGGTTTATAAATCTATGCCCGATGCCCTTCGCACATATCATGTTGGGAATTTGGTTTACAACGGACACGGCTACAACAGCAGAGAAATCGTGCGTGGTGATGTTTCAGAAAAAGAATTAAAGGCTTTAGAAGCCAAGTACGAGGCAGAAGACAGAGTTATTTGTGATGCCGAGTATTCTCTCAAAGGCGCTATTGAAGCGTGTACTACGCTCAAACAATTGAACGACAGGCTTCCTGAGTTCAAAAAGTATTTTCCAACCGAGCAAAAACCTGTTGCCAATTTGCCAGCATTGGCCAATGTGGTGGCCGACTTGACAAAATTGGGATGGCCCAAGAAATGAAAAACTTTGAAGGCAGCTTTGAGCATTATCTTGAAGAATGGTCAACAGAACAGTTCCCTGACGTTCTGGTGAATTACACTTTCATCCCCGGCGACAAAACCGTTGGCGAACGTGACCTTTGGGAAATCCATGTCATTCGCAACAAAAAAGACATCTGGGAACAGCTTACCAGCGAAGATCGCTTTGAGGTTGAAGAATACTGCCAAGAGAACATGAAACAAACAATCAAGGAGGCAAGTGAGCCATGAAACTACTTAAAAAAATTCTAGTTGCCGTTGCGTTTGTTGCGTTTATTGTTCTTTGGACGGCAGCATGAGTCCATTCATTGTCATTGACGCAGCCAGAGCAGCGGCCACCAATCACAGCAAAAATCAAGATGCTCGATTAGCCTTTCATGTCGGCTACCTTGAGTCATCAGTATTTGAGCTTTGCGACCTTCTTGCTCATGCAGAAAAAGTCATGCAAGCGCAAAAGCGTGTGATTGAACAAATGGAAAAAGGTCATTCCGCAGACCTGTAATTGCGGTTTTTAAACGAAAGAAGAAAATGGGTTTTATTGCAAAAGACAAAGGCAATGCTGACTTCAAACGCATTCCAGTCGGCTCTCACGTTGCTCGATGCTACCTCTTGGTGGACATGGGTGAACAACTCCAAGACGGCAAGTATGGTCAAACCGTACAACACAAAATCCGTTTGGGTTGGGAAGTGTTTGGAGAAGACGAAACAGGCGCACCCCTGACAGTCGAAATTGACGGCGTACAGCGTCAAATGACCATCGGGAAGACCTACACCCTATCCCTCAATGAAAAGGCTGGTCTACGCAAGGATTTGATCTCTTGGCGTGGCCGTGATTTCACTCCCGAGGAATTGGAAGGCTTTGACATCACAAACATCCTGAATGTTTACTGTATGTTGAACATCACCACCAGCGAAAAAGACGGCAAGACGTACACCAACATCTCGGCCATCACCCCGCTGCCATCTTCCATGAAAAACTTGAAGCCACAGCCAGACCATGAAGTTGTCATGTTCAACCTTGACGAACCCGATTGGCAAGTGTTTGAGGCTTTGCCTGAATGGTTGGCCGACACCATCAAGAAGTCCCCACAGTACGCAGAATTGGCCGCAATGCCACGCGAAGGGTTCTAAATGACATCCCTCTATCAACTCACACATGAGTTTCGCAATCAGCTTGATGACTTGTTTGACGAGGACGGTGTAGCCAAACCAGAGTTTGAGTCATACCGCATTGTTCTTGGCGCAAAAATCAATCAAGTTGCAGCCTATGTGTTGAACACTGAATCAGAAGCAGAACAAGCCAAGAGCGCCATCAAGCGTATCAAGGCTCTCCAAACATCAAGGGAAAACAAAGCCAAACGGCTGCGTGAGTACCTTGCTGACAACATGAAAGTCTCAGGCATCACAGAGATTAAAGCCGATGATGGCTCTTTTGAAGTGAAGCTGTATGTTGGCCGAGATGAATCGGTTGAGATTGATGAAGGGGCAACCTTTCCACCCGAGCTTTGCAGCGACCCAAAGCCACCAGAGCCAAGCAAAACCAAGATTAAAAATGCAATCTTGGCTGGCGAAGCTATTGGCGGCGCACAGATTGTTCGCAAAGACCGTTTAACCATCAAATAGGACATCACATGACAGAAGTTCAAGAATCATTGCCAAACAAAGTGTCTCTTAGTGACATGATGGCAAAAATCAAAAGCACGACATATACGGTTTTGCCAAATGGCAAGACAACAATTTGTCAATTGGTTTTGGAGAATGGATTTTCCATTGAAGGTCAATCTGCTTGCGTAGACCCTGCAAATTACAACCAAGCCCTTGGCGAGAAATACGCCTTTGAAAACGCCATTGACAAAATGTGGCCGCTTGAAGGTTATTTGCTGGCTGAAACAATTTATCAACACTCGAAAAAATAAAGGACATCACATGAAAAAACTCATTGCTATCGCTCTCTTGGTTGCTTCTGGCATTGCCGCTGCTTCTTGCCCTCAATACGCTCCATACCGCTGCTATGTCGGCATGAATGGTAAGCAAATTTGTGGATGCGGTGTATGACAGACCAAACCACTCCAGAAGTCGCGGAATCAGACCGTGAAGACTTCAAAATGTTCCTTGCTTTTGCAACACAAGGCATCCTCACTCAAATTCCATTTGGCGTGAATGTTGACCCTGTTGCAGTTGTTCAGGCTGCAAAAAATACAGCTCTCGCTATGGTTGCGGCCAAAAACGAAGCATTCAAATAAGATAGGAAAAGAAAATGGCAACACAGCGCATTTATTTGGTCGGCACTCCAAGTGGCGACATTCGATTGGTCAAGGCAAGTGTTCGCTCACAGGCTTTGTCTCATGTTGCAAACTCTATGCTGACTCTCCGTGTGGCAACACAGGATGATTTGGTTGATGCAATCAGCAAAGGTTGCTCAGTGGAGAACGCAAAAGCTCCAGAACAAATGGACATCGAAGAAACAAAATAAGTTTCACGGGGGGAAAGCGGATGCCATGACTCGGGAGTTCTCGGGTAACAGGACTTGGACGCAGCGAGTACCCCCACCTATAAAACAGGACAAGATATGACACAACATGAATTTGATGACTGGATTTCGGAGAACCCACAGATATTCAAAGCCTTTTGCGATGAGGCAATCAAGGCCGCATTAAAAGGTTTCAAGCATTACTCAGCGAGGACAATCATTGAGTTTTTGCGCCACCACACAAATCTTCGCGAAGCCTCTGGGGGATTCAAAATAAACAATGATGCCGTCCCATACATGGCTCGATTGTTCAAAGAAAATCACCCCCACTTGGGCCACTTTTTTGAGTATCGGAGTAAAGCAAAATGATTGACATAACTGACTATCACATCCTTGCGGCTATGGTCGCTTTTGCAGCGTTTGTAGATTGGATTTTCTGGTGAAAGCATTTTTAGACCTCGTAACAAGCGTCATCTTGACGATGCTTTTTCTCTGCGGCGTTGGGCTTATTTGTAAGCTAATGTGGTTGGCTCTTGCCTTTGGTTGGGAGCTGCTATGAACATCAACGCTTTTCACCCTGCATACGTTCAAACGTATATGCCACAGTTTCTTTCTACCATTCGCAAAGAGGCAGACCAAAAGGCCAATGGAAAAAAGTTTGGCTCCTTGGCTCGATCTAAGCAACCTTCATTGGAAAACACTGAGTTCCATATTTACTCAAAGGCAGGAATGCCAAAGGTGAAAAAATGACACCACACAAACACGCAGATTTAATCAAGGCTTGGGCAGACGGGGCGAAGATTGAGTATTGGGATACTTTGAAGAATACTTGGGCGCAACCTTGTGGCGGCACTCCCATGTGGAATGTTAACAACACATATCGCATCAAACCAGAACCAAAGCCAGATATTACAGTTACGCGCACTATTGATTTATCGCACGTTCCAAGTGGAGATTTAGCCAATGGCATGATTGCTGTTGGATGTTGGGGCCGAGACAATGTGAAATTTGTATTCGACGGAGAAACGCACAAACTTAAATCTGTGGAGCTGCTATGAGCGATGGCGGAAAAGGCAGCGCACCAAGACCTTTCAGCGTAGACAAAAACACATTCGACAAACACTTTGAAAACATCTTCGGTAAAAAACATGACAAAAATCAAGACAGTACTAGCTCCCAATGCGCCTTGGCCCAACAAAAAGAAGGAGCCAAAGCCGAAGCCGAAACCAAAGACAAATGAAAACAAATGCAAAATTGCCGTCAGTCTTAGAGAGCGTGATGTCGCTACGGGGCGACTCAAGGGTTCTCAGCGGCTATCAGGGTAGAGAACAGAGCCTTGCAAAAGTCACAAGGCAAATCTTGTGGCGTTGCAAGGTCTGTGATGAATACTTTGAAACACTAGGAGAAGCAAAGGAGCATCTAATTGGAAAACGTCATTAACATCATCGCGCTCTTGTTTGCTGGACTAATCATTCCAGCAGTCACATTCATTGCCGTTATCAAGATTCTTTCTCGATAGAAGTCTCAAAGAGCTTGCGTTCAGCAGTGCGACGAAGCACAAGGCCACGCAGCTCTTTCCCGCCAGCCTTTGTCCAACTCATAAATGCTTCGGCAGCGGCATCCCACTCCCCTCTACCAATCTTCATCCGAATAGTAGACCGCTGAAAATTCCCCAATCCGACATTGAAGGAAAACGCAACGCAAGCGTCGAAAGCACCTTGACGACCAACCAAATTGGGAGCAAGTCTAAGAACACCAGATTCAAAAGATCGGATGTCCTTTCGGAATATCTCTTTGAGTTCATCTTTGCTCCACACTCTGTTGTCTTCTGGTTTTAAGGGGTACTCTGGTCTGAGCATCCCTGTGTAGCCTTCCTTGCGAACGATGGGGTATTTGATTTGATCTTGATAGATCACATGACCCCACCCAATCGTCCACATGGCGGCGCTGCACTGGTAGGGCTTGTCACGATAGCCCTCAAACTTGTGCATCAGCTCAATGCCTTCGTTGCTGGTAATCATTTCTTAGAGTTTCCGCGAGAGCCGAACCAATAGCCAATGATGCCGCCAAGCATAGCCATTTCATCATCGCTAAAAATCTCATTGCCAATTCGGATGAGGTCGTCAACGCTCTTAATCATTTCTGGATGACACCACACATAGTAGCCAAGGCCAGCATTGATGAAAACAAGCTCTAGGACGAACAAATAAGTGACGATGGGGCGCACAGTACCAACGAAGGTAGAAACCCATGGCGCAGCCTTTTCCAGCACCTTTGCCTCATGCAAATAAGCGGCCTGAGTCATTGCGGCATCAGCCTGAATGGAAACTTGGTCGGTTCGCAGCTCCTCGACCTTGGCTTGAGCGGCAAAGCCAGCCGCAGCCAGAGCAAGCTCACGCTCCGTTTGAATACGAGCCAACTCAGCTTCGTGCTTTTGATCTGCTTTGTTTTGAAACAGGTCAATCAGTTTTGGGAGCATGGACAGCAATAAGCCGCCAAGGGTAGAAAATAAAGATAGCATCATTCGCCTTTCGGTAATTCAGGTTGTTCAAGCTGTTCTATCTTTTTCTGTATTCGTTTTTCGGCTTCGATTATTCGCTTTTCACGCCTATCCATGTCAATGAACATTCTGGTGACAATTGGAGTGACGATGAGGACGATTGCCAACATGAGGCAAGTCAGTCCAACGATCAATCTGTAAATGAGTTTATCCATACGGCCCACAGCTCCAGAACGAATAGAAGCGTCAGAAAAACTGCCGCCGATAGTTCTACCCTTTCCAGATGCTCCTCCTCGCGTAGCCATGAATCCTGTTGCTTTCTGATACGTTCGCGCTCACGACGAGCCGCTTGCTTATCCTTAGCATTTTCGTATATCTTGTTAAAGTTGTCCCACAATGGGCCAAGCTGCGGCGGAACGTGCATACCTCGCATCATTCCACTGAGCTTCATATACGCGCCATCAAGCTCATGCCTGATTTGGGACAGCAAAAGGATGTCTCTCGGGTCTGGTCTATCCATTGCATAGACCTCCTCGGATTTGGTGTCGTACAGCTCCGACAGTTCGCGGTGATGGTGATAGAAGTCACCAACGTGCTTTATGAACTGCTCAACAATCTCGGCTTCGGTTGGAATGTGTTTGACAAACACTTCTTTGGGCTTTGATTTCTGTTGAGGAGCCTCTGGACTCTGCAAGGTTGGTTGCGGAGCCTGCTTTGACTTAAAGACTCCGCTAATCAGCGCCCAAATGCCCTTGACCTCTTTTACGATGGCTTGGGCATCCTCTGCGGCTTTCTTGATCTTTTGGACTTGGACTTTGCCGTCAGACAAAGCCTCGCAACAGTATTGGATGCCGCTGAAAGCACCCTGCATTGCCTTGATAGCTAACCCAATTGTGATTGGGTCAAGCACTTCACTTGTCTTGCTTTGTGTCGAGCTTATCGAAAATCTGCTTGACCATTTCTTTCAGCTCTTTGATGTCGGAACGATAGTCGTCCTTTTGAACATAGTCATGCGGCAATGAGTTCACTCGGTCTTCGAGCTTTTGAATTTGGCGCGTGAAGTTGTTGATGACGTACACGGCAAAGAAAGCAGCTACGCTGACGACGATGTTGAAAAGTTGCTGATTGTCCATGTCAGTTCCGAACGATGTTGTTTTTGACTAACCATCCATTGAAGGTTGCAGATACGGATGACGTATTTGAACTTGTCGAGACGTTGTTGTAAACGTCTGTTTTCTCTGGAAGGTCAAGAGGAGGGTTGTAGGGGAAGAATTGGTAGTTGTTGGCAAGCGAAATGTTGGCCGTGAGGTATGTCACGCCATTGATTCGACTACGGAACTTTGCCGTAACAACTTGAGAGCCAGTGGAGCCACCAGCAGAGATTGAGCCAGAAGCCAAGCGAAGGGTATAACCAGCAGGAACCGTGTAGACAGCGGCGTTGGTTATGTTGTCGCCAGCATGGATGTATGCGTATGTGTTGGCAGGAACACCAGCAGTAGCAACGCCTGTTCCAAGAGAAATATTGCCTTGAGGACTGTCCGTAAGAACAGTCATTGTGTTGATGCGAAGATATTGAAGTGTTGTTTGAACACCAGTTTGACCATTTAAAGCCAAGACTTCTGAAATCTCGTTGTAGTCGGCATCAAGGCCGTCAATCAGAACAAGTTGGCTTGTGTCGGCAGCGGATGAGCTGTAAAGCATCATGTAGCCTGCCGATGGTGGAAACGCATACGCTGTATTCTTGGGCCAAATGGTAGCCTCCGTTGTTCCTACGTTGGCGTTGTAGGATGAACGGAAGATTGACCTATCTCTAGCGTATGGAACAGCCATCAGTATTTCCCCTCGGCGAAGACATTTACGAATACCGTATTGTCCTCCAAAGCCTCAATTTCGTGCCATTCGTTTGCAATTAAATTTATGGGTTGAGTTGCCTTGGTGACGACTTTTTCAACACCTTCTTTGCGAATGATGCACGAACCAGCATGGCACATGGTTAGATGTGCAAATCCATGCTGGTGTCGCGGCAAGCCCTGTCCTCTGTTTGCGTGATACACATTCAAAGTCGCACCATCATAGGTGACTTGATGAACAGGGACTATGCTTTGCGTCATAAGTCTTGAGCGCCTTGACTGATTGGTTGCTCTGGCGTTTCTAATTGTGGTGGCTCAATAAATTGCCCATCAATATAAGACCAACCAATACCACAGTTGTCTACATTGTCAATGCGAACAATTGAAAAGCCTTCTGGAACAGGGTAAGAATCATTTTCGTCCAAATAAAAAGCATTAATGATTAAGCCTTTTGAATCAACTAATCCAAAAACTTTTAATGTCATATTTACCTCCAATTACCAACAAGTAATGACAACGCGACCACCGCCGCCGTTAGAGCCGTTGACGTTTGAGCCGCCGCACCCACCGCCGCCAGCAGGGGTTGCTCCAGCGGCGTTTGCTCCGCCATTACCACCGTAAACAGATAGACCAGCTCCATTTGTACCAGAAGATTGAGAGCCGCCTCCGCCGCCGTAAATAGAACTGCCAGCAGGGTAAGTATTAACACTACCGCCGCCACCATGCCAAAAACCACCAAAACCAGTGGAAGACTTAATGCCGCCGCTGGTTACATAAGAACCATTGCAAGGGTCATACGCATAGGTCGCAATATATGGTTGACCACCTAATGCGCTATTGCCAGAAAGAGTAACGCCAGCACTAAGAGGGCCACCGCCAGAGCCGCCACCGCCGCCACTATTACCGCCGCCACCGCCGCCGTAAGCGGCAATAGTTGTTCTGCCATCCCACGCAGTAGCAAGCACAACAGATGAAGTTCCGCCAGCAGTTCCATTCCCAGTAGACGCAGTTCGACCAACTCCAGCAGCTCCAACTGTTACTGTTTGACTATTGATGTAAGAAAGTGGAACTGTTACTTCACTATATCCGCCTCCACCACCGCCAGACGAAGCGCCAGCCACGTTGGTTCTAGAGCCGCCGCCGCCACCACCCCAAACTTGAATTCGGGCCATTGTTTGTCCAGTTGTAGGCTTAGTCCATGGCCCAGTAGCGTTGAAGGTTTGAACATCCACAGTGGCATTTGGTTGCGTGTTCGTAATCGTGATTGAACCAGACGCATTTGTAATGCTGATACCAGTACTTGCGGTAAGTGTTGAAAGCGTATAACCAGAGCCGTTGCCAATAAGCAATTGACCGTTTGTAGGGGTAGAGGAAAGGTTTGTCCCGCCGTTTGCCACGTTAACTGTGTTGTAAATGCCTGTGTCGGCATTTAACTGTCCAGAACTGTTTACGTTATTGGCAAGCAGCGCCAAATTGAAGGCTTGTGTCATGTTAAGCGGCTCCTGTCCGTGAGTATGTTGTTTGTTGCAAGATGTTCAAGTTTGAAGTTGGTGTAGTCGTCAAGGTGTATGACGTAGAACCCAACGTGTAGTCATCTGTCAAAACTTGAAGCGAACCGTTGTTATACAACTCAAACGCATCTGCGTTGAAATTGTAGTTGTAGATTGACGTTCCAATGATTGTATTGATTGCTGTACTGGTTTGGTTGCCAATTGGCACGGTTTGGTTGTTGTCATTAAATTGAATGAAAGTCAGCAAACCATCTGCCGTAGCAGGGAAGTTGTTGATTGACCCACCAGAAATGTCGTAATCTTGGTCATTTACAGCCGCGCCATTCAAAAACACCTTTTCGTAACCGCTATGGATTGCCCAAGTTGTCGGGGTATAGCTGCTTGCCGATGTCAGGGTTGCAGTAAATCGACTGAATGGACGATAGCTCATACCAGAGGAGCGATATTGATAAATCGTAGCGCCAGCAGTTACACCAGTAACGGTAGTCGTATAAGTAATTTGCCTTGTGGCAGGATTCCAAGCAGACACCGTGTATTGAGTTGGAGTTCCAGATGTTGTAAAAGTATGAATGTCACCAGCAACAATAGATTGATACGGCAACGTTCCAGAGTTGTAAGTTACAACAGCACTTGCTACGGTTGATACGGTCAAGAATTGACTCACATAAGCAATACCCTGAGAAATTGCTCTCATGGAAATAATTACGATTTGGTCGCCAACTGTTGCGCCAGTGTTCAATGTCACAGTTGTGCTGTTTTCGGTGTAGTCAGATGCGTCCAACAAAATACCGTTCTGGAAAACCAAGTCCATGCCAACAATGTAATTGGCCTGTCGAGAGGTTGGAGTGAACACAGTCTGTCCACCAGTTGCCACAGTTGCATAGCGAGTGTAGTAAAAGCCATCAGGTGTTGAAAAGCCAAGCACACGACCATAAATATCAATGGTCACAGTCGAGGCGGAACCTGTCAAGGTTTGAACGCCAGTACCAAAATCAAGCAATTGAGCCAACGATGCAACAACTTTGCCGTCAGCGTTATTTGTAATGGCAATCTCGCCAGCTCCAATGCTTGTTGTTCCAGTCTCAATCAATTGACCTGTGCGAACATCCAAATCAATGTAATTTGTTCCATCTTCTAATGCTTGCCATACAGAAGGGTCGTATGTTCCAGTTGCAGTAGGAACGAACTGAGCAGTTCCAGCCGCATATCCAGCAAAGCCAGAAGCAAAACTAAACTTGCGACCTGTACGATTTGAATACAAGAGATAGACATTTGTTCCAAATACAGGCTGCGCCAAATACCATGTGTAGTTTGCAGGGTTTGAATCGTAGCCGTAGGTTGAAGCGTTTTTCAACCCATAGTAATCTTTGTTGCGTGGACTGCTTGAAATGTTTGTGCCATTCAAATCGTCAGCATAAGCAATTGTCAAATAGCGTTCTTCATATTGGAACGTAGTTGGCCTCCAACGCAATACAGATGACGAAGGAGAAAAGATGCTTGAGCCAAGTGCGTTGACCATGCGAACAGCAAAGTACCAATCACCGCTTGGGATGTTTTGCAAGGTCACGGTTCCCATGCTTGCCGCGGGTGTAAATGGGTTGCCGCCGGGGTTCACCGCCGTTGTGCCAGCAAAAATACGTTGGTCGTCAGCGGGCGAAGCAAATGCCGAATACCAAATTTCTGCGTATTGCACAATGCCAGACGATGCACAAGTCACATTCAACCCAAATGAAGGATTTGTAATGCTTGGTTGCAAAGATGTAACCACAGGCGCGTAAAGAGTGCCAAAGAACAATGGGTCGCCAATACCTGTGTTTGGTGCTGGAGTGAACTCCGTAATGTCTGCATCATCATAAACCGAGGCATTGAACTCCATCAAGTTCAAGGCGGCAACAATAGAGCCGTCATCACCAAATTTTTCCACGACCTTATTGATGCGGAACTGTTTTGCCGTCCAGCCATAGTTGGAGTTTGTGACGGTGACAACATCACCAGCCTCAAGCTGCAAGCCTTCATAGTTGATTTCGACTTGAACTTGCAAGTCTTCACGCGCAGCTTTGAGGAATCGAGTTGCCAAGTATTGAGCGCGAACACTGTTGTTCACCAATGGCAAGCTGATTGTTTGTTTGTTGACTGGCTCGTTCGGGTAAAGCAAAGCAGGGTCAATCACCGCCAAGTCAAACACGGCAGAGTTAAATGAATCTTTTGCAGAACCATCAGGGAATTTGACTTCCGCAATGTTGTAGCTGGATGCAATGTCAATTGGCGTAATGGTGATTGCGGAAACCATGTTGCTGTTGTTGATGTCCATGACTGGAACAACAGTAGGAGTCTGAACAATAACACCCCAAAGACCAGTGATTTCATTGTATTTAATCAAGCAATCGCAAGAGGCAGACATGAGCTGCAAGTTTTGCATGATTGATTGATTGGTGTCCAAAGCGCCATCAAATTGAAATCTAACTTGACTTCCAAAACCACCCCCGCCAGTTGCAAACGAGAACATTTCATCAGAATAGACGTTGAGGGCATCAAGGCTATCTGTGTCAATGTTTGCTTGTGAAATTGCTCCGCCGTAACGTGCGGATGTGAGGTAATCAAAGAAGCAATCGCCGGGCTTTGTGCGGCTATTTGTAAGCTGAAACTTAGTTTGCTGAATGCCAGTCAAGTTTGCCGATTGGCTGTACTTGACCTTGACAATCACAAACGCACAATTACTCATCAGCTTGGTGCTATCCCATTGATACACCAAGCCGCTTGACTGCATTACCTCAATGGCCGTCAATGATGAATTTACTGGAGAATCGGAGCCATTGCTGTATTTGTAAAACTCCAATTTACCAGCAACAGATGTGTCATACAAACCAGTGGACTCATCAAGCAAGGAATCGACCTTGTATTGGTCTGCGCCATTAAAAATTACTTTTTTACCGCCCCAATACACTTCTCCAAAAGTGTATGTATCAGGTGTGCCACCTTGCTCTGTGTTTGTGCATTCGGCAAGAGTCAAGACGTAGTAAAGCTGTTGGTTGTCTTGCGTGATGGAAAGGTCGGTGACAATGCCGCCAACGTAGGCGGAACCATACACCACAGGCAACTTGTTGTCGCCAGCAGGAGGTACTTGAGCGCGACTGCCGGGGTTCGGATTCCCTTGTGCATCATTTGTATTTGGGCCATCAGGCCCAAGCGCCTTTGAAATGATTGTGGACGCAACCATGTTGATGGCAAAAGCGGTTGCACTTGCCCAAAATCCAGCCGTAACAAATCCGCCTGCGACCAATTGAGCAACGATGATTGAACCCGGCATATTAGGCCACCCAAAATTCTTCTAGTTTCTCGAATCCGAACTTCTGATATTGAAGGTTCGGGCTATTGCTCATTTTACTGATTAAATAATTGCAGATGCGACCATTTTTCTTGAGTTCGTCGCCTCGTTTTTTGTACTCAGCAAGCAGTCGATAGCCCATTGTTCCGCCTCGACAATCAGGCTCAACCCAATAGGCCATTTCGGTCATCATCATGTGCTTTGGCGACCACATACTTGAAGAAATGACGGCAATCAGCATTCCAGCGATTCCATCCTTGTCAGCAATCAAGACAAGCCCCTTGCCAGCCATCAGCTCCGTGAGCATCTTTGTGACGTATTCAGCATCATCTGCTTCTGCCAAAAATGGCAAAGGAGTCAATCTGCGATAGCTCCGCAGCATATCCAAAATGGCTGGAATATCGAATGGTGAAGCGTCACGAATTGTAGGGCGCATCTTTGCCAAACTGATAGTTGATGGTTTCGATGAAGTTCACACGATTCATGGATGTATCACCAGAGTTGTAGAACTGCCATGAGTTGTTGTTGGTGTATCGACCAGCAATGCGGTTTTGCAAGATGAGCTGAATCGAAGACGCGCTGACAGTGATTGTGCCAACGTACATCCGCAATTCTTCCATCCATTGCTCGGAAATTGAGAATGAGCTGATATAGCCATTGAAGAACTGATACAGGCCACCAACACCGCCACTGGTAATCAGTGCGCCATTGGTGTCAAAGAAGCCATGCCACATTTCAATCTGCGAGCCTTTTACCTGTTGACCAAGCACAAATCCAAGCATGGCTGTATCAATACCCGTCAGAGTAACGGTTGTCTCATTGGCTGTACTTTTGATGTCGCGCTGCGCTTCACCAACCTTAATCAACACACCCACAGCATTGAACTCGGCAGCATCAATTGCCGAAATCGTCATATTTGACGGGGCCGTAGTGAATAGGTAGGTGTCGTCAGGAGTCGTAATGCGAATGAAATCCGCATAGCGAATGTTGTTTGTGCCGTCAACTGGTGCAATTACGTTCATAGGACTGACTCAAAGGCTTTGAATCCACCATTCCATTGAATGAATGAATCGTTGGTAATTGGAACCAATGTGTATGTTGGGTACTCACGAAGAATGACAGGGAACGTGATGCCAGTGTAGGTATCGCCACCCATACTTATGGTCGTGCCAAATTCGCCAATCACAGCGGCCACAGGGCTTACCAACGCATCAATCAAGTTGCGATGAACTGGAATGTCAACAGTAGAACCAGAGCCGCGCTGAACATCGGCAGTTGCAATGTATGAGTATCGACCAACTTGACAGAAATCGCCTTCACGGACAATGTAATCGCTTGATGTCATAGATGGAAGGTCGCCAAGCACCAAAGTCTTGTTCGCGCTTGATGTTTGCCAAGCGCAGGCGGCAATTTGAACGCTGCTCATGTCGCCTTGGTACTTCACATAGTTCAACCAACCAGTTGTGCCAAAGTTCAAATACTGCTCAAGCGCTTTGTCAGCAATACGCAAGCTATTCAGAACGCCACGATTTTGAGAGTAGTACAGGTAGTTCATTGGCTTCATGTCAAAAGCAAATGGAACCACAGTCAAAATCTCGGATGTGATGATTCGTTGGTTGCGACTGACGGTTTGGCCCACAAATCGTTGGTCATTGATGCCAACAGATTCGCAGATTGCAAGGATGTTTTGTAAGCTCATTTATCGACTCGCTGGTAGTGAACGCTGTGCCGATTGATTCACAGCCCAAATGGTTTGTTTGTTCTTTGCCAAGAACTGAATGCCAGATTGGGTGTCAATAGCATTCATGCTGGCAATGTATGGGCCGTTGTAGACGACTTGAGGATGATTATTCATCATGGCTCCAACCATCTTGTTTGGCATGATTGTGCCAGCGCCTTGAGGCACAAACAGCTCTGGCCCCTGTTCGCCAACGTAGAACGGTTGGCCAGCTTGAGCATCAGCGCCGTTTGCGGCAAATGTTGGAGCGGCAGAAAATGACGGATTCAAAGGAGCGCCCGTTGTTACATTCCCACCAGTCGGAGCGCCAAAGAAAGTAAATCCTTTAAACATTGCCATCATCTGCGCTCTCATTGCAATTGAAATGAGGTCTTGGATGATGCTTCGAGTCAAGTCTTTGAATGACAGCTTGCCAGTGCGAACGAAGTTGTCAATCGCGCTGCCCATGTTGTTAAACACAGATTGGTTCATATCTTGCAGGCGCTTTAACTCCTCGCGCTGCATGATGACCGCTTCACGTTGCTTATCAAGATATTGAATGCGCGATGCAGCAGCGGCGCGGTCAACATCCTTCATGTTCTCTTGTTTGTTCAACGTAACCAAATCCTGTTGGGTTTTAAGGCGTGACAAAGCAATGTCCAAGTCTTGTTGACTTGCCATGATGTTCTCTTTGTAGACTTGCAGACGCTCACGCTCTTTTTCAATAGAGTCCTGCTCTGTCTTAGCAAGGTCTTCAAATCTTTTGCGAGACTCTTTGTATAGGTCTTCTTTATCTCGCTCCAACTTTTGAGTGATTGCCTTCTCTTGTTCAGCAAGCAACTTCATGCGTTGGATGCGAGTAGCCCCGCCTTCATCCGCAATTAAACGCTCTTGTTCATTCTTTGCTTTTGCAATATCGTAAGCTGCTTGTTTTTCAAGCTGTGCAAACTTTTGAAGGCCATGAGCTTCGCTTTGATAACGCGCTTCTGCGGCAGCGTCATCAATTTGCTTTTGAATTTCACGATACTTGCGATTGCCGCCAATACGTTCCTCAAGTTTGATACGCTCCGCTTCTTTGGCTTTAATTACAGCCTCATCTTCTACCTTTTTGGCTTCTTCGCCAACCATCTTGGCATATTGCTCATACTCAGCAAGCGCCTTTTTTGCAACCTCTGTGTTGGCCCATTTTGGGTTTTTGGCAAGCTCTGCATATTTCTCCGCAGACTTAATCATTTTTTCCATTGGCGTTTCATCACGACCAATGCTTTTCATCCATTCCCAAAAACCACTTACTTGGTCTTTAAGGAAAGCCCACATACGACCAAGGTAGCCAACGCGCTTCTCTTGCTTTGACAGACTTTCGGTAAGCAAGTCAGCAGTCAACTTAATCGCTTCTTGCGCTTTACCTTGCTCGTTCAGGGTTTCAATTTGCTTGTATTGAGCAAATGTCAGAAAGTGATATTGCTTGTTCAGGTTTGCGGCAGACGACGCAGAACCATCCAACGCTGGAATCAAATTCTTTGCAACGTCATCAGCAGACTCTCCAGACAGACTCGCAACCTTAGTGATAGCAGCGCCAACCGAATAAAGGGACTCGGATGTGAACTTGCCAGACGCAACCAACATATCCAATGTTTCACGCGCAGAGCCAATTGTTCCGCCAAAGTCACGCTTAATAGCCATAGACAAGGAGTTGAATTGCCCTTCCGTGATGCCAGCAAATTTGCCAGTCAAAATCATTGTGTTATGGAACTTTTCGCTTTCGCTACGACCTTGATAGATGGCGGCAGAAAATACCCCAACAGCAGCGGCGGCAGATGTCAAACCAACCATCATTGGCGTGATTGCAGAAGCAATACCAGCAAATAATGGCTTAAACCCACCAAATTGGTCGCGCAATTGGCCGCCCTGTTGCAACATGACCATCAATGGGTTTTGACCACCAGCCAAGCTGGTGATGATGTCGGTTGTCTGATAGCCAAGCGCGGCTTGCTGTTGGGCTGTCATGCCACCAGTCTTACCCATCTTGGCCTGCTCCGCTGCTTTGGCGGCTGCGGCAACCTTGTCGTAGGCGGCGGCTTGAGCTTTCAGATTGTTGATGATGACATCTGGCTGATTTCGGTATTTACCAAGACGGATTTGATTTTCAATCTTTTCAAGCTCGGTAAGGGTCTTGCCGTAATTCTTGGTCGCCATTTCAAGGCGCACAATTTCCTTGGCTGCATCTTCACTGTCACGCTTGATTTGAGCCTTGAACTTGCCAAACTTTTGTTGAGCCTCAGTAATTTTGGTGACAAGTTCAGCAGAGTCCAAGCCAAGGACAATACCAAGTCGAGCAATGTTTTGTGATGCGGCCATGTTAAATCTTCCGTTTGGCTAGTTTTTTCGCGTAAGCAGGGATGCTCACAGCCAATTCAGATTTTAGTATGTTGATGATATTCTCGCGATTACTTTCTAACGAAACTCGCAGATAAGGTTGAGCTGCCGTCCTAGCGTTTCCAAACTCTTGGGATAGCGACACAGCACTCTTTTTTACAGACACCACGCCAATTACGGCATCCGTTTCTGAAACGTACTCAGACTTTCTATCTGCCGCCGTAGGAATCCTTGCATTGGCCCTTGCAGTGTCTCTAAGGTGGATTGGGCCTTTGTTGTCTTCGTCGTATGGCGCTCTGGATATGACGCTTGCCAAAACAGGCTGCATAGCGGCATTGACAGCCTTGGTGACGGTATTTCGCATCACCAAGTCGCCACGAAAACCCTCGGCAAGTTCAAGGAGCTGTTGCTCAAGCTCCTCAAAACCCTCGGCCTTAAAGATTTGCACACTCATTGAAACGCCTTTCTCAAGCTCTCAGGAGCCTTTGGGGATGAAGCCATGAATGCCATGAGCTTTTGGTTGGCCTGCTCTTTTTGCTCCTCATCACTCAAAGGAGGGATGATGTACTCATGCGTTGATGGCAACACATGCGACATTGTGAAAGGAGGCGTGTTTTGCTTGAGCTTTGAATTGAGGTTGCCAGTGGTAAGCATACTCAAGGCCAACAATGTGGCCTTGTTTCCTATGATTCCGTCACTGAACATAATCTCAATGTTCTGCATTTCATTGGCTGGTATGTTGTCGGGACAACCACCATGCGCCCAAACGTATGCTCGGGCTTGCTGACGGTTATCCCTTAGGAGTTTTTTCGAGTGTCCTTGTAGCCCGGCTGAATTGCCTCGTTCACGCGCTCAACAATCTCCATTTGCACCGATAGAGGCCATTCTTCCTCAATCTCTGCGTAGGTGATGTCGTCCAACGTGCCATGCACAGGAATCAACAATCGGATGTACTCAACCACTCGGCTTTCCATCATTAGAACAGCATTCGCTAATTCGCGGGTGGATTTGCCATCAATGATGACATCGTTTTCCGTGACCTCAACCCCAGAAGGAGGAGCTTCACGAAGCTCTTTGGTCATTTCTTCAAACTTGGCTTGAAGTTTGCTTTCATCAACCTTTGCAATGCGCTCTTGCAAGGCTGTCATTTCAGCAGTCAATGGGACGCGAACCTTAAATTCGTGGCCTCCAATGCTGAAAGTCTTTGTTCGGATTTGCGCGACTGCGCTTTCATACTTCTTGCCAAAGGCAGAGGCGAGTTTGCTCATTTCGAGTCCTATCGTGTGGTTTTGATAATCTTGTGAAAGATGGCTTCATTCAAGTCCAATGCGTATTGCACTGCTTGGTCTGGAGTCATTTTGTCGGCGTGATGACGAGCAATGTCGTGCGCCAAAGCAACCGCCGTCAGACGTTGCTGAGTAAACCCAAACCAGTCCTTGCGAGACTCGGCTTGGGTTACTAGAAAGTTCAGGAGGTCACTATTGTCTTTTACTGTAACTGTCATGTGATGTTGTATTAAGAGTTGTTAGACCAACCGTAGCTGTTGCCACCAACAGGGTGGATTGTGAAGTTGAACTTGCCTTCGGCAGATGGAGACATATCCCAAGACATACCACCAACCATGCCGTTGAAAGCGTAAGCAACAGTGTCAGTGCCGTCATACACAGCAACAACGTAAGTGCGGATGATTGTGCCGTTGTAGCCGTCTTCACGAATCAACAACTGAGCAGTGTCAGCAGGGTTCCATGCAGAGGTAACAGCCAAAGATGTCACTTGGTTTTGAGTGGTGATTTTTGCACCAGTGCGAGCGCCAGCCACAGAGTAAGCGGCAACAGCATCGTCAGCACCGAAGGCAGGCACAGCTTCAACTGGAACCAAGATACCGTCAGTGCCAGTACCGCCTGCGGCTGTACCGATGATGTCGGCCACTTGGCCTGTCCATGTGGACAATTGAGCGTCAGTCAGGGGAGTTGGCGTTGCGCCAGTTTGACACCAGAGGGTTGCAACGTAGCCGGGTAAGACTTTATTGATGAGAGCCATTTTGATTTCCTTTGAAAAGAGAGTTGATTGAACTATCTTGTGCTAATCTCTAATGAGGTAGAGTGTATTCTGTTTTTGAACCTTTACGCAAGTTATCAATAGCCCATAACGGCCTCAAGTTTGTGTAATGGTTCAATAAAAGCAATTCTTCTTCGTTTTTTGCAGAAGACACTGGAATTATGTGGTCAATGTGCCATTCTCCATGATTCTCGAATGACATTCCATCTGAAAATTGCATTGACATATAGAGCTGAAAAAACTCAATATCACACCCAAGTATTTGAGCCGTTTTTGTCAGCTTTTTAACGCCTTTTTTGGATAGAGAGTTTTTTATCAAGCACCTTAATTTTCTTTGCGTAGCCCAAAACGGGTCATTTGCAAATTTATTTTTTTGCCACAAACGATAGTAATTTGACCGCTTTTCTTTGCCGCCATTTTCCATCCATTTTTTATGCCTAATTTTTACGCTATCTAAATTCTTATGGTAGCTATCCATTGCCCATTGCTTTCTGCAAGTTTTGCATCTGGAATCAAGGCCATCTTTGTTTGATTTGCTTTTGTAGAAAAGCGAAAAATCAAATGATGATTTGCAATGGCAGCATATTTTCATGTTAAGCCGGAACGTCGATAGTGCAATCCAAAAATACTTGGGCTAAGTTTTGCTCGTTGTCATAGCTGTTGTATAGCCAAACAACGTCAGCTTTTGCAATAAAAAATCCATCAGTAGGACTTCCAAATTGACCGCTATAACCATGCAACGCTTGAAGCACCTGATTGGAAATAGTGAAACCATCTTCAATCTTTTGCGTGAAGATGGAGATTTGAAAGGTTGGGCGATCAATGCCCTTGTTGTTTTGTTGTTGGCCCGTGTAAACGGGTTGGTGAACATTACGCAACTGCCATGTGAGAAACTTCGGTTCTTTTGCAAAATTGCGGTTGAACGAAGCGTACACAGGCACAGGCGTGACAATGTTTGCCAATTGATATTGGATTGCCTTGCCGTATAGGACTGGATTGAGTTGAGTCGTCATACTGCCGTCACAGGGTCATTGCGGTAACAGAGAAGCATCACGGTCATGCGGTCATTTGCTTCGCGCACATCCGTAATACGCCAATCTTGGCCGCGCCAAGTGATTGAGAACAAGTCTTGACTGTCCACAATGCTCTTGATGTTCGGCGTGTAGTTCAGAGTGAACTGAGTCAGCTCTTGGTACAGACGATACTTGTCAGAAATCTTTAAGCTGTTCGCAACATCAGACACACGGGCGCGAGTGTCAAACCATTTGGTCTGAGTTGTCACGCCTTCGCCAAACCCACTCTCAGAAAAAGTGAGGTTATTGACTGCAATGTTCTCAAAACGTGCAATTGCCATTTACATCACCAATGGTTTGTAAGGACGCAGCAAGCACTGCACACCCCAAGGGATGTTGTGCTGAATTGGATTTGTGGTGTCACTACGATTGTTGTAGAGGTGAGTAAACAACAGCAAGCCAGCCTGTTTGATTACGGGGTAATCAGCCAAGGGGCTTGCCGCTGTCGTGTACTCGCAAATCACAGGCGAAGTCATCGAACTGTTAAGGTTCGTTGGCAAGTTTGCAACCACAACCTTGTTGCCAGATGGGTCGTAATAATATTGGTCGTCAGCAACCTCAATCAACTGAGGAGGGTTGTTGTCATTCCAATATTTGACGGCATCTATGGTCACGCCAGACAACAAAGGGTTTGTGTTTTGGCTAACCTCTGGCAAGTCCAATGTCAAAGGCGTACCGTTGAGGCTTGCAGCGTTGTACCAAACGCGATATGACGTTGAGAAGATGGACATACCCAAGAAGTCCTCGATTGCCATGCGAACGGCAAGCTCAAGGCTCGTCAGGTATGTATCTTGACTGTCGTCACCAAACAGGTTCAACTGATTGGTGATTTCTTCCAAAGACAACCAAGCGGTAGCAATGTCACGACCAATTTGCTCTGTCTTTGCATAGTTGAACGGGTTGCGGGTTCCGCCGCCGTAGTTCAAGTAACCGAGTTGTGAATCAGCCGCCATTGTTTACCTCTTATGCTGCGCTCAATCGTACACCAGCTTGAGGCTCGCGCACAGTAGACACGACACGCTTTTCTGCGTACAGGGTGATGAAGCCGGGCTGTGTTTGCTCGAACATCTGCACAGTCATTTGCTCTGTGTCACCAATAGTCAAGAAGCGCGACCAGTTTGCCAAGTAGATTGGGAAGTCAGACGACAGGTATGGGTTTGGAATCACAGGGAAACCGAACACACGACCAACAGCAGCGCCGTCAGAGTCGCCAATTTCCAAGAACAATGGCAGACCTTGGGTGTCCTTCAATTCACGCAGCATGAGAATCATGTCAGGGTGAATGTGCCATGCCGTTGAAGGCAGCGCCCAATACTGAGCTGGCAAGGTAGAGGCCATGTCCACAATCTTGTTGTAGGTCACAGGAGAGCCGCCCAACGACACGGTTGCAATTTCATGCAAGCCATCGGTCATTGCTGTGCCGCTTGAGCCAAAAGAGCTGGAGGAGGCAGATGGGTAGCTATCCAAGCCACGCAAACCGTATTCAGCGCCAGTTGAATCAGTGGTAGAGCCAGATTGGTCATCGTTCAGAACCATTGATTGACCTTCCAATTGAGCGAACTCAAGTGCCAAGTCTTCAACCAAAGAAGATTCCAACGCATTAACATCTGACAGGACTGCGGTACGGATTGGAAGCTGTGCAACCAACACTCGCACTGGCAGTTGCCAAATGGTTGTGTCAACATCAGGAGAACCTGAGTTGGGAGTAAATTCGTAACCCCAAGGGTTTGTAGAGTTTGCAGCGTTACCAGTCTTGGCAACGAACTGAGCATCAGAGCCAGCCACAGTGATTTGGCGAGAGCCTTGACGCAATGGGTTTGCTTGACGCAGTGCGGCAAACGCATCGTCAAACACGACATTACCACCAACGCCCGAACCAGAGCCAGTGATTGCCGAGGCTTCTTTCAGGTCGATGGCAACTTTGCCACCTTCGGTAATGGCTTGCTTAATGCCGTTCAGGATTTTTTCGGTGATAGTCATAGTTATTCCAATGAGAGTTAAAAAGATGGGAGCCGAAGCCCCCATCCAAGGCAACTATCAGGTTGCAGTGCCAGTCGAGCGGTAACGCACGATTGCGAACGGGTCGCGCACCGATGTAGCCAAACGCTTTTCACCGAAGAAGGTGATGTAGCCGGGGGCTGTCTGGTCATAACGGCGCATAACCATGTTCAAACGGTCAACGATGGTGTGACCGCGAGACCAATCACCGAAGTACATTGGGTACAGGCTAGTTGTGCCAGCAGAGCCAGTTGTGGTTTGTGATGGAGTGTCCAAATACTTGTTCACAACAACGTCAAAGCCCAACAAGCGACCAACGATGCCATTGGTTTCCAATGGAGACATACGCTCGAACACAGGAGTGCCGTTGTCGTCTGTCAAACCACGGATTTGAGCCAACAAGACAGGGCTAATGATGAACTTAGCGTTCTCAGTCCAGTATTGTTGTGGCAAGGCGTAGATGAAGTTCACAACGTCTTTGTAAGTGATGTTTGCAGCACCAACAGTGTTCACGTTAGAAGTCAACTGGTCATAGGTAGCCAAGCTGTGCAAGCCGCTTGTGGAACCTGTGCCAGATGTACCGAAAGCGGCAGTAGTTGTAGAACCACCAGCGTAGGTAGCAGCAGCGCCAGCGTATTGGTTCAAACCGCGCAGACCGTTAGAGCCGCCGTATGGCAAGCTGGTCAAGCCTTGGTCGTTGTTTTGAATCATTGACAGAGCTTCGGCTTGTGCAAATTCAGCCAACATATCGTCAACCACGTTTGCTTCCAAACCGTCGATGTCGTCAAGAGCAGCAGTACGGATAGGGAACTGCACGTTCAAGTCTTGCAAAACCAATTGCCAGATTGAAGTGTTTTCAGTTGTTGCCGAACCGTTGTTCTGGATTGTGTAGCCCCATGCAGCACCAGCGTTGCCAGTCTTCACACGGAATTGATAGCTAGAGCCATCGGTAGCCACAGTGCGAGACACGCCGCGCATTGGGTTAGCCAAACGCAAAGCAGCAAACACAGGGTCATAGCCAGTACGACCACCTTGGTTGTTACCGCCACCTGTCAGAGCCGAGGCTTCTTTCATGTAGGCTTCCATTTGAGATTCGTCTGCAAAAACTTGCAGTTGCTTCTCAAGGCTGTTTTTGCCTTCGGCAATTGCTTTGAGCTGTTCTTTGACAGAACGGTTCACATCTTGGCGAACGCTCTTTGCTTTTTCTTTGTGGATTGCGGCAGCAGGAATAGCGGCAACTTTGGCTTCCAAAGCAGCAACCATTTCGCTCATTTCGGCTTTAACAGCTTCAACAGCGGCAGGGATAGCGGCTTCAACCGCTTGGATTTTCTCGGCTTGTGTAGCTTCGATAGCGTCCAGCTTTTCGATGATTTCTTTTGACATGATTAACCTTTCAGGCGTTTGTCGAGGAGTTTAAGGAGTTCGCGTTGCTCAAGAGCAGCGAGAATTTCCGCTTCGTTGGTTGCTTCCACATCAGAATCACTCTGCTGAGTTGCATTTTCAATTCCATCATCTTTTGCATCACGCATTTCGATGACTTTCTTGAAGACAGATGCAGCAGCAACCGCATCTTTTCGGATTAACCCTGCATCCCGCAGTGCTTGCTCCAAAACCTTTAAATCAGCAGTGCCGTCAGCTCGGAAATATTCCAGCTTTTGAACTTCTGCCATTGGATTGTTTGGGTACATCACGACTGAAACTTCACGCAGACCACCTTTGGTGATTTGGAAGTAGCCGTCTTCGTATGGGTCATCAGAACCAACGGTCATTGGAGTGCCGTCTTCTTTTGTCCACTGATATTCTTCGGCATATGCGCCAACAGACACACCACCAAACATATTTGGCGACTCGCTCATCACTTGATACAAGTCAGAGCCTTGAGTGGTGTTGATATACAAACGGCCACAGGCTTTCATGCCAGTTTCGTCAAACTCAAATGATGTCCATTCACCCACAGGGATGGAATCAGCATCATGGTTCACAAACATTGGGAGAGGGCGACCAGCTTTGCTGAACGACTCTGCCCATTGCATAAATGCCTCGGGTTGATAGTTGAACTTGCGACCATCAGCGCCTTCGCGTGGCCCCCAAGTTGTGACAACCGCTTCAATATTGCCTGTTGGCTCTGCGTTGCCTGCTTTTTCGAGAACCAATTTGGCCTCGCACACCATCATCAAGTTTTGCGTCATGGATTACCTCATCGACTTTAGTTTGGTCAATGTCATGTATTATTTTTGGCGGCCTACCACGACGAGGTGGAGGCGGCACAGTTGGTCTATTTGCTACCAACGATGCTACCATAATCTTAAAAATCAACGACATTACTTGCCGATATTTAATTTGTTCCGTTGGTTGCCACCACCGCCGCCAGTATCTTGAGGGCTTGAACCAGCAATCGGGTCTTCGGATTTTGTGTCGGTCTTCAATTCGTCGCCGCCTTCCATTTGAGCTTTACCCAAATATTCACGCGCTTCATTTGGAGTGAAGATGCCAGCGTCAACGCCAGCCTTGGCGTAGTTCATTTGGTCAATTGGAGCGCCCTTCAAGAAGTTTGCTGTATCGAACTGAACACACAATGAAGGGTAGCCGTTGAACAACTGTTGCTTCAACTTCTCTTGGACGTTCACGATGGTTGGGTACATCGTTGACTTGTAGAACTCGTCCAACATGGTTTGAGTGTTGTTGTACTTGGAGTCGCCAATGCCAATCATGGCTGGAGGCACACCAAACAAACCACAAATACGCTTCATGGTCTGAATCTTCAACTCGGCAGCTTGGGTGTCTTGCAAAGTGAGGATGTCAATTGGGGTGTACTTCATGCCTTGGTCGAGCAACATACCTTGGCCCGGCTTCGACTCATCAGTGCGTTGGCTACCAGTCATGTTTGACCAAGCCTCTTTCAACCGCGATGCCAATTCCTTGTACTTGCCATCAGGGATGACCTGTTCGGTAGTAAACATACCCGTTGGCTTCGCGCCGTTGAGCATGATGAAGTTGGCGTAAACGTCAATGTCTTGGTCGAGCGTCACCAATTCAGCAGCCAAGATGCCTTTGTTGAAACCAGCAGAGCCTTGCCATGCTGCTTCTTTAATGTGCATCACTTGATGAGCGGCCAATGGCTCGTCTTTGCTGAAACCGTATGACGGAGTGGACAAGCGATACGAAGGGTAACGCGCAGGGTTGATGGTTACGGCAATCAGCGTCGAATCCAACACATACATTTCCATTGGAGTCTGTGAAGGGTTCTTTTGGTCTTCGCGCCACCAAAGGGTAAACGCCTCGCCAGACAATTCCAACCACATGAGCCACTGATACCAAAACTCGTATTTTGATTGGAAGTTGTTGGGGTTGTTCAGCAGCTTGGAGACTTGCTTGGCCTTGTTCTTGTCTCGAACGCCAACAGACTTATCTTTCACGGCATCAAGGTACGAACCGTCCTCTTGCTCTGACATGACTTTGATTGGCAACTGAGCCAAAGCTCGGGCTTTTGCTCCAACGCAGGCCATGACGGTGCTGTTGCGCGTCAATAGGCTCATGTCGATTGTGCGACCAGCAGTATTCGTGCTGGCAGTCGTCACATAAAGAACTTGAGTGTTGACTGTCGGGCGAGTGTTGCTGCCCGAATAAACAATGTTGTTACCTAGAGCCGTTTGGCCAAAAAGGTTGTTGCTTTCGTCCAATTGCGTGGACTTGCGCTTGAAAATGTCGAGAATAGCCATGTCAGCTCCTAGTTTCCGTGATGTTATCACTCAAAATAATCTGAGTCCATAAGAGTCTGACACGAATACGTTATCTAAATGGCAGTGCAAAGCCATAATCATGGCGATGATTCCGTCCACCTTGGCGGATGGGTCGGCTTCGTTTTTTCTCACTTTTACGTTACCGTTTACGTCTGTGTAGACCTCGCAGTTGCCCAATTGCCATCCAACAAACGGATTTCCGTCATGTTTAATGGCCTTCTTAAGAATCAATTGCTCTGCCGTTTTCGACGGGTTGGATAGTACTGCCATACCTTGTCCAACCTTTTTGACTGGCAAGCCATAGGAAAACAAGTTGGCAACAAGAGCAGCAGCGTTGTAAGGGTCATAGCCAATTTCTTTGACTTCATATATTTCCGCTTCTTGGCGAATGTAGGACTCGATTTCGTTCAAGTCGGTGACGTTGCCGGGCGTGAGGTGCAGTATTCCAGATGTCACGGCCTGACTGAAAATCGACTTGTAGTGATTTGGAATCAGCTCAATCGAATCCTCTGGCAAGAAGAATTTGAACTTGGCGTACAAATGCTCCTCGGCATATCGGTGAAGCGTAACTACGGCATTCAAATCTCGACTATGGGCTAAGTCAAATCCAATGAACGTGGCTTCTGGCTTGTCAACGGGCATTTCAGCCACGGACTCATCCCAATATCGACGGTCAACCCATGCAGCGTTGGAGCTGACGTAGATGTTGAGCTGCTTGCACAAGAACTCATTGAGAGATGCAGGCTTACTCTTGGCCTCATCAGCCATGTGCTGAATGGCCTCGGTTGTGACCGACACGCCAAGCATGGGGTTGGCTTTGCCCCATACGGCGGGGTCAGACCACTCATCGCCGGGGTCAACCGAGTACAGCAACCCAAACCAACGGAACGAATCCTCCGCCGCTCCGCGCAGCACAGCCCGAAAGTGGTTCAAGTCCTCAAAGAACTTTGTCTCCTTGGTAAAGCTGGCTGTCGTCAAATACATCCTTAACGGATTCTTACGAGCAGCCATACCTGAGTGCAACACTTCAATGGAGCCGCGCTCGGTAATCTGAGCCGCCTCGTCAATCATCGCGCACGATGGGTTCTTGCCGTCACCAGTTTTACGGTTTTCACGCGATAGGGCGCGGTAGGTGGATGTGGAGTCGCCAGCCTTTTTTAGCTCACTTCGGAACGGAATGAATCTGCTTTGCAACTCGGGAGCCATGCTCTCCATGATGGCCTTGGACGAATCGAAGCAGATTGATGCCTGCTCACGGTTGGTCGCCAAGGTGAACACTTCGGGGCCAGCTTCGCCAAACAGCAATTCATACAGGGCAATGATGGACGCAAGGGTTGTCTTGCCAGACTTGCGCGGCACGAACAGGATAACGTCCGTCACCCATCGAATGCTGTGGTCTTTCTTGTTTCGGAAACCGTACACAGCCGCAAGGAATAGAACCTGAAACCCCTCAAGCTCAATCGACTTGCCTGCATCTGGCCCTTTGACATGGCGGCAGAACTTGGCAAACTTAAGGATGTGTTCAGCCTTAGCGGGGACAAACTCATAGGGCGCGTCTTTGCGCTCAACCATGTCCAAGAAGCGTTGACAGGCAATCTTGACATCTTCACACGCGAGCTGGTCGCCGCGAACTACGGCAGTGGCGTACTTAAACGCTGGTTCAAGCAGTGTTGAATAACTCATCTATGGCAGTGGGTGTGGATGTCTTTTTGGGGCGACCACGGGCCACAAGCGCAAGCTCGGCCAGTATCTTGATTGCCTTGTCGAGACATTCGGTTCTTATCTTGTAGTACGGAGAAGTGGCAGGGCCAGAGTTGTAATGCTCAATCATGCCTTGGGTCTGAATCACCTTTTCAGCGTCAATCAAACTCTGCATGGTCATCACCAACATTCCCACAAGCGTTTCATCACTCGCGGTCAAAGCGCCTGTGGAGCCTTCCACTTCGCTACGAATCTGAGTCTCAAAAGCAGTCGCGTCCCAAGTCTCTGGGTCGCGGATGTAATTGATGATGTGTTTTGGTGCTTTTTTCATGGGAAATTCCCTAAATTCTGTCAAGGAGTATAGCTTACTCCCCCCTCTGACTTTCAATCTCTACGAAATTGACCCCGCGCCTGCTCCCGACCGCATCTGCACCTTTTTAGTTCTTAATCGGCGCGTTTTGCGCCCTCGGCGCGTCGATTTGAACACGAAGGCACTACAAATTGAGCAAATCGAACGCATCGAGGCATCGAAAACGGGTCGATTAGGTGCGATTAGGTCACAAATCGAAAACGTGAAAACGCCCAATTTGCCATAATTAAGCGAATTAGTATTCGATTTGAGGGCGAGGCGCAGGGATGCCCGAGGCGATGCGGCCTCGATGGGGATGGAATGGGGGAATCAGCGCAGGAAAACGCCTAGGGGTGGGCCTAGGGGCGCAGGGATGGGCCTAGGCCGTGGGCTATTCGCCTAGAACAACCCGCGAATAGTCGTTCGCCCCGTATTCGATGGGGCCGTGTTCGGTATAGCGCAGGAAAACGCCTCGACGTTCGATTGAGGTTTTCACGGAATGACACGGGGCGCAGAGCGATGCGAACAAATTTCGACGAAATGAGTCACCCCCGATGACCGCCCACGGGAAAACGTGGTCAACGTGCGCGGCCTGAACGATGCGCCCCTCATATTTGCATCGTTCGCACAATGGGGCGCGGGATAGCTGCGCCGCCCTAATCTGCGCCCACGCCCTCGATTTGTAGGCCGCATTGTGGGAATGGCGCTCGATGCTGATTTTTTTGCGTCCCCCGTGGGCCTCGCAATAGGCCGACCCCTCGACCCTCGCAAATTTGCACCTGAGCGCCTCGCAGGTGTTGTTTTTTGGTAACGTGGGCATCTTTTTTTATCCTATTAGGGTTTGTCCTAGGTTGAGAATGCTCAACTATGCGTTATTATTCTTTTCAGGTTGACGCGATGGGCGTTGATCAAATCGTAAAAAAGGGGTTTTTTATGTCGCCAATTTTCGCTTATGTCGCTTCGCTCTGCGTGGTTCTATTGTTCGCAGGGTTCATTCTCTCAATCGCCGAATCCAAATAAGGGGCCAACGATGAAAAACCAAATCCTCGACATCCTCGCCGCTCTCACAATCGCCGCCGCTCTCATTGTAGGGGCGCTCGCATACTTCGACATTCTCACCAAATAAGGGGCCACAAATGACCACAAAAACCGTTCAATTAAAAATCATCGACCACGCATTCCACGCGCTCCCGCAGATTTTCCACCACTTCGACACCATCGCCGAAAAACTGTTCAAAATGAATCTCGACGCTGAACGTCAACACCGAAAAATGCGCGGGGGTTCTAGCATTCAGGGATTCAGCGCCGCCGCCGCCGCTCGACTGTTCACGGTTCGACATCTCGCCGAGGCGCTGAAAACGCCCGACCGCTATTCGGTGACCGATATTCTTAGCATTCGCCTTGAATGTCTGTTCGCTCAAGCATACGCCGCCGAAAACCGCGCCGCGATTCTCTCAGCGTGGGAGGCCGCAGGCGTTGACCTCGACACCGTTCTCGCCGTGGACTATTCCGAATTGATGGGGGGTTAAAAATGAATTACATCGACGCGCAGCTATTCCGAGCGATTCCCTACTCGTTGACGGGTGACAAAAACGGGGTGATTCGCCTCAAGGTTCAAACCGAACACGGGGCGACTAATTGGCTGAATGTGACACCGCAGCAAATGACACAAATCGAGGCAATATTGAACGAAGGGGCTAAAAATGAAATTTAAGGTTTGGGCGTCCTCGACGTCTATCTATTCGCTCGAAATTGAGGCCGAGAATGAGGCCGAGGCATTCCAAATCGCCAAAAACGCGGACGGGGCCGACTTTTCTCCCGTCCCGTATTCGGGCGATTGGCAAATCGACGACATCGAACAAATCGAAGGGGCTAAAAATGAGAACGATTGAAAAAACAATTTACAAATTCGACGAATTGGACGAATACGCCAAATCCCGCGCCCGAGAATGGTATCGAAGCGGCCTCGAATACCCGTGGTGGGACGAGGTTCAATCATCCCTCCGCGAATTCTGCGACGAATTCGGGATTAAGGTTCTCGACTATTCCATCGGGGGCCGTGGTGCATTCATTCGCACCGATGCCGACAATTCAAATTTCCGAGGGCGCAAATTGTCCCAATTCGACCGCGAAGCGATGCCGACTGGTTTTTGCTTCGATTGTTCTCTCCGATATACGTTCGCCGACGAATGGAAAAAAACGGGGGATGCCCTTGAATCGTTCAAATCTGCGCTGCGCGAATTCCTGCGCGAAGTCGAGAACGATGTCGAATATCAGTCATCCGATGAGGCCGTCGAGGAATCCATCGAGGCGAACGGATACGAATTCGACGAGGGGGGCCACTTAGCATGAGAACGATTCGACGATTTTTTTGGGATGTCTGCGACTATGCGAACCCACGTTATATGCTGATTTTCGTCATCTCGGCGAAGATTCTCGACATCCTCGGTGACTCTTATTGGGTCGATTCCCTCGATTATTCCGATTTTTTTTAAGGGGCTAAAAATGCCAAATCTCGAACACCTTGAAAACCTCCGCGCCCTTGAACGATGGACGATGCCCGATTCGTATTTCGGCGCTGAATGGCCCGAATACTTCGTTTTTTTGTCTCAATGCCGAGATTCGGATGCGTTGACCCGTTCTAATTTTGAATGCGGCCTCCGCGCCCTCGGGGGCGAATCCGATTCCGTTCTAGTCGTTCGCGAACGACACTGGGCGGTCGGGTGGGTCGAATGGATAGCTATCCACGAAGCGAACGCCGAGGCGATTCTCGCCGCCGATGAGATGTCATGCGCGTTGAGCGATTATCCCGTCCTCGATGAGTCCCACTTTTCCGAATTGGAATGGGCCGAGGCCGAATCACAATGGGAGATGATGCCCCTCAAATATCGGGTCGAACTATGCGCCGAGGCGGGTGTTTCCATTTTCGCAGCGAGGCGGGACTACATTCCGAGCGATGACTCGGGCTTTATTTACGAACGATGCGCGGGGGTCTAATGAGAATCGACATCCGAATCGAACAAATCAACGGGGCCGCGCGTCCCGTCCTATTCTTTCCCGATGAGGTTGAGCGGGACAAATCAATCGGGGCATTCTCCGAGGCCGAGGGTCACGTTTCAGCGTCCCGCGCTTACATGAGGGGATGCAAAAAACCCGAGTCGCCCACCGAACGCGCCGCAGCGTGGGCCGTTCTAGAACGATATTCGAGGTTCGCCAAATCCCACGAATGAACGTCTAAAAATCTGAGGTTTCCCGCTCAACCTTAAAAAGCGAATAGACCTAGGGGTCGATTGAGATTTGTTCTCGGTCGGCCCCTAGGTTTTTTCGTTTTCGGTTTTCGTTTTTGGCCCCTAGGGGTCGGGGATGCGCTCGCCCTTATGGGATGGGCCGACCAATTCGCAGCGATTCGGCCCCGTTTTCAGGGTTTCCCGTTCTATTTCAGCGCAGGGGCGCAGGGATGGGCGAATCGGTCGGGAATCGGTGGGGAATCGGTCGGGATTGACCGAATTAAGGTTTTCGGGCCTAATTCGGGCCGATTTTGAGGGGATGAGAAAACGGCCTAGAACGGCCTCGGGGGGTTGAGGTATATAAACCTATTAAGACGGGATTATCTCGCCTCATTCGCCCGATTTGACCCGCTCCCGAGGGCGAGGCGATGGATTTTCAGAATTCGGAGAATGCCCGAATCGGTTTTCGCCTCGGTTTAACTATACATAATTAGACCCTATTTCCGACTCGGATATAGGGAATTATGGGAAAAAAGTGGTTATTTTTTGACCCCCACCACCCGAGGTTTTTGGAAAAAAAAATGAAGGTCTAATTTTCCGCTGGAACTTTTTTTTTGAACTCCAGCACCAAATGAGGCTCAATATTTTTTTTCTCACCCTTGTAACCACTTGCGTAAGCAGCCCTAGACACTGCTAGAGCCTTTGCCTTGGTATCGAATGGGCCTTTCGACCCCCAATACCATTTACCGTTGACGTTACGCAGTGGCATGGGATTACTTGAGGAAGCGCAGCTTATAGATGGTTGAGTCCACCAAGGCTGCAATCTCGTCTGCAATGTTCTGCAATTCGCTGTCTTGAGGGAAATTGCCTGAGTTACGGCAACGAGCCAACTCGTCTTTCAGGTACATCATGTACGAAATGGGTTCTTCTGCCAGCTTGAACACAGGGCGGTAATCAGTCAGCAGGCCGTACTTACCTTGGAACGCCTCAACAAATCCGTCCAACAAACCCCCTATGTCTTCGTAAAAACTTTTGAGTGCTTTATGAGCCGAGTAGCTGGTCGTGGAGAAATGCAGGATGTGAGCGTTGGTAACGCTGTGCAAGAAGCACATCACCATGTCCATCACAGGGTCGGAGTTCTGTTGGAGTTGTTGCTCAACGCTGGCTGTATATTTCTTCATTCCAGATTTCCTCGTAGATTGGGTCGAATGGGATAGGGACTTCGGCAGGCCACATCCCTGATTGGGTCAATTTTCTCACGGTTCTGTAATGGGCGACAACCCATAGCTTCATTCGTTGTTCACGGCTCAATAGGTTGCCTTGGTCAATGGCGTGATGACAGGTTGGGCAAAGGGCCGCAATGTGGCTGTCATCAGCCTTGATTGACCTACCCTTGCCTCCACCCCAATTGGTGTGAGCAGCCTGTACGCCATAGTCTGAGCCGCAGGATTGGCAGGATAGCTCCCTGACTGCTTTGAGCAGCTTGGGGCTACGGACGTATTCATGTTTTGGAAACATCATTTTGATTTGATACCTTGCGTCTGGTCTGGATGCAAACCAGCGACTCAGCTTAGAGCAGTCGTCCTGCAATAAACCGGGAGGCCAGCCTGTCTTTTTCATGTTTTACTTCTTGCTCGAATTGCCTCGGCGCAATGTTGTGCCATCCACTCGCTGCCCATACGCAAAGCTGTATGTTCACATTCTTTTGCACACGCCTCTCGTTCATGCTGAATCCCTCGGTTATAAGCCTCGGCTATCAATAGCTGAATGCGCTCATGCAAGAGCTTGGCATCGCTCTCAAGGATGGATATGCCAAAGTGTTCGGCCATCATGCGGCTGTGGCTCATGCTTCACCTCTTGCTCGGATTGCGCTTGCTATGTTTGCTCCAGCGATAAGCACACAAACACCTAAATAAACGATTGCATAAGTCATACATTGCCCCTTGCTCGAATTGCAGCCGCGCACTCACCCCATTCCCACATTGAATCGGTTTCTGAAAAACGATTGAGTTCTGCCAATTCTTCACACACCTTTGCACACGCCTCACGCTCTTTAGCTGCTACCAGTTTGGCAAAGGCTTCAAGTTGCTTTAAGTGACAAGGCACATTGTCATTCCAGTAATACGGCAACTTAGCTTGTCTAGCCATTTCAACAATGTCATCTTGTGTCATAGCGTCACCAATATCAATCTAGCTTCACCACCCGAGCTTGCTGCGTATTTCTGAACTTCTCGGATTGCATCATCCCTTGTTTCAAACAAAGGAGATGGACAAGCAAGCCAATTTCTGTTTGTATAGTCAGTTGGGTATATGACGTTCCAAGACACAAGATTACTTGAACGATAAAAAGCCAACCATCCTTTTGGTTTTGGCTCTGAAATGATGATTTCAACCGGTGCGCTTGCGCTACCTTCTTTTAATTCAATTGTTTCGTCTGTCATGTTTTGTCCTATTCAATGTGCGTCACATACTTGCCATGCGACTTTAGGTAGTTTCGAGTCTTCTCAATCATCTGTTGGTATTTGGCCCTTGAGACACTGGTTCGTTGAAGGTCATGGTATTCCATGATGTCGCCCAATGCTTTCAGACCCTCCCCTGTCAAACCCATTGTCTTTGTGGCTTGGTATCGTTTGGCGGCGCGATGCAAGGCTTCATTGGCAATCTCGCAATGCTCCAAAACCTCGGGGCCAATGCCGTTTCTGCCCATTGTTTCAGCAATGTTCATCATGTCCACAAGGATTTGCCATTCTTGAATGCCAGCTTCACCTGTCTTCATCAGCTCCAATGAGCGAACTTCACCCACACGAAGCTGATTTAATGAGTCTGTGTCAGTGACACAAGCGCCTGCAATTGCATGAGCAATAGGGTTTATTTCAGTAGACCACACACGGCGGCGGCAGCGTTTACGCATTGTTTATCCTTAACATTGTTTCGGTTTCTTCAATCAGTTGTAGGGCTGTCCAGTCTGGCGCGTTTCTAATAAGAATCAACTTTTGTTTGTCGGTTAATTCATTCCATTCATCAATCTGGATTTCAGCGCTTTGATTTGCAACGTGGTCACACACAGCGCACGCTGCAACGTAACTGAACTGAGCCAACAGTTGCGGAACAATTGGTGCGTTTGGATGAAGATTGCAGGCGCGTTTTACCCAGTCCCATAATTGTTCGTCACTCATGTGTTCTTCTCCTTGAGTTTGGCTTCAATTGCTCTAGCAAAATCCCACTTTGCAGGTAGCGGCTTGTCTGTGTTAGTCATGTAAATCTCAGCAACCTCACCATCCGTCAGCCCAACCCATGTGCGCTGTGGTGGCTTTTCAAACATGGCATCAAGACGTTCAACAGTAATTTCATCGTCTTGTCCACAATCGCCTTGGAAGGCAATATTTACAAAACTATTTCCAT
>JACCDZ010566820.1_pt1 | contig 39045 bp, 33 predicted proteins | sample 7449551 | NCBI WGS metagenome assembly JACCDZ01 (sample SAMN15323452, study PRJNA562643) | freshwater metagenome | isolation source: river surface water | place: USA:Blue River Watershed | collected 2017-08-18
AAAATGAATATAATGCACAAATGTTAGCAAACGAATCTTCATATCATATAATTGCTTCAGAAAATAAACCACGCAGTAGATTAAGTCGTCTTAATCAAAAGGATTGGTTTGCTTCAGAAGAATTACCAAAAAATAGTCGTAAAAAAAGTGTAAGAATATCAAATGTTTCAGAAACAAGAGAAGTTCCAAGATATAGAACATCAGGAATGTATAAAAATCAATATAATGAAGCTAAAGGTCACGAAATATATGGATATTTAAATGCAAATGAAAATTATACAAATGCAAATAATAATCCAGTAAATATGTATGGAAATCCACTTACTACAGCATCACATTATAATAATTATCGTTTTCCTACTAAACGTGGTGGTGTTAAAAGTAAAAAAGAAAAAGTAAAAAGTAAGAAAGTAAAAAGTAAGAAATGTTAAAAAGTAAGAAATGTTAAAAAGTATAAAATAAAAATGTTAAAATTATAAAATAAAAATGTTAAAATTATAAAATATTTTTTAAAAATAAATAATAATATAAAAGAATTTATATTATAATTATATAATTGTATAATTATAAAAAAATGAGTAATTTATTTCATTTTATAGATGAAGAAGATTTAATATATGAAGATAAAAAAGAAGATAAAAAAGAAGAATCAATTGATTTATTAAAACCAAATAATTTAGATGATTATTTATTGTATTCTAAAGAAGTTGAAGAATGTAAAAAATGGTTTAATGAATATGAAATACCAAACAAAAATCCAAAAATATTAATGTTATTAGGTAAAAAGGGATGTGGTAAATCTTTATTAGCACAATTGTTATTAAAAGAATTTAAATATGATAAAAAAGAATTTAGTGATGAACAATTAACAAAAAAACAAATAAGTGAATTATTTAAAAATTCGATAAATTATAAAAATTTAAATGAATTTAAAATAAATTGTACAAAATATGGTTTTATTTTTGATAATATAGAAACATTATTAGAAACAGGTGATAATATAATATTTAATGAATTAATGAATATAATAAAAAGTAGTAAAAAATGTGAAATAAAACGTGAAAAAAATATAATAAAAAATGAGAAAAAAAGTAAGAAAGAGAAAAGTAAAAATAGTAAAAAAAATAATGAACTTTTAGAAAATGAATCAAATGAAATTTCACTTAAAAATAGTTTGTTTATAAATCAAAAAAATGATGATTATAATATAAATAATATAACTTTATATAATCCAATTATTTGTACATGTAATTATACAAATGATAAAAAAATGAATGAATTAAAAAAATTATGTAAAATCATTGATTTGGGAAGACCAAGTGATAGTGATTTAAATTTAATTATAAATAAAATGTGTAAATTATATAATTTTGAAATAAAAGATTTTGTAAGAAATGAAATTTATGAATATTCTGAATATGATATAAGAAAAATTATAAATACAATTAAATATATTATAAACTTTAATAATTTTAGTGGTACAATTGGAATTAAAGAATTTAAAACATATGTATTAATATATGGAAAAGTTGATTTAAATTGTACATTAAATGAAGCATCATTTAAAGTATTAAATGATAAAATTAGTATAAATGATGCAAATATATTATATTCACTAGATACTTTATTAATACCATTAATGATACATCATAATTTATTAAATTATATTAAAAATTGCAGTATAAAAAATAAAAATAAAAATAGTAAAGAAGAAATTTTTAAAGCTCAATTTGAAGCTTATGAAAAGTCATTAGAAAATTTATGTATATATGATGAAATGCAAACCGCGGTATATAAATTACAAGAACGAGAATTATTACCACAATTTGCATCTTTTTTTTCATTATATGCACCAAATATACATTTAAATAATTTAGAATTATTAAAAAATGGTGCATTTAAAATTGAATTTACAAATATATTAAATAAAATATCGCAATTAGAAGTAAATAAAAAAATGATTTTAAATGCATTTTTTTCAACACATAGATTAATTCTTGATGAAAATGAATTAATGTTTATAATTGAAATATTTTTAAATTATTTAAAAATAAGTAGAGATTCATCTGATGATGATAATATTTTTGATGAAAATGATAATGATGAAATAGAAGAAAATAAAAAAGAGAAAAAAAGTAGAGAAAGTAAAAATAGTAAAAATAAAAATTATGATTTAGATAATTGTGAATACAAAGAACTTATCAATATTATGAACAAATATAATATTGATACAAAGAGTTTAGAAAATATATTAAAAATAGAAAAATTAAATTTATTTGAAAACAAAAATCCAAAACGGTTAACTTTAAAAATAAAAGAAGAGTTGGACTTTTATTCTACTGCTCAATGTATGAATGTTGATGATAAAGATTGTGAAAATAATTATGATTCAAATTTATAAGCATTATATATAACAGAACGTCCTTTTTTATCAACTTTTACTTCAGGATAACATATTTTACAATATCCATCTTTATCTTCACATTTACAATTTGCTAATGGTTTATATGTTTTATCATCAATTAAACATAATTTATTTACTAAAGATGGTATTAAACCTTTTGATTCACAAGTTTCATTTAAGGAATATACTGGATATAAATAATCTTCACCATCAGGTATTTGAGATGATAATTTATTTGGCATTGGTAAATAATCTTCATTGCTACCGACATTTCGCTCTTCAAAATTTTCAAATTTAACATTAAAATAAAGATTATATAATATGTATATTCCAATAATTATAAAAATAATACATAAAATAAAACCATTACGGGTTAATACATTCTTATTATCAAATATTTTTATCATTTTACTATAATTTCAATTTTTTACTATAATTTGAATATATAATTTTTTTAATAAAATAAATTATAAACTAATGTAAAAAAAATAATATATAAAAAATAATTTAAGATAATATGCATTTATTTGCACTATTTAAACCATTAAAAGGTAATGTATAAGGTTTTGAATCATCATTAATTACTTCATATAAATTATTATTAACACTTATTGATTCAACAGATGATGAAGATGGCATAGATAATTTTTGTATTGGTTTTACTTGATTATTTTTTTTTATATTTTCATTTGAATCTTCACTATTTTCAAAATGTTCATTTTTAGCCAAATATTGTACACATGTTTTAGTTAAATTATTAATTTCATTTTTATTTAACATTGCACGTGCTACAAATTCGATTATTATATTAACAATAATCATTGTAACAATTGGAATAATTATTTGTAACATATATGAATTTGAAGTACATTTCATTGAAACGCAAATACCATAAACAATAATTGCAATAATTAATGAAATTGGTAAGCTAAAAGCATAAAATGGGTTTTGATATAAAAGATAACTTTCTACTACTTTTGAACAATCATTAAACATTTTTTTGATATATACTATATTTATAAATATTATTTCTATTATATAAAAATAATTTATTTTTGATGTTTACTATTTATAAATATTTTATTTATAAATATTTTAATTATTTAAAGTTCTTTATACTTTTTATATCAATATTTTTTAATATATAAATTATTTGCGAATATTTACATTAGTTGCACCATTTCCGAAACGAATTTGTCCATTATATAATAAAATAATAAATATAATTAATACTGCGAAAAGAGGAGGCCATAAATTTAAGTAACCTAAATCATTAAAATTAGAATATAATGAATATTCTACATATTGTGAAATATTATCAGTTGTGTTTGTAAAAGTGGGAAATACAAAATTTACACCACTTACTACTAAATAAGCAACAAGAAGACCAATCACAATAATAAGTACTGGATGAAGTGATGGTACACTTTTCATTAAATAAACACATATTACTAAAACAATTACTAATGAAATAACATAGTTAAGAGTAAATTTTAAATCATTACTATTCATTTTTTTATTTATATTATACTAATAATAAATTATATTTATTTTTAAAAAATATTTTTAAAAATATTAAAATAAGATAAAATAAAAATAAAGATAAAATTAAAGATAAAATGAGCTATTATCTTTTTTAACATTATTTGAACAAGTTGAATTATTTAATTGTATTAAAGTATGATATTCTTCACTTATATTTTTATTTAATTCTTTTAAACTTTCTATTTCTAAATCTTTATTCTTTAATTCTTGAATAAATGAATGATTTACTTTATTTATACTATTTTCTAAATAATTATTTTTTATTTCTATTTTCTCAAGTTTTTCATTTAATTTTTCTAATTTATCTTGTATATTTCCTAATGTATGAAAAGTATTTTCACATATTCCACCAATTTGGTAAATATATGAAATCATTTTTTCTTGATTATTTATTAAAAGTTGAGTTACATTTGAATCCATATTATGCTCTTCTATTTTTCTTTTTTTATAATTTTCCATTTTTATTTTATATTATAAATAAAACTTTTATATTAAAAATATATTAAAATATAAAATAATTTATAAAAAATAAATATATTTTTAATGTAAATCAAATAATACTTTTCTACATACAGGACAATTTACTATATAACTTGGAGCTATACCAGTATTTGATTGAACACATGCACTTTCCGCACTCCTATGTAAACATTGTTTACAAATTACATGAGGACAATATGGTGCACTTTCACCACCTAAATGAATTGCCTTTTTATTTACACTATTATTATTAAATCTGCGATAACATACAGGACATTCAAAATTATTAATAGGTGTATTTTCACCATTTAATATAACACTTGGTACAATATGAGTATTTATTAATGTAGAAAAATCTCTTAACTTTTGTTCTAATTCAACAGGCATTGGATTAGAAAAAGGTTGTGAAACTCTTCTAGTACGTGTTCTATTTATTAATTGTTGATTAAATCCTAATGTATTATTGGTCATTTCATTTAGTAAATATGGTGTTGTATTAGTTACTTCTTTTTTAGGGTCTTGTAATCTATTATTTTGATTTTCATTTTCATTATTTAAATTAGGTATTATTGGTGGCATAATAATATTATTAGCAGGTGGAACTGGTGGCATAATAATATTATTAGCAGGTGGAACTGGTGGCATATTAGCAGGTGGTATAGGAAGAGCATTAACTGGTGCATTTGTTGGTAATTCATCAAAAGCAGCAATTGCAGTAGCTCTATTCATTGTAACAAGTGCAACATTATTGATTAGAAAAATATCACGAAGTTGTTCTTGATTAATACCAAATTCTCCAGTCATTCCAACCATTTGTGTTGCAGCTTCTTGACCTCCAAAAATTGCTTGATAAACAGTTCCCATAATATTTACATATTGTATTGCACCATTAGCATCGTTATAATTAACAACAATATCTGGAATTTGATATTCATTATACATATTTTGAATAAAATTTTCAAAATTATTTAATATAAGATAATGTTTGGGTAATCCTCTAGCATTGTTTTGCTCAAATTCTAATAATAAATGATGGTTATTCATTCTTATAAGTCTGCACACAATAGCATTTGGATATTCGCGAGTTGGTAAATATCCACGTACATTAAATTGTGGATTATTAACACTTTCAATAAGTGTATCAATAATATTTGGATTTAAATATGTTTGGGCTCCACCAACCATTTTCTTACTACTTTTTTTAACAACGCGTTTTACAACTTTTTTTCCTTTAATAGGCATTTTTTGTTTATTCTATATTATTTACTTATATTTTTTCTTTAAAATATAATTAAATTTTATTATTATAAAAAATATAATTATGAAGCAAATGCAGTAGCACCAATACCTCCAATAATTCTAAAGATATTATATGATACTGCCCACATATAACAATTAAATCTTTGATTTACAGGAAATGTATCAAATATTTTTACTAATATTTGTTGATTATCAAGTACTGACATATTTTGACTTCCAGATGGTTGAAAAGCTTCAGGATTTAAAGCAAAAGGTAATACATAAATACCTTGTCCACCTTTTCCACTATGAGTTTTATAAACAGTTAAATTTTGATAAAAATCTGCTTCCATTTCTTCCATACGGTCATGATTATTAAAAATAGGTTTAGCAGATTGCATAATTTGATAATAATTATTAAAATAAGTTTGAAGTACTTGTGGTGGAAGTTTATTTACATTTTGGTCTTTTACTGAATTTATAAAATTTGTAAAATTCTCTTTAATATATAATAATTCATCTTCATAAAAGTTTGAATATCCAAAATATGGTAATTGTGATTGATAATAACGCAAACTATCTGCATCTTCTAATCCAGTAAAATTATACCAATCATTTGATAAATCCAAATCATCGCGTGTAAGTACCCAAAATATTTCTTTAGTAGGATGAAAGAAAGTTGTATCTAAAAAGTTATTTCCTAATTTAAGTCCTTGGAAAAGTAAAAATTGTGTTTGTGTAATTAAATATTCGTGTGTTTTTTTTGCAAATATTTTTTGTTCATCATCGCCTAAATATATATAATTTGCTAATAAATATGTATTAGATTGCCAATTTCCTTGTGTAAAATAATAAAAAACATTTGTATAATCATATCCTAAAGATAATAAATAATCTCGTATTAATATATTTAATTCACTATTTATATAATCACCAAACATACGTTTTGGTGAAATAAGTGGATAACCAATTCGAATTAATTCATTTAACGGACTAAATGTAACATCTACCCATAATTCATTATTTTGTAATGCTACTAATGGAATTGATAATCCAGAATTTTTACAAAACCAAAATTGTAATGGAATATATAATCTTCGAGCTGGTATTGCAATATTTTGTTGTGTAATATCATCTTGAAGATTTTGACCACTATTTAACATATAACGTTCTCCACCAACACATCGCAAAAATTTGGCTTTTTGGTCATCTGGTAAAGTTAAATCAGTATATATTTTCATAAAATCACCGCGTTGAGTATCAAGTGTATTACCATCTAAACGAATTGAAATTTCTTTAATTAATTTCGTTCCAACTTCTTCAACCCAAGCAAAAGGAATTTGATTATTTGTAAAAATTGCGGGTAAATCATATACTAAATACATATCATGTACTAAATCAGCAACACGGTCTATTTTAAAACTTGTTTTTGTTTCTTGTAATGGTGTTAATGATGGTATTACATTAAAATAAAGTGAAACATATTCACTACCAAATGGTGTATGTTGACGATATACGGATTTAAAATGCGAAATACGTGGGTCACCATATGTACGATAATCATCTGTAGGTAAATCGTTAATAGTATCAATTTGTGGAATACCGGTTAAGAAAATATCTTGACCACCACGTTGGACTAATTGTAATTCTCCTGTACCCATTATTATATTTTATTAAATTTTATTATATTTAATATAAATTATATTATATCTAATATAAAATTATATTCTTTATATTCAAAATAATAACAAAATAATAAAAATATTTTTAAATAAAAAAAGGAAAAAATAAATTATATATTTTTTTTCTTTTAATATATAATTTTTAATAATAAATTTCTAATAATATATATAGTAAATAAAGTAAATAATAATGGAATACGTAATACCTTCAAATAATGCTTTAAATACAAATAAAGAAACAATTTATTTAACATCAAATATTCAAGAAGATATTATTTGGTATAGTTGTTACAATTATGTATTAATGAATGAAATACGTGTTAAAAATGGTGCTACATTACGAATTGAACCAGGCACTATTATATATGCAAATACTATTGAATTATCAAACGAATCATCAATTCCAGCATTAGTTGTAGAAAAAGATTCAAAATTATTAAGTGTTGGTACAAAAGAGAATCCAATTATTTTTACAACAATTGTTCCATTAACAGAAGTATTTGAAATAAATCCATATACAAATAAATATGTATGTTCTGATGGTTTAGGACCTTTTGGTGAATATTGGAATGGTATAACAATTTCAGGTTGTAATTTAACAAATAGTCTTGTAGAAAATAATACAAAATTAGGAACTTATTATATACCTTATGGGGGTACAAATGAAGAATCATATAATTTTGAATTAATGTATACAAATATATATTTTGCAGGTGTTAATCGTTTTGAATCAAATTCTTTAACAATCGGTGCTCCAAGTTATGAAGATAAATTATGTAATTGTGAAATTTTATTTGGTCAAACAAGTTGTTTAGTTATTTATGGTGGTAGTTTAATGGTTAATAATAATATAATGGGTTTTACTTACTCTGTAGGTTGTATTGGTATAACAAACGGTGCTCAAATATATTTTTCAAAAAACTTTTTTATAGAAGGTTTAGATAATATTGATGAAGAATATTTAAGTACAGATAGTTTAAATAGTTTTATTTTAGCATCAACAATATTAAATGAAGAAGACCCATTAAATAGAAGATCAATTGTTTTTTCAAATAACAATACATTTTTATCACTAACTTATACAGCAAATTATATAACATTAATAGATGAAGCACGTTTATTTACTGTTAATAATTTATACATAGGTACATGTTTAAATGTATATAATTTATTAAATACAACAAATCAAAGTGGTGGTATATTAACTATTTCAAATGAATTACCTTTAAGTTATAATGAAAATTATATTTATTTAGGACCTTGTACTTATAGTCACATTAATGGAGTATATTATGCAGGTCCTCAAATTGATATAAATGTTCCAAATGAATCATCACAAACATTAAGACATATTGAATTTTTATTTTATGGTATTGATCAACATAAATTAATTGATGGTAAATTTTTAGATGTAATACCAAATATTGTTTCAGATGTTTATCATAATAGTACATCTAATAATGATTATTTTAATAATCATTTAGTTCCATTAATAAGTAATATATATTGGGCTAATTTACCATTTACAGATAAATATAATCGTTTTAAAGTTCCATCATATGCATGTGGTGTAATTCAAAATGAATTGGATTTAAAAAATTGGAATTTTGGTTTCTTTTCAAATTTAGTTCGTTTTTTCCATTATTGTCCTTATTATGTTCCATCATATTGGTGTTCAATTATAAATAAAGATTTAAATTCAAATAATTATCAATATGTAAATTCTAATCAATATGGACATTATATAGATAATTATAAAACAATTTCTATAAAAGATAATCATCATCATAAACAACAATCAATTAAAAAATGTGATGATGGTTATGAATCGTCATCATCTTCATCATCTTCTTCTTCATCATCTTCTTCTTCTTCATCTGAAGATGAAAAAAAGAAAAAAAGTAAAAAGAGTAAAAAAAGTAAGAAATATGAATCATCATCATCATCTGAAGATGAAAAGAAAAAAAGTAAAAAGAGTAAAAAGAGTAAAAAAAGTAAAAAAGAAGATTCATCATCAGATACTGAATGTGAATCTTATAATAAATCTCATAAATCATCTTCTTCTTCAAAAAAATATAAACACAAAAAATCAAGTAGTAATAACTCTATTATTTCAACATTAAGTAAAAATATAGATAAAAATACCTTAAATAATGGATTATTATTATCTAATATGGTCTTAATGGGATTATCATTTTTAGATGGTGAAAATAGTGATTAAAAATAATCATAGTTTTCTTTTTATATTTTATAAAAATTTATTAATAAATTTATTAATAAATTATATTTATTTTATAAAATTTTTATAACTCTTTATATTTATATTTATATATTTATGTATTTTATTTATAACATAATGTTTCTTATTGGTGTTCAAGTTGAGCAACACGAGCAGTAAGAGCATCATTTTGTGCTTTAAGTTCCTTAACAGCGTTAATAAGAACACAAGCAATTTCTGAATAACGAACAGTTAAGTAATCTTCTTCATTCTTTGGTACATCAACTAATTCAGGTAAAGCAGCAAGAGTTTCTTGAGCAATAACACCTACCTTACGAGGAGCACTTTCAGCATCAGTAGTATAGTTATAATATACACCACGCATTTGCATGACACGGTCAAGTGAGTTATCAATGGTTTCAACATTCTTTTTAATACGAGCATCTGAAGGAGTTGACCAAGATTGTGAGTTAGAAGCAGTAAGTTTAAGACCAAGACCACCATCGTGAATGTAGAAATCATTTTCACCATTCTTGAAACCCATTTCCCATACATATTGACCTTCACGAACGAAAGCAAGTGATGATTTACCAGCTGAAGCTTGAGCATCAGTTGTAGTAATAGTAACAACTGAGAATTGGTTGTCATCATAAGCACCAGACATACCAAAGTGAGCATCAGTGTTTACACGGAAACCATAAGTAGCATCTTTGGTAGTTACTACATTACCACCAACAACCATATCAAGAGTGTGAACAGTGTTTGATACAGTTACATTGGATGAAGCAGTTACATTACCAGTAAGAGTGGAAAGACCGGATACATTGAGGTTAGGGAAGTTACCATTAGCAACATTAGCAACATCAACAACACGACCATTGTAATCGGTAATGTAAATATTACCATTAGCACCCATAGCAATGGAACCAACAATTGAACCACCAGCCTCGAATTCAATACCAGTACCAGCATAATTAAGACCACCTTTGTTAAGAGTAATGACAGCGTCATTAACAGTGGTGTTAGTGGTGGTAACTTGAGTGGTAGAACCTTGGATAACAATGGTATCATTAGCGTTACCAATGAAAATGGTTTGTGAACCAGTTGAAGTAGGAGCACCAATGTAAATGTTAGCAGCATTAACGTCACCAATAACTACATCACCGCCGATAGTGTGTTGAACGGCAGCACGAAGTTTGTCAATTTCAGTGTAAAGGAGTGAGCTGCTAATGTTAGCAGTAGTAAGGTTAAGGATATCAGAAATATCCTTTGAAACAATGTTGTGAGCAGTAAGAGTACCAGATACAGTTGCATTATTGCTCATTGATACATTACCAGTTAAGGTTGAAGCACCAGTTACATCAAGAGTTGATGAAAGAGTGGTAGCACCAGTTACACCAAGAGTACCAGCAATAGTTACATTATCACCCATTGATACAGTACCAGTCATTGTAGTATTACCAGAAACAGCAAGGTCAGTAGCAATACTCATTATACCAAAAGTACCAGTTTCAGCATCAACTAAGTGGTATGAAACAATGTTACCAGCAGCAAGGTTACCATCAACACGAAGGTTACCACCGATTTCAGCATCTTGGTATACTTTAATAGTACCAACAGTCATTTCACTTACATAAAGTTCTTGAATAGTAGCATTATCAGCAGTAAGGTTACCTAAATCAGCACTATCAGGTACAGTAATTGATTCAGTAACATATAAACGAGCAACTTGTAAATTACCCCAAACATTACCATTATCAAAAGTACCTTGTTCAGCATCAACTAAATGGTATGATAAAATGTTACCAGCAGCTAAGTTACCGTCAATAACTAAGTTACCACCAATTGAAGCATCATTGTAAATCTTAATAGTACCACAAGTAATTGATTCAGCTTCAAGATTACCGAAAGTAGCACCTGATGATGAATACATTTCACCTAATAAGAAAATGTTACCAACTGAAAGATTACCACTAATGTTACCACTGTTTGCAGCAACAATATCACCAGTAAGAGTTTGTTCTACACTGAAGTTAGCAGCAGTTAAGTTACCAGTTACATTAAGTTCACCAGCAACATTTACATCAGTATCAAAAGTAGCAACGCCTGTTACATCTAATGTACCACCAACAGTAGCATCATTAGTCATTGATACATCACCGGTTAAAGTTGAAGTACCAGTTACAGCGAGAGTTGATGAAAGAGTAGTAGCACCAGTTACACCAAGAGTACCACCAACAGTAGCAGAGCTTGATACAGCAAGGGTTGATGAAAGAGTAGTAGCACCAGTTACACCAAGAGTACCAGCAACAGTAGCATTGTTAGACATAGTAACAGCACCAGTTAATGTGGAAGCACCAGTTACAGCAAGTGATGAGTTAAGAGTAGCAGCACCAGTTACACCAAGAGTACCACCAATTGAAGTAGCACCAACAATGTTAGCAACACCTGATACATCAAATGAACCACCAACAGTAGTAGCACCAGTAATATCCATAGTACCACCAACAGTAGTAGCACCAGTTACATCTAAAGTTGAACCAACAGTAGCAGCACCAACAACTGAAAGAGTAGCAGTATCAGTTTCACCTGAAACATATAAATCAGCATATACACCAACATCATCATTGAAAGTTGAAGTACCTTGAACAGTTAAGGTTGATGAAAGAGTTGAAGCACCAGTTACACCAAGAGTGGATGAAAGAGTGGTAGCACCAGTTACACCAAGAGTACCAGCAACAGTAGCATTACCACCCATAGATACAGCACCAGTTAATGTTGAAGTACCAGCAACTGAAAGATTGTTTTGAGCAGTAACAGCACCAGTTAAAGTTGAAGTACCACCTACTGAAAGATTGTTTGAAAGGGTAGCAGCACCAGTTACACCAACAGTTGATTGTAAGTAAGTAGCACCAGTTACAGTTGCAGTACCACCAACTGAGAGGTTGTTGGAAAGAGTGGTAGCACCAGTTACACCAAGAGTACCACCAACAGTGGAAGAACCAGCAATAGTAGCATTACCTCCCATAGATACAGCACCAGTAAGGGTGGAAGCACCAGTAACGTTGAGTTTAGGGAAGTTACCTTGGGCAACATTACCGAAATCAACAACGTTATTTAAATCAGTAGCAACAAGGTTACCATTAGCAGCTACTTTAATAGAAGCATAAGCAACATTGTTATCTAAAATTTCAAAACCAGCACCAATAGCAGTAGCAGCATTACCTTTGTTAAGAGAAATAACAGCATCCATAACTTCAGTATTAGTAGTTTGGATAGAAGTTAAGCTACCAGCAATGAATACACTGTCTGAAGCACTACCAATGTAAATCTTTTGTGAAGAGTTACCATTAGGAGTACCAATGTAAATATCACCAACATTTTGACCATCTTCGAAAGTAGTTTTATCACCAATGTGAATATCATTACCAGTACGGACAATGACATCACGCATGGTGCTTACATGAGTGTAAAGAGCAGTAGTACCAATATTAGCAGTTACTAAACCAGTAATATCAGTAATATTGGATGATTCAAGGTTATTAATGTGAGCACTTCCTGAAATAATAACATTGCTAAAAGTACCACGGTCAGCATCAACTAAATGGTATGAAAGAATGTTACCAGCAGCAAGGTTACCATCAACAACTAAGTTACCACCAATTGAAGCATCATTGTAAATCTTAATAGTACCACAAGTAATAGTATTAGCATAAAGATCATCAACAGTTGCAGTTTCAGCAGTTACACTTGTAACATTTGATTCAGGAGCACTGATTGAGTTAGTAATAATAAGGTCATATACAGTAGCAGTATTTGAAACGGATAAGTTAGCATAAGTACCAGTAGTGGCATCAACTAAATGGTATGAAAGAATGTTACCAGCAGCTAAGTTACCATCAATTACTAAATTACCACCAATAGCAGCATCATTGTATACCTTAATAGTACCAACAGTTAATGAGGTAGCTTCAATATCACCGAAAGTAGCAGCAGAAGTTGAAATAATTTCACCATCTAATAAAATGTTACCTACTTGTAAATTACCAAATACACGACCATTATCAAATGTACCCATTTCAGCATCAACTAAATGATATGAAACAATGTTACCAGCAGCTAAGTTACCATCAACAACTAAGTTACCACCAATTGAAGCATCACTGTATACTTTAATAGTACCAACAGTAAGTGATTGAGCTTCAATATTACCGAATTGAGCACCAGAAGTTGAAATAAGTTCACCATCAAGTAAGATGTTACCTACTTGTAAATTACCATATACACGACCATTGTCAAAAGTACCCATTTCAGCATCAACTAAATGGTATGAAACAATGTTACCAGCAGCTAAGTTACCATCAACAACTAAATTACCACCAATTGAAGCATCATTGTAAATCTTAATAGTACCACAAGTAATAGTATTAGCATATAAATCATCAACACTTGCAGTTTCAGCAGTTACACTTGTAACATTTGATTCAGGAGCACTGATTGAGTTAACTACAATTAAATCGTATATGGTACCAGTAGCAGATACATTTAAGTTACCATAAGTACCATTTTCAGCATCAACTAAATGGTATGAAAGAATGTTACCAGCAGCTAAGTTACCATCAATAACTAAATTACCACCAATTGAAGCATCATTGTAAATCTTAATAGTACCACAAGTAATTGATTCAGCTTCAATATTACCAAAAGTAGCACCTGATGATGAAAACATTTCACCTTGAAGATGAATATTACCTACTGAAAGATTTCCTAAAACATTTGCAGTTGAAGTAATAGTTTCACCTAATACATTTAAGCTATCAACAGTTGTAGCTTTAGCAGTAAGGTTACCAATTGATGATGATTTTTCAACAGGTATATAAAGACCATTGTTAGCACGAAGAAGGTCAGCAATATTGGCTGAACCACCTACTTCAAGGTTACCAGCAGTAATAAGGTTACCACCAGTAATGGTTGAAGTTGAAGTAATTACATTACTTGATTGAATAGCGTTGGTAACTGATACAACGTTGGCACTGACTTGGGAAAAACCAGAACCACTAAGAGTAACTGTTTTTAAGTTTGCTAAAGAAGGACGTGAAGCAGACATTTAAAATTGTTGAATTATACTATTAAACAATATTTTTTTTTTTATTTTTAAATTTATAAACTAAAATTAAATAATTATTTAATTTTAAAGATATTTTTAAAAAAAAAATTATTTTTCTAGAAAAATAAATTTCCTATATTTTTTATATTTTTAAAAATCATATTTTTATTTCTAAAAAATAAATTTTTATTTTTCTAATTTAATTACTTTTTCTTTTAATTCTTTTATACAATTAATTAATAATGGAATTAAATCTGTATATCGTACTGTCATTGGTTTCTCTGGATTACTATTTAAATCAACTGCTTCCGGTAATATTTCCAATACTTCTTGTGCTATAACACCTACTCTTCTCATTATTTTTTCATCATCTTCATTATATTTAAAATAAATTCCTTGAATTTTATCAATCTTTTCTAAACTACTTTCTATATAACTTATATCTTTTTTAAATCGTTTATCTGATGTTGTACTAAATGATGTTCCGTTTGGAACTAGTTTTAATCCAACTCCTCCATCATGTAAATATAAACTATTGTCTTCATCTTCTTCTGCATATCCCATAAACCATCCATATGCATCTTCTTTTACTAATGCTAATGTTTCTTTATTTGTACCACGTGGTGATGTTACTGTTAATATACTTTGTGATTCATTTGTATAAGTTCCATATACACCAATATGTGTAAAACCATTTACTAAGAATTTATAATATGGGTCCGTATTCGTAATATTTCCTCCATCCACATTTATATTTTCTATATCGACATTTGCTATACTCATACCATTATTTCCAAATTGTGCTCCATTTATTTCATTTACATATAATTTATTAACATAACCCGTATTACTTTCTAATGTAAATATTTTACCATATATACTATTTAATATATCTACATTTGCATTATTCATATAAGCATTAAATATATTACCATTTTCAATATTACCATATAATATACTTGTATTTGTTACATTACTATTTAATAAATTAATATTACTTATAATTGCATTTCCACTTGTTAAAGTATCCGATATAGTAACATTTGGTGTAGTAATTGAATCAATTCTTAAATTTAATATATTTGCTTCATATATTGTACCATATTTTATATATCCATTTGTTATATTTGCATTTGTTATATTTCCATTATATATACTTGTTGTAGATATATTACAATCTGCAATATTTCCTAAGTATAAATACATACTTTTAATATTTGCATAATCGCTATAAAGTTTTTCACTATTTATATTTCCTACAGTTATTAAATCATATTTTCCTGATTTTGATTCAATATCAAATGTATATATTTCACGTGTATCTATTACATTCGATTTTACTAAACTACTACATAAACTAGTAATATTACCACTTATACTATTTATTATATTTAAATTTGCATTTTCAGCTATTAAACATTTATGTGTTGAATTTGTTATTGTTCCATTATATGCTATTAAATTATTTGTACAATTTGTATTACTTTGAATTACATTACCACATACTTGTTGAAATACACCTTTATTATTAAATATTTGATTACTATTTAATACATCTATTGCACAATTTGCTGATTGAAAATTATAAATTACACCATTTGTTACTACACCATAATTTATTACTTTTAAATTATTTGCACATATATTACCAAAAGTTGTATCTATTGGATTTATATTTATTAATGGAGTTGCTACATTCTTTATATTTGATAATTCATTATCAAATGATTTTCCTATAAAAAAATTTGTATTTAAATCAATATTTAATTGAGATGTACCAATAATATTTCCACCAAATACATTATTTGTATTAATTAAAGCATTTCCACTATTTTTTATAATATTTTTATTTTTTACAAAAGACATTTATATCTTTTTTTATTTAAAAAAAATCCTATATAAATATTATAATTTTTTCTTTAAATTTAACCTTATTTTTCGCGAAAAATAAAATCATATTTTTAATTATTTTTTTGTTAACAAATAATTATTTTGTTAATAAAATATATTTTTATAATTAACTTAATTAAATTTCTTTTTTTTACTATTCCAATAAGTTAAATAATCATCTTTATCTACATCAAATAATTCAATTCCTATATATTCTTTATCAATACTTATATAACATTCTATTTTATCAAATTTATTTTTTAACTCACTTTTTATTTTATTTTCATTTACTATTATTTTACTTAAAAACTGATTTATATTTATAAATTTTTCAAATATAATTATATCACGATTTTCTATATTATTAAAAAATTTTGTTTGAAATATTTTTTGCTTAAATTTTTCCTCATTTACATATGGTCTTTGCACTCCAAATATACTTTTTTTAATTTTTTTCTTATAATATGTTTCTAAGTAATTTCTAAATTCATTGTATTTAAATTGTCGTAATTGTTTATGGTCAAAATTTAATCTATTATTTATTATATCTAATATTTTATAAAAATCTTCTTTATTCTTATATACTCTTATATCAACCAATATTTCAATGTCATTATATAATAATTCATTATTTTTAAAATATTCTAATCTATGTTGACCATCAATTATATCATATAAATATAATTGAGATTCATAATCATAATATTTACCTAAAATAATAGGGTCACTTTCATTTACATTAAAATCACAAAATTGAGATAATCTGGATTCATTTATTAATCGATTATCATCATTATATAAAATAATATTATGTTCAATTGCCCATAATATATATTTACATCTTATTTTTGTTAAAAATCGTTCTTCAGAAATAACAAACTTATTTATTGTTTCTAATTGATTTTCAAATGCATTTTCTATTTCTTCCACTTCTACTTCTACTTCTTCCACTTCTACTTTTTCCACTTCTTCTATTTCCACTTCTACTTTTTCCACTTCTTCTATTTCCACTTCTACTTTTTCCACTTCTACTTTTTCCACTTCTTCTATTTCCACTTTAATTTCTTCTTTTTTTATTTCTTTTTTTTTAAATAAAGAAAATCCAAACATTTTATTTTTATTACTATAATTTTATTTTTATTACTATAATTTTATTTATTAACTATTTAAATATATTTTCTTTTTAAGATAAAAAAATATATAAAAAATATATAAAAAATATATAAAAAATATATAAAAAATTTAATAACGTAAATAAATTAAAAGTAAATAAATAAAAAAAATTTATTAAAGAAAAATTATATTTTAATTTTTAATATATATTTAAGTATAACATAATTAAATATACTTATATTCTATTTTTAAAGATGGAAAAGTACGCTAACGTAGACAATCTTGACAAGTCAACTCTTTATGACAATGATGTTCATAGTAAACCCATTTGCGGGTCTATGACTCTTTGTAGTGATAAAGTTGATGATATTGAATCAATTGGTGGAAATGGTGTTCAACGTATTTACGTTCAACAAAATTCAGTGATTCCTGAAAAGCTCATTAATGCTTATTGTGGATTTGCAACTGATTTAGCAAATGCAAATATTTATGATATTGTAAAGAGTAACATTAATAAAAGTATTAATTATCACAACCTTTTCGGGTTTTCTAATATGAAACTTACTTTTATTTCTTCACTTTTTAAGCTTTTACTACAAGCAATTATGATTAATAATACAATGTTTATATTTATGATTAATCCACTTATTTCATACATTTACTTTACAACTCATATTGTAACTGCTGCTGTTTCTATTACAAATATAATAGAAAAGTATGAACAAAATACTCAGAATTATGAAAATGTGTATGTACCAAATGAAAAGAAATATAATTCAAATTATATTTCTCTTCGTCGTAAATATAAAATTGTACCTAAGAAAAATGAACTTCTTTATATGTATCGAAAGCTTGTTGCTTCTGGTAAAATTGCAAAAAATGAAATTTTAGAAGAATTTTTGATTACTCGCAAAATGCGCAGTAATTCTGGTGTAATTGTCGTTTCCGTCATTATGCCTCCTGATACTTTTTCTTGTTCTTACAATTGTTCTTATTGTCCTAACGACCCTCGCTATTCGCGTTCTTATTACCACGGTGAACCCACCGTAATGCGCGGAAAACGTCACGGATTCAAAGCTTTTGAACAATTCCGTGAGCGTATTCATTCATACATTATGAATGGACACGATGTGGATAAAATTGAATGTATTATTTTAGGTGGCACTTTTTCGTGTTATCAACCCAAGGTTGCTGAGGAGTTCATTACTGGACTCTTTTATGCAGCAAATACTGCTTTTGATGACCCCTCAAACCTTCGTGATATGAAAAGTATTGCTGAAGAACAACTACTAAATGAGTCTGCTCATTGTCGTATTATTGGTGTTACTATTGAAACTCGTCCTGATAAGATTACAAAGTATGAACTTCGTCGTTTCCGTAAGTATGGTGTAACTCGTATTCAAATGGGTGTCCAGCACACGGATGATGAAGTTCTTGATAAGAATAATCGTGAGTGCACTACTGCTCAAGTAGTAGAAGCTCTTAAGCTTTGTAAAGATGAATGCTTTAAGGTTGATATTCATTTAATGCCCGATTTACCATATTCAACCCCTGAAAAGGATGAACTTATGTTTAATCGCGTATTAACTGACCCTGCTCTACAAGCAGACCAGTGGAAAATTTATCCTACTTGCGTTCTTGAGTTTACTGAAATTAAGAAATGGTATGATTCTGGGCTTTACAAGCCTTATGCTGAAACAAATTATGAAGAGTTTTTACGCATTCTTGTGAATGTTATGAAAGCTCTTCCTCCTTGGATTCGTGTAAATCGAGTTCAACGTGATTTCCCAAGTACTTATATCGAAGGTGGTAACAAAGTTGCTAATTTAAGACAAGTTCTTGATGATAAGTTATCTGAAGCTTCTGCTTCAACACAAGAGATTAGAACAATGGAAGTACGTCACAATACTGAGCATATTCATCGCGCACGACTTGTTCGTTGCGATTATGATGCTCAAGATGGTAAAGAGATTTTCCTTTCTTTCAAATCGTGTTCTTGTACCAAATGTAATGCTTATGAACAGTATAAGATTAAGAAATATATTTATGAGTCACTTGGACTTCAAACACCATATTTTTATGGATGTGGAAAGGAAGATGTGATTTATGGATTCCTTCGTCTTCGTATTTCAAAGAATGCTGGTACTACCACTTTTTCTGAACTACAGCATAAAGGTCTTATTCGTGAACTTCACGTTTATGGCAATGTTGTACCTGTTTATTCAAAGAACAGTGACCAGCAAGTAAAGTCTCAACATTATGGTTTTGGTAAGCAACTTGTAGCATGTGCTGAGCGCATTGTAAAGCAAGAAGCACCACAACTTAATGGAATGGCGGTTATTTCTGGCGTTGGTGTGCGTAATTATTATCGAAAACTTGGTTATGAAATTCCAACTTCTGATTTTAATGCTCACGGAAATATTTTAATCAAACATTTTGTGTAAAATATTATATTAATAAAAAATAAAAATAAAAATCAAATAAAAAAATAAAAACAAATAAAAAAATAGTTTATTATTTACTAAAAACAAATAAAAATATCATAAAATTAATCAACATTATCTAATGTACTTACTTCAGAAGTTTCATTATTTTCTTCTGAAACATTTTCTTCTGAAACATTTTCTTTTGAAACATTTTCTTCTGAAACATTTTCTTTTTCAACTGATTTTGATAATTTTTTAATTTGTTTATAAATAAATCTATTAAATTTAGCTTTTTGATTATTTAAATAATAAGGATTTTGCTGAATTGAATATTGTTTTTCTTCATTTTCCTTAATTAAGTGTGTAAATTTCTCTTCTTCATCTTTATCTAAACCAAATAACATCATCATCATAAATGATACTTCTTGTACTGGAACAACATCTTGAATATTTTCAATATATTCTTTATAATCTTCATTCATATTTTCTTCTTCATCTTCACCATCTTCATCATCATCTTCACCGTCTTCATCATCATCTTCACCATCTTCATCATCATCTTCACCATCTTCATCATCATCTTCACCATCTTCATCATCATCTTCACCATCTTCACCATCTTCATCATCTTCACCATCTTCATCATCATCTTCACCATCATCTTCATCATCTCCTGTACTTTCAGTATCATCTTCTGATTCATCATCTCCATCTTCTGATTCATCGTTTCCATCTTCTTCTATACTTTCAGTATTCTCTTCTCCTTCTTTTTCAATACCATTTTTCAATAAATCTTCTAAAAATTTCTTTTCATCATCACCCATATTTTCAGATAACTTTTCAAACATTTCCTTAAATTTCTCTTCATTCATACTTTCATTTGAATCAGAATCATTTGATTCTGAACGACTATTGTTTATATCACAAGCATCTTCATCACAAGCATCTTCATCGCAATTATCTTCTTCTTCTTCTTCTTCTTCATCATCTTTATGAGCTTCGCGGTAAGAATCGGTAACTTTAACAAAAATTGCAGGTTCTAAAAAGAAACTTGTCATATATGATAAATAATTTGTACCATATTTTTCTTTAAATAATTCTACTAATTCATTAAATTTAGCTTCTTTTTCTTCTATACTTATATGTTCAGATGATTTAAATAAATCTTTTGCTTCTTTAAGTTTTTCATCTATTTTTTTATGAATTGATTCTGAATAAAGTGACATTTTATATAATATATAAAATATACTTATATTTTATATTTTTATTTTTAACGATATAATATATTTATTAAAATTAGTAAAATGGAAAAAAATATAAATAATAAAATTATTTTAGAATGTCATAAAAAAAATATTAATTTACCTATACCATATAATTCACTACAATTAAAACTATTATTTAACTTTTATTTAAAAAATGGAATATGTTATTCAGGTAATATAAATCAAATAAAGTCATCACGAAATATTGAAATTAATACTATTAATAATGAAACTAAAGTTACATTTTTTAAAAGAAATAATGATTTACAAGAAATAAAAGTTACATTAAATATTGAAGATATAAATTTAATTTCACAATATACTCCATTTGTTTCATTTAAACATTATTATTATATATCAAAAATATTGGAATATTTTAATGATTTAAATTTAGAAATAAATTTACAAAAAAATTTAAAAAATAGATTAGCATTAAATAATACAAATAAAGAATTAATTTTACATGAAGAAAATTTAAATAATACTTTATTTTTAAATAATCAAAAAGAACTTTTAAATAAAAAAAATAAAATAAAAGAGTTAACAAAAAATATTAATAAAAGTACACATATAAATAGTAATTTAAATGGCAAGTCTGTAAAATTAGCACTAAATATTATAAATAATATGCCTGAAAATGATAAAATACGATATGTATTATTATTTGTTATATATTTTTTCCCATTAGATGTATTAGATAATAGTATTTCAAAAAGTATTAAAAGTTTATATACATCAGTAGTTAATACAAAAGATTATTTAAAACGTATTTTATTATCATATATAATAAATATTTATCCTATAAATAATACATTAGCAAATCAAAATACGTTATTATTATTTACTTATTTTTATAATGATGAATTATTTAAAATATATGATAAATTATTTAAAAATATTGAAAATATTGAACATATAAATATATCAAATATACAAAAAAATTATTTAAGTAATAATCTTTTAAATATAAATGAAACTAATAATATTGAAAATAATATTAATTGTAAACTCCATAAATTTTATTCACAAAAAAGTAATTGTAATTTAAATGAGTATAATTTAAATAGTATAAAAATAACAAATAGTTTAAAAAAATATTCTATAACATATAAAATGTATCAATTATTATCTTATATAAAAAATAAAGGTAATTCTACAAGACAAATTATTATAAAAATTAATAGATTAAATGAAACTAAAAATTATACAAAATCAACTATTACTATATATAATAATAATACTCCTTATGTATTTTCATATAATTTAATAAAAAAAATATCTGAAAAAAGTACTTATTTATCTTTTCATCAATTATTAACAATTAAATATATTTATAATGATTTGGAATTTGGAAATTTAATTTATAATAGTATTAATAATAAAAAAAATGAATTATTTGATTATTTAATTACATTAATTATTTATTTATACGGAAATAGAGAATTTAAAGAACAAATAAGAAGAAGTAAAGATTTATCAACAATTAAATTATATGATTTACCTACTAAAAATAATTTAAATAAAATAAATAATAATAAAAAAAGAGTAATTATTAATCAAGTAATTAAAATTTATATTTATTTAAATAAACAAAAAAGTTGTAATACTAAATCATATTTAAGTACTTTAAAAATTAATCAAATAATAAATTCTTATAACGATTTTATGGAAAATAAAATAAAAAATATAAGTGCTATATTAAATCCATTAATGTATATTATAAATTGTTCAAATAATCCAATACAAAGTCTTGAAATTTTAAATGAAAATAGTTGTTTACCAATTACAAGCTGTTCTTTAGAACGTAAAAGTATAATATCTAATATTGGTCAAAGAGCAATAAGAGGAATAAGAGGAATAAGAGGTTTTATTAAATAAATCTAAATCGTTTAAATTAAATAATTTATTTCAAAAAATAAAATAAAGTATTATTTTATTTTATAAAAATGTGTAGTATAAATCACGATTTAAAAGCTATTTTTATACATGTTCATAAAACAGGTGGTTCATATATTGCTTCAGTATTAAAAGAATATTACGGTTTTCAAACATATTATTTAAAACGCCCTGACCACGATACATTCTGTTTAAATCGTCGCAAAAATCCACATCAAAAAAATTATGAAAATCGCGTTCATGGTGTTTATGTTTATTATAAAACGTCACCACATTTAAACGCTAAAATGAATATGACACCACAAAAATGGGATACTTATTATAAATTTACTTTTATAAGAAATCCGTATGATCGAATTATTTCAGGATGGAATCATATGAATAAACTAATTCCATTTAAAGAATATGTTAAAATGAAAAATTTTGTTTCTGATATGGAATATATTCACGTTTTTATGAATCAAACTAAACATATTATGAATGAGCGCGGTCAAATTATAACAAATTTTATAGGACATTTTGAAACACTAGAAGAAGATTTAAATAAAATATTAAATCATTTAAAAATATTTTATAGAATTCATAATCCATATCAAATTGTTAATTCACATAAACATTTGCATTTTTCATCATATTATGACCAAGAAACCTTAAATATTGTAAATTTATTAATTGAAGATGATTTAAAAAATTTTGATTATAAGAAATGTAACAATATAAATGAATTACAAGAAATTCAAAAAAGTAATTCTAATATACTTGAAAATAATTTAACTTATAATGTTTCTTATGATTTAAATGATATTCATATTATTGAAAATCAAAATAAAAAAGATGAAGAAGATGCAAGCGAAGCAGGAGAAGATGAGTTAACTTATATTTATCCTAAATATGAAAATAAAAATGTAAATATAGAAGATAATAATATGCAAAATATGATTTTAATGAATAATGCATTAGAACAAATTATTAATAAATTAAACTGAAGCATATAAATTATCTCCTGCATATAAACCGGAAGCGTTTGATTCGTGTGGTTTTAAGAAATTATTTGTACAATTTTTATTATAAATCATTTTATGTTCCTCTTCTTCTAAAGTTTTATTAAATTTTAATAATGCAGCATTTGCAATAATACTATTATTTTTATTAATTATAACATTATGCTCTTCTTCTAAATTATATTTTAATTCTTCTTCTTGTAATATTTTTTTAAATTCTTCTTCTTCTATTTTTTTTTTTAATTCTTCTTCTTGTAATATTTTTGCTGATTCATATTTATTATTTTTAAAACCAAATAATGAAGATATTTCATTCCATAATGAAGAAGATGTACTATATTTATTATTACTTAATGAAGATTCTTCTGAATATGATACTATATTATTTTGCATTTCATCATTTCTTTTAGGAATATTATTTTTTTCTTCATATTCAGAATCAAGATAATTTTTAATTCGTTCATCTTTTAATAACATTTTAATATCTTCATTTTTTAAATTCTTAATATCTAATATATTAAATTGATATGTATTTTGTGTTGATTTAATAGCTTTAGGTTTTGGAACTTCAGGACATGTTGGACATTTATTAATTGTTGGACATACTGGTATTTCACTTTTTTTTATATAATTATTTAAATCTACTTTAGGTGGACATGCTGGTATTTCACTTTTTCTTATATAATCATTTAAATCAATATTTGGACAAGGTGGTACTGAACTTTTTAATACATATTTATTAATATCAGGATGTTGAAGTATATCACAATTATTACAGCTTTCTTTATCTTTTTCTTTAATATAATCTTTTGTACATTTTGGATCATCTTTCTTTTGAACACATTTTACTTCTTCTTTCTTTTCTTCTTTTATACTTAAATTATTTCGTTCATAATTATTTTCATTTACACCCCATCCATATTTTGAAGATGCTCCGCCACTAACATCAAATGATGATGAACTTCTATAACCACCTACAAAAGAATCTTGTTCAAAATGTTCAATATAAGGTGTTGATGCACCATTAGTACGCATATATAAACTCTTTGGAATGCGAACTTTTTCAGAAGTATATAAACCAATAATTAAAGCAATTAAAAGAAAAATAAAAATCCAAATAATTATATCATACGATGATTTCATTTTTTTATTTAAAATATAATATTTTACTATATTTTAAATATATTTTTTTATTTAATATTTTTTTTATATAACTTTTTTTATTTAATATAATAAAAATATTTTAATATTATAGATTATATTAAATGGCATCTTTTACTAATCCAAATATAAACAATACAGAAAATAGTGTAAATAAATTAGCATTAATATGCGGTGCGTTTGATAGTTTATGTAATAATATAGAACTTCAAAGATTAATGTCACAATATCAAACTATATTATCAACATATTATATTAAAAATGATGATTCTCTTATTGATTACCATCCAAATACATATAGTAGATTACTTGATACTTTAAGAGAAGACATAGGAACTTTAATACGAAGTTCTTTAATTATAAGTAATAATGCATCGCCTAGAAGTGTTGGTACAGGAATGTATGGATTATTATATAAAAATAAAATGAATAATACAAAAGTAATTAAACAAGTAAAAATAAATAATATAATTGAAAATTTTAATTTATTTAATGAATATATTATTCAAAAATTATTACATCATAAAGTAAATGAAATAAATAGTACACAAAATATTGCATTAAAAATGTATATTCCAAATGTATATTCTTTTACAAAAAAAGGTGGAAACACTTTTACAAAAATAGATTATATTAAAATGAATTATATTGATAATCATAAATCATTACAAAATTATATTACAACTTATACTGGTGTTCAAGAAAAATTATTTGAAAATTTAAATAATTTAATTACAAATTATATAAGTTATTTAAGAATATTGCAAAATGATTATTCATTTGTTCATTATGATATGAATTTAAATAATATTTTATTAAAAGTTGATTCTGAAAATAATATAACTGAATTTTATTTAATTGATTTCGGTCAATCTTATATTAATTTTAATAATTATCATTTTTTTGGTACAGTAAATCACGCTTATACTACATCATTACATGCAAATTTTATATATAATAAATATGGTGGATTTTGGAAAAGTATTGATATTATTTTTTTATTATTAATGATTATTTATAGAATTGTTGAAAAAAATAATTATATAAACATAGAAAATGGGAAAAAAGTAATAAATATAGATAGAATAGCAAGTGAAAATCCAGTATTTTACAATTTTATAAATTCATATTTTATAAATATTGAACTTTTTAAGAAAATGTTTAGTATTATTTATATTGAACCAACTTATTTTAAATATTTAATATTAAATTTTAATCACGGTATTGATATTTTTCTTACTTCATGTCCACCAATATCACAAGAAGACCAAAAAAGTAAAATTAATTATATAATTAATTTATTTAAAAAATTTATTAATGATTAATTTTATATTATTTATTTAATTTATTTACTCTACTTTACATCCCCAACATGGAATATTATCTTTTCGTATATAGTTTTTAAAGTCAGGATGACTTTCAATACTATAATTTCGTATATCACAATATTCATCCGGTTTTTCAAAATAATTTCGTATATTAATACTCTTTGGATCATATTTATTTTCAGGTTTCCAAGCAACACATTTTGGGTCTAAATCATAATTTAAGCGACAATAATATGATACTGAATTTTTGCATTTTTCATTTAAACCTAAATCTTCAACATACTCTTTATTCCAATCTACTGCGCCACATCCAACTGCAGCACACGGATTATTTTGGTCAATAATAAAAGGACATGTTTGTGAATATTTTCCACCTTCATTATCTGTTAATACTATGGGTAATTGACAATCTGGGAAATTCATTTGATAAATATATTTTACTTTTTCTTTATCACTTCCATATAACTTTTCACCAAAATACCCTAATTTATTATGATAATATGATTTTTCAGGAATAAATATATAATAATCAGAACCTTTTTTATAAGCTGTTGGACAATCAGTTGGTTTAATTTCTGGTGTTCCACAACTTTCTTTTTTAACATTACTATAAATTTGTTCTGTACTTTGGAATAATCTATAAAATTGGTCTTTTGTATTATCTTCTTTATTATCTAAATCTTGTATATTATCATTATTTTTAGGGAAAATATAATCAAATATTGATGGTTTATTACTTGAACTTCTATTTTGACTATTCATTAAATATGTTCTTAATTCTTTATGTTCATTTTGTAATAATATATAATTATGAACAATTAAATCATATAAATTCATTTGTAAATATTGATTTCTATTAATTGCAAACTTACAATTGTTAAAATATAAAGTTGGACAATTATCTATAGATAATATTGGTACATTATCTTGATAAAGTATTAATTTATGTAAATCATTATTAAATGCAATTGATAATAAAGTTTTATTTATAAGAATTAATGGTGCTTGTGTTCTTTTAACTAATTGATTACATTCTAATATTAAATAATTATTTGAAGTTACTTTTAATGAAATCATATTTTTATTATCATTATTTGAAATACCTAATATTTCATAATTTTCATCTTCAGCTTCAGCATTAGTATCATTATTAATTGATGTTAATAAATTTATCATAAAAATTGGCGAACTATTAAAAATAGTTGAAGCATTATCTCTTAATGCAATATTATTATACATATTTATAAATCCTTCTTTAGAATCAACTGTTGCTCTATTTTTTAAAGTCATATTATTACCAATTGAACCTAAATCACGTAATGATAAAACGCCAGCATCAGTATATAAACTAGAAATAAATAACATTAAACCATTTGTAAAAACAAAATCATTCATATCTCTTAATATTTTTACTAAAGTTAAATTTGCATAATAAATAGCACTTCCAACTAATTGTGTATCATATGATAAATAAATATTCATATGCTCTTTTACATCATTTGATGTACTAAAAATAAATTTAAGTAAATACCATTTTTGATTATTAATATTCATTTCACGCTCTTTAGATACATTTATTACTGGTATTTCATTACTACCATTTTTCTTTAAAATTCTTATTCTTAATAATTTTGAAAAATTAATTGGATTTGTAACTGGATTATCAACTGCAACCCACATAGTAAATAAATAAGAACTATTTGGTAATACAGGTTGCATTATTTCATAATATGTTAAATCAGAGCTATCTTTTTGACAAAGTACATATTTACTATTTGATGGGTTTTGTAATTCAATTATTTTATTATTACCTGATTGGTCAATATATCCTGAAGCATCTTTCCCATTTGTAAAATCTCCATTTTGAATTATATTTTTATAATTACTATAATCCATTGGTTCAAAATTTTCTCTAAAAGTTTTATGATTTAAAATATCATATATAGTAGTATCATCTTTAATCAATAAATAGTAACATATATAAAAAACTATAATTAAAATAATAATTATGAATAAATAATATAATAAATCTTTATTTTTAAACATTTTTAATACGTGATGTATAATATATATCGTAATATACTCTATTTATATAATAATATATTATTATATAAAAATAATTCATATAAATTATTCTATAAAAATATTTTTTATTTTTTGTTTATTTTATTTTATTTATTTTTAATTTATCTTCCAGAACGATAATTAGAAAAAGGATAATTAATATCTAATGGACATACTGGACATGATGAATTTCGTGGATTTCTATTTAATTTATTTTGGTCTACATATATATAATCATTATCTTTATCAATTATACTTTTCCATTCATCATATGCTCGTACTTTTCCTGATGGATAATTATATAAATCTCTTTTATCATTTTTATATTTTCGCTTATTATCTAAACAATTATCCATATTATATTTATTAATATTTGGTGATCCTAAACCGGATTCACCATCATTATATACATTTACATTTACTTGAGGTTGTTTAGCTATTAAAGATGAAGCTAATCCCATCATAAATGGCATTAATTGATTAATATCAATATTTCCTAAACCTTTATTTAAATTATCATTACTCTTTTCTTCTTCTACTTTTTGAGTTTGTTCTGTTGTTGATTTTTGTATTGTTTGCTCTTCTGTCATAATAGGTTGTGAATAAATATTTTCTTCACTTGGTACACTTATATTATTTTCTTCCATTAATATACTTGAATTATTTTCTTCCATTAATATACTTGAATTATTTTCTTCCATTAATATACTTGTATCAACATATTCTGTATCTATATTTTCTTCACTTGATAGACTTGTATTACTATATCCTGTATATCCTGTATATCCTGTATATCCTGTAATATCTAAACCAGTATATGTTGTTGGTTCTGGTGGTGGAGGAGTAGGGTCAACATAAGCAACTGGTACATCACGAGCTGCATCAACAGGTGCTGAAATAACTGTTGTTGTAGAAGGTGTTATTTGTTTTTGTTCAAAAATTGATGTATCAATAGAAGTTGTTGGTTTGGTTGCAAATTTTTTAGGAATAGAAATATGTTCTAATAAATCAGTATAATTTTCCATTAATGAAGGATTAAAAATTGAAAATACTTTAATACTTCCTAAATAAATGAATATAAAAGCTGTTACATATGCAACATATTTATATTTAGCAATTTTTTTTGAATACTTTGCTGCTTTGTTTACAAGTATATATGATAAAAATAATGAAATTAATATACAAACTAAATATAAAATATATGATGAAACCATTTTTTTTTATTAAATTTACTTAAAATAAATTATATATTCTATAATTATTAAGTATAAAAAAATTAAAAAAAATAAAATTAAAATAAAATAAAATTATAGAATATATATATATATTTAAATATGTCAAAAAAATCAAATCAAATTAATAAATTATTAAATAAAACATGCTTAAATAAAAATGATCATAAAACTACAAATATTTATCAAGATATGTATGAAGAAAATACTGGTATTGTTGAATTAAAATATAAAGATTTTACTTATGATAAAAAAACAAAATCTCTTAAATGTAATCATAAAATTTTTAAAGATCTTAAAAAAGGAATTATCATATTTTATGCACCATGGTGTCATCATTGTATTGATATGTATGATGATATTATTGAATTATCAATTAATTATATGAATATTTTCCCGATTGCTGTTGTTAATATTGAAGATTTAAAAAATAAAAATGATTTGCTTACATCTTATGCATATGTTACAAAATATCCTACAATGAAAGTATTAAACAAAAATTTAATACTTGAAAATTATAATAATGATTTAACTAAAGATAATATTACTTATTACATAAATATGAATATGTAAAATATGAATATGTTAAATATGTTAAATATGAATATGTTAAATATGTTAAAAATTATTTTTCAATAAATACTTTAATATACCAATTTAAAAATTGATTTGGTGTTTTAAGAGCTTTAAATTTATTACAACTTATTAATTTTTCTAATGAATTTCTTAAAAATTTATCTGGATATAATTTACAAAAACATACAAAAAAAGTATAAAATCTATCATATTGTTCTAATGATAAATCTAATTTTAAATATTGACTAATTGCGTGATTCATAAAGAAAAATATATCATTATGACGCGTTTTCTTATGTAATTGTATAGCCTTTTTATATGATATTATTGGTTTATTTAAATCTTCATTTACAATATTATGAAGTTCATATATATATTTTTTTAAATTTTCACGATTTATTTCATTTTCTTCAATTGTATAAATATGATAAAAATAATCTATATAATGGGATTTACAAACTGTACACGGTATTAATTCTGCAAATGTTTTATAAAATAAATAATAACATTTTCGTTCACTATCTTTAATAGGTTTATTAATTCCAATACTAAAAGCGTGAAGCATATGCCATGCTTTTGGTCCCCAAACAGAACGTCCTAAATATTTTTTTGTCATATTTTTTTTATAAAATAATAATAATATATTATACTAAATCATTTATAGAAAAAAAATAATTAAATTAAATTCTTATTTTTTAAATATTTTTATTATATAGAAGATTATTATATATTTAAAAAAATATATTTTTAAAATTTATTATAATATGGATGTTGATACTAAAAAAGATTTTATATATTTATTAAATAAATGTTCTATGTTATATATTCATTTAGATAAAAATACAAAGAAAGATGTATTAAATAATATTAAAGAATTTATATTTAAGTTACACGAAACTTTTAATACACATAATGAATTACAAAATTTAAATATACATGAAAAAAAAGAAAAAATATTATGCACTTTAATACCTTATTTAGATAAATTAACTACAAACTTTATGATTGAACATATATGCATTGATGAAAATAAAAAAGAATTTTTAATTAAAGAAATTGATATTTCATCACTTTCTTATGCTCGCAAAATATCACAACAACAACTTGAAAAAGAAGAAAAAAAAGAAGAAGAAGAAGTTAAAGAATCACAACATGTTGAAGAAGAAAAAGTATTAAATGTTGTTAAAGAATATAAAAATGAAAAAGAAAATAATAAAAAAAGTTATTTTCAAGAACAAATAAATAAAGTTACACATAAAATAACAAATCATATTGATGATAAAATGATTTCATTACACGAAGAATTAAATAATTTTTTTAAAACTAAATTTGATTTACTTAATAATGAAAATAAAAAAATATTAGAAAATGCAAATAATGATTTATGTCAACATATAAATAAGAATGAAACTATTTTAGAAGAAAATATTAAAAATAAATTTGAAACACATAAAAATGAAAGTTCTTCATATTTAACTTATGTTTCTCAAAAAATTTATCAAGAAATTGAAAAAAAAATAATTGAATTAGAAAAAAATAATAAAGAATCATCACAATCTTATTTAGATAAAAATTATAATAAAATTCGCGATGAAATCCGTGATAAAATAATGTATGATTTAGAAAGTTTAATTAAAAATGATATTCACTCTAAAATTGATAAATTAACACATATATTAAATAAAAATTTAGAAACTTCCTTAAAAAATGCAACCCAATTAAGCAACGAAGAAATTAAAGAATTTATGGATAATAAAATTCAAGAATATGAATATTTAATTAAAAATACTCCATTTATACTTCATTTTGATAAAGTTTCAAATACTATTAAATTAATGAATAATGAAGAAACTATTTCATCTATAACACTACCATTAATTCAAGGTCCTAAAGGTGAACGAGGAGCTCAAGGAGAACGTGGTTCCATACCAATATTTAAAAATATTGATGTTACAAAAGATGGATATATTTCCGTTATTGTTCAAGATGAAAATAAAAGTTATGAATTAAAATCTGCAAATAAAATAAATATTCCAGTACAAACAGTACAAGTACACGCACCTGCACAAACAGTTCAACAACAACAAAATGTTGGAAAAGAAATAGTAAATGTTACTAAAGTAGTTCATGATTTAAATTTTGATAAATCTCATGTAATGCGTTTAGATTCAAATAATGAACATACATTAATTATATTAAAATCACTTTCTATTGGAGAAAATTCACATTGTATTCGTCCAAATTCGCTAGCAATTGGTGGTGCTACTACTTTTCAAGAGCATTCTTTAGCACTTGGACAAAAAAGTCAAACATTATCTAAAAATAGTGTTGCATTATTTGGTAGTACAAGTGGTGAAAATGCATTTGCTTATAATGCTCAAAATGTTCCTTCTAATCAATTTATTATTGGAACAAATAATGATAATATTTATAATATTCAAAAAATAAATTTAAATGCAGAATATATTAATTTAAATTCTAAAAATATTTCTATTAGCGCTTATGATGAAAAACTAAAAGCATTAGAATCTAAAATAGCGTATTTAGAAAAACATATAAATAAAAATGGTAAAGAAGAATCAAACCCATCTTCTATTGGATTTACTTCTATATTCCCTTCAGCATTTGTTCAAGATAAATTTTTTTAATTAAAAAAAATATAATATTTATTAAAAAATATAAAAAATTTAAAATATACTTTTATAAAAAGATTTTTATAATAAAAATTATTATAAAAAATGGTAAGTGAAAATAATAAAAATATTATTAATTCAGCACTTGGAACATTTGTTGCTGAAATTGTTACATTACCAATATGTACTCTTAAAACTGTTTACCAAAATAATAGTACACACACTATTACTCAATCATATAAATACATTTATAATATACATAATTCATATCGTGGTTTTTTTCAAGCTTCCGCTCCAGCAATTATTTCTCAAATTGTTTCTACTTCATCCAAATATAGTGCTTATGAATATATTAAAAGTTTAAGAAAAAAAGATAAAGATACAGATAGTAAAGAGCTAATTTTATTAAATAATTCAATAAATGGAATTTTAGGAGGATTAATGGGAAGTGTTGTAACACATCCATTTGATTTATGGAAAAACTTTGTTCAAAGAAATGAATCTTATATAACTCATTTAAAAAGTAATAGCAAAAATATATCTACTTTTGTTACAACTGGTTTATATCAAGGATATAGTGGGTCAATTGGAAAAAATATTGTATTATATGCATCATTATTTCCGCTATTGGATTATTATCAAACATTAACACCGCATTTTTGGTTAGCATCATTAGGAACAACGTTAAGTGTAAGTTTTTTAATTCAACCATTTGATTATTATAAAGTTGTTAAAATGGCAAATAACAAAGGAAATATTGTTAAAAATCCATTACGCGGATTTACTTTACTTTTAGCACGTTCAATTCCACATTTGTTTATTACAATGAGTTTAACAAAATTTTTAAATAATTTTTAATATAAAGGAAAATATATATAAAAAAATATTAAAATAAAAAATGATTGCTTATAATGATTTAGATTTAAAGCAAAGATTTCCAAAAAGATCATATGATTATTTATTAGGATTTATTCACGGTTTTACACTATGTTTAATTCCATTATCTATTTATTTAATTTCAAAATATAATAAATTAGAAAATATTAAAAGATAAATTATATTATTATTTAAAATATTAAAATAATTTAATATTAATTTAATATTAAATTATATAAGCAAATTTATTTTTTTTCTAAATATAAAGTATAATAATTCAAAATAAAAATGGCTGCTGGCAATATCTTAAATGTACTTGATCGCAAAGTTGGTGATGTAAAGACTTGGGAACTTTACGTTGGTTTCGTTCTTCTCCAAATTATTATTGGTGTTCTTATTTATTTAGTCATTGCTGTATTTGACCTTGCTGGTATTAATGGTACTCTTGGTGCCATTGTTCGCCAACTTGGTATGGTATTACAAGCTCAATCTCCTCAAAAATGGGCTTCACCCATTATGGCTGAAGTTAAAGAAGGCAAATTAAAAATATAATTATTTATATAATAAAAATTATTTTATAAATCTAATTTTGGTCTTTTTGGAATATCATCATTATCTAACGTATAAGGTAACCATGGTGATATAGGTAATTGAGGGGCTGGTGATCCTATATTTTTTTGTAAAGAATACTTTTCTTCTTGAATTCTTATAAATTCACCATATGTAAAATAATTATTTGATATATTTGATGTATTAGCACTTATTATCATTATACCAATTTCATTTATTTTATTTCTTTCTTCTACATATTTTACATCTTCTTTTTTAATCTTCTTTTTATTTGGTTCATTTATATTATTCATTTTTTATATATAGATTATATATTTCTTAACAAATATTTATTTGTTAATAAATTATTATATTTAATATTTTTAATATTTTTATAGTGGGGTTGTGTAGAGTAGGAACCTAAGGCTCCTACTTTTATGCGCAACCACCGATTTCCATTGGGCGACGAGATACATCAGGTTCAATAGTTGATTGTAACCAAGGACTTACTTGAGCTTGAGGGCAAGGAGGTTCAGAACGAAGTTGTAAGTTAGCATTGCGAAGAGTTTGACCTACAGTGTTAATACCAATGTGATAACCAGCTTGTAAAAAGTTTTGGTTAGCAAGTGAACCTTGACCTTCAGGATTTACTGAAGCCCAAGTTGATGATTTATCTTGAGGAAGAAGATCTTGAGCACTTAATTGATCACCGGCAACACCCATCATTTGAGCATTACGCATATCACGTTCAACTGGATTAGTCATCATTTCAGTTTGTCCTTGATTTGGCATCATTTCTTGAGATTGCATCATTTGTTCAGGAGACATTTGTTGATTTTCATCATCCATATTTTCCATATTTTCTTGAACATCACCTTCTTTTTCATTTTCATTTTCATTTTCGTAGCCTTCTTTTTTCATATAATTGTTGTAAATTTGATAAATTATATAAATTACGGCAACTACTAAAATAAGCATTAAAACATTTTTAAGTGTTTTATCTGATGTTAAATCCTTAAACATTTTATTTTTTTAATTCCTATACTATTAATTAACAAAAAAATATTAATATTTTCACTTAAAAATAATAAATTTATTATTTTTAATTTATTTTTTATAATTTATAACTTTATTTTATAATTTATTTTTTATAATTTTAAATTTATTTAATTAATTTACCATTTAATATAAAACGTTTCTTTACTTTGGATGATGTTGTAGAAAATACACTTTTATCATCTTCTTTTTCGATTTTTTTATTTTTATTTTTTTTATGATTTTTATTTTCTATATTATTACTTATAAATTCATTTATTTTTTCTACATTTTCTACATATTCAATATTTTCTATATATTCTTCTTTATATTGATTATTTTCTTCATTTTCTATAATATTATTTTCTTGAATTTCTATTTTATTTTCTTCATTTTCTATAATATTATTTTCTTGAATTTCTATTTTATTTTCTTCATTTTCTATAATATTATTTTCATCATTTTCTATAATATTATTTTCTTCATTTTCTATAATATTATTTTCTTTTTCTTCACTTTTACTTATATTTTTTTCTTGTATATTTTTAATTAAATTTTCAATTATTAAGTCTTCATTTTCTTCTTCTAATATACTAAAATCTTTTAAATACCATTCTTCAGTAAATATTTCACGACTCCATCGTAATCCTTTAAAATAAGTTTCAATACTTATATAAACTTCTTTATTATTTTCTAAAATTTTTTCTAAAGTTTCAATACTTTTATTTAATTCTTTGTCTTCCTTATTTATTATTATTTTCATATATAAAAGTCCTTTTTGTTCATCTATTGGGTAACGTGTCATTGAATCTAATGTATAAATATCCCATTTTTTACCATACCAATTTTTAGAATTATTTAATAAAATTTCCTTGCTATATTCATCAATTGCTCTTATTTTCTTTATAAAATTATCTATTTGTTCATCTATATCTAAATCTTGGTCTAATTGAACAATTAAATAATTCTTATTTTTAAATTCATGTTTTGCTTTTAATACTTTTAAATATGGTGATTTAATTACATATTTATCATTATTATCATTTACATATATATACTTATCTTCTAGTTCAAATTTATAATTTAAATTACTCATTTATTAATAAAATATGTTCTATTTTATTTTATTATAAAAAAAATAAATCAAAAACGCGCAATTTTTAATCTTTTACTAAAATTTTACTAATATATAATATTATTCCTATTTTATGTTTATTTTCTTCTACACTTTTACTTTTATCTCTATGATCAAATACTCCTGCATATTCTAATTTTCCAATAATAAATGATTTTTCCTTTATATCAAACAATGTTTTTAAATAATTATCACTTTTATTTTCATATGTTACCTTTGTTATTACATTATTTTTAATTTCTTTAATACGACATTCTATTAAATCAGGTAATCCTTCCTTTTTCCTAAATACACTTTTTAATTCATTTTCCTTAACATCAAAGCGTTCAATTACATATTTTTCTATTTTTTCTAATATTTTCTTTAAATGTATATATTGAGTATTCATTTTTGAATCTTCCGGAAATTCCAATCTACACATTATTTTACCATATTCTTGGTCTATTCCAAATGGAACCCCCATTACTGGTGTACTAAATGTAAATAATTCTCCATTATGTAATACTCTATAAAAATTAGGATTTTCTTCAATATATGAAATATTAGCTTTATCAAATTTCATATTTTTTATGACTATTTTATTGATAATATTTTATATAATAAAAATAAACTATATTTGTTTATATTTTTTATTTTTTATATTTTTTCTATATTAGAAAATGAATGATAAAATTAAAAAATCATTAATTCAAGAATCATTTGAATTAATAATAAATGAAATAAAAAAAGAAGATACTCAAAAGAAAATTAAAACATATATTATTGAACCATCATTTACTTTTATGTTTGAACGTCTTTATCCTTATATTATTTTAACTGCACTCATTTTTATTTTAATATTATTATTAACCATTTTAATTTTATTCTTTTTATTAAGAAATAAATTTTAATTTTATTTATTATTATTTAATGCGTTTAAAATAATTTTCTAATACTTAATTAGTATAAAAATATATTACATAGAAAAATGGGTTGCGAATCAACTTGTTCTGCTTTAGAATCATCACAACTTCTTGCCGGTGGTGCCAAAAAGAAACGTCCTTTAAATGCTTGGATGGTTCTTTTACTTCGTCTTAAAAAGGAAAATCCTGACAAATCCCTTAAAGAAGTAATGAAAATCGCTAAAAAAGAATATGCCAAAACTAAAACTACTAGTAGTAATGTTAAAAGTAAAAAAACATCAACTAAAGGTAAAAAAGTTTCTAAAAAATAAATAGTATTATATCACTAGATAATTAAATTAATATTTATTTTTATAAAAATAAATTATTTATATGTATATAATATATAAATAATTAAAAATGTTTTATTATATTAAAAATGAAGAAGATGCAAAAAATTTATATAATATTTTTGTTGAAGTTTATAATAATGAACTATATAAAAATTTAAGTGAAAATGACCAATATAAATTAATTGAACATATTTATTTTGAAAAGTATATTAAACAAAAATAAAAAAAGAATTTTAGTCTTAAAGAGTTCTAAATAATAATAAAATATTTAAAAATGAATATTTTAAGTACTTCATTTTTTAATACTAAAAAAATTATTAATAATTATATTACTATTTATAAAAAAAATAATGAAGTATTTACATATAATAAAGACAATAAAGACAATAAAGACAATAAAGACAATAAAGACAACTTTGAAAAATCAAACTTAAATTATAAAGAAATTTATTTAGTTACAAAAGAGTATATAGCACATGATAATTTTATAAAATCTATTGTATTATTTTCAGATGACCATCCATCTAAAATAAATAATAAATTAGTTTATTATCATATTAACAAAGAAAAATCTTTAGAAATCTATGGATTTAATATATTAAATGATTTTGAAACCGAATTAATAAATAATATACTAAATACTTATCAATCATAACTTATCTTTAACAAGAATACCAGCTTTATATTTTTTATAAAGTATAACTTTATCATCGTCTTCTTCTTTATTATTTATAGCATATACTTTATATTTTCCATCTAATAATCCATTTACATAAGTACATTTTATTTTTTTATTATTTTTATACTCTTCATATTTACCATCTAATATTCCATCATATATAGTATATTTATATTCACTACTACCATCTTCATAATAACTTTCATATAACCCGTAATGAGCACCAGCTTTAAAATTACATTGAAATTCAAGATTTCCATTAGAATAATATAATTGA
>JACCDZ010157582.1_pt1 | contig 38985 bp, 36 predicted proteins | sample 7449551 | NCBI WGS metagenome assembly JACCDZ01 (sample SAMN15323452, study PRJNA562643) | freshwater metagenome | isolation source: river surface water | place: USA:Blue River Watershed | collected 2017-08-18
ACTGTCATTACTGACCTTCACCCGCAAGTAGATTGTCAATGGTAGATTTATGGTGTCCCCCCTATGTTTATTTTTAAAAATAAATTTGGAGATTATTAGAGTCAAATGAAGTTTGTAGTTTCCAAATGATTAAATACTAGATATCCTTTAATAAGGTTAAACAAGGACAATTTAGAATACTTTAATGAAAAGTCGGGAATTATTCGGCAATAAAAAACCCTAAACTCTTTATTTTTAAGGGTTTAGGGTGGATTTTAGTAGCGGGAACAGGACTCGAACCTGTGACCTTCGGGTTATGAGCCCGACGAGCTGCCTACTGCTCTATCCCGCGATGTTTCGAGTGCAAATATACAACCAAATTTGACTATTGCAACAAAAAAAATTAAAAAATCTTTTATTTCTTCTATTAGCTTGATATAACTACCTTTGCAAAAAATAAAAAGCAGTAAATGGCACACAAAGCAGGTTTTGTAAACATCATTGGAAATCCAAACGTAGGAAAATCAACCTTAATGAACGCTTTCGTTGGCGAAAGGTTGTCTATTATCACCTCTAAAGCGCAAACGACACGTCACAGAATTTTAGGTATTGTTAATGGAGAAGATTTTCAATTGGTTTTATCAGACACACCTGGAATCATTAAACCTGCTTATGAAATGCAGGAATCGATGATGAACTTTGTGAAGTCGGCTTTTGAAGATGCGGATATTTTGATTTATATGGTCGAAATTGGCGAACAAGAATTAAAAGACGATGCCTTTTTTAATAAAATCATCCACGCCAAAATTCCGGTCTTGTTGTTGTTGAACAAAATCGATAATTCGAATCAAGAACAACTGGAAGAGCAAGTGGCTTTTTGGACGGCAAAAGTACCTAACGCAGAAATTTTCCCGATTTCGGCTTTGCAAAATTTCAATGTGCCTGAAGTTTTTGGACGCATTATCGAATTACTTCCAGAATCGCCAGCTTATTACCCAAAAGACCAATTGACCGACAAACCGGAACGTTTCTTTGTGAACGAAACCATTCGTGAGAAAATCTTGTTGAATTATAGCAAAGAGATTCCGTATGCGGTTGAAATCGTAACCGAAGAATTCTTTGAAGATGAGAATATCATTCGCATTCGTTCTTTGATTATGGTGGAACGCGATACCCAAAAAGGAATTATCATTGGTCACAAAGGCGCCGCTTTGAAAAAAGTAGGCATGGATTCCCGTGCCGATTTAGAGAAGTTCTTTGGCAAACAAATCCACATTGAATTGTATGTAAAAGTCAATAAAAATTGGCGAAGCAATGCCAATATGTTGAAACGTTTTGGGTACAACCAATAGTTTAGGACGCTATAATTTCCTCAAAAAGTTGTTCTAATTCATTCATTTGGACGTTGCCACTATAACGGATTTGTTTGGCAATGAAATACAGCAATACCCAAATAACTACCATCAATCCCATGACTACTAAATTGGATTGATAGGGGTTTTTTAATACATAGTTTGAATAAGCAATCCCGCCAAAAATTAAGAACAATCCTGCAACAATAAAGTGCAAGAACATAAAGAATGTCCAGAGCGTAGGGTCGGGACCAAAAAGACCGCGAATATGGGTTTCCGATTCGCCTTTGGGTTCTAATTCGATATGCAAATGAGGAGAATAGTAGGTTTTTTTAGCTCCTTTTATGTTGAACCAAATGTGGTATCCTCTAATTTTTAGAAAATAATCTGGATTTTTTATTGTGGTTTGGTGAGCAAACTTCTGACGCAATACATCAGCGTTTTCTGCTACATCTTTGTAAAAACGTAAACGAAGTCTAATTTCATTTGAACTATTCATGCCTTGAGCTCTTAAATGTGAATCACTCAGGCTAATGTACCAAAAATAATTGATATTGATGTTATTTAAGCTTACCTTTGCCGAATATTTGAAATAAGATTATGAACAATATTGTCGCCATAGTAGGAAGACCTAACGTAGGAAAATCGACCCTTTTTAACCGATTGATCCAAAGAAGAGAAGCTATCGTAGATTCAGTTTCGGGGGTAACCCGTGACCGAAATTATGGGAAAAGTGAATGGAATGGAAAAGAGTTTTCTGTTATTGATACGGGTGGATATGTTCGTGGATCGGATGATATTTTTGAAGGAGAAATTCGCAAACAAGTGGAGCTAGCGATTGATGAGGCTGATGTAATCATTTTTGTGGTGGATGTCGAAGAAGGCATTACGCCAATGGATGATGCAGTAGCCAAATTGCTTCGAAAAGTAACAAAGCCTGTATTGTTAGCCGTGAATAAGGTGGATAATGCAATGCGCGAAAAAGATGCTATCGAATTTTACAACCTAGGATTAGGTGATTACTATACATTTGCCAGTATATCAGGAAGTGGAACAGGAGATTTGTTGGATGCCTTAATTGATGCGTTTCCAATAAAACCAGAACCAACTGGAGAAGAAATCGTCTTACCTCGTTTTGCTGTAGTAGGTCGTCCCAATGCAGGTAAATCAAGTTTTATCAACGCGTTAATTGGTCAAGACCGATACATTGTAACTGATATTGCAGGAACGACTCGAGATGCCATTGATACTAAATTTGACCGTTTTGGGTTTGAGTTCAACTTAGTGGATACGGCTGGAATTCGTCGTAAAGCGAAAGTGAAAGAAGATTTAGAATTTTATTCGGTGATGCGTTCGGTAAGAGCCATTGAGCATGCCGATGTTTGTATCTTAATTATCGATGCTACTCGCGGATTTGAAGGACAAGACCAAAGTATTTTTTGGTTGGCTGAGAAAAACCGTAAAGGAGTTGTGATATTAGTAAACAAATGGGATTTGGTTGAAAAAGACACCATGTCTACGCGCGATTACGAAGAGAAAATCAGAAAAGAATTAATGCCGTTTACGGATGTGCCTATTCTTTTTGTTTCGGCTTTGACTAAACAACGTTTGTTAAAAGCATTAGAGGCTACGGTTCAGGTATATGAAAATAGACAACAACGTATTCCTACTTCTAAATTCAACGAATTCATGTTGAAAGTGGTAGAAGCCTACCCGCCACCAGCTACTAAAGGTAAGTATGTGAAAATTAAATATTGCATGCAATTGCCAACGCAAACGCCGCAGTTTGTTTTCTTTGCTAACTTACCGCAATATGTAAAAGAACCGTACAAAAGGTATTTGGAAAACAAAATCAGAGAAAAATGGGACTTCTCAGGAGTGCCAATCGATATTTATATCAGAGAGAAATAAAAAAAAGTCCCGAAAAATCGGGACTTTTTTTTATGTATAACAAGTTTTCTCAATAATAAATATTCAATAATTAAACAATAATTATATATAGGGTCGTTTTATTACATTGAAATAGTTAATTATGATTAAATATTAATTCTTAATTTTATAAAAAAAATAAAATGAGTTTTAACAACAAAGTCATTTGGATTACGGGAGCTTCGAGCGGAATAGGTGAGGCCTTAACAGTTGCATTAGCTAATCAATCATCCCTATCGTTAATTATTTCTGCACGAAATGAAACGGCATTAAATGCAATTAAAGAGTCCCTTCCTTCAGCTCAAATCGCAGTATTACCTTTTGATTTATTGGATTATGAAAATGCTCCAGCTGTTGTAGAAAAAGCCCTTTCTTTTTTTGGTAAAGTGGATATTCTAATTAATAATGGAGGAGTTAGTCAACGGTCTTTAATTGCTGAAACGGATTTCAACGTTGACAGAAGAATTATGGATGTGGATTATTTTGGAACCATTGCATTGACCAAGGCACTTTTACCTCATTTTATAAAAAATCAGTCGGGTCATTATGTAACGGTTACTAGTTTGATGGGAAAATTTGGAGCGCCATATCGTTCTGGATATTGCGCTGCGAAACACGCTTTACATGGTTATTTTGATGTATTGCGAATGGAACACGAAAAAGATGGTATAGAGGTGACTCTAGTTTGTCCAGGATTTGTTCAAACTAATGTAGCTATTAATGCCTTAACCGCAGATGGTAGTCCTCAGGCTAAAAATAGTGAATCAACTGAAAACGGAATGGAATTGTCTGAATTCATACCTAAAATGATTCGAGCAATAGAACAAAAGAAATTTGAAGTTTATATTGCCAAAAATGAGTTACTAGGAATTTATTTAAAACGATTTTTTCCAAAATACTTACATAAACTAGTCGTTAAAAGTAAAGTTCGATAATAAACAAAAAGCGCTACCCTAAAGTAGCGCTTTTTGTTTTGTTTAGATTTGTGTTTACCAACTTCCACTAGAACCTCCGCCAGAGAATCCGCCGCCGCCAAAACCTCCTCCGAAGCCTCCACCACCAAATCCACCGCCTGACGAACCTCCGAAACCACCTCTGTTGCCACTTCCTAGACTACTAAGAACTAGAATGTCTAAAAGGCTTGGTCCTCCACCAAATCCACCAGAACCGCCCGAATTGCCTCCGCCTTTTTTATTTCTTGAGAATAAAATGAAGACAATAACAATGATGACTATAAATGGAAGTATTGGAAAATCTTTGTCTTTATTTTGTTTTCGGGTTCCTTTGTATTTTCCTTTAAAAACATCAATAACAGCAGTTGTCCCTTTATCCAATCCATTGAAATAACTTCCCGCTTTGAATTCGGGTATAATGATATTTCTAATAATTTCTCCACCAGTTCCTGCAGTCAATCGGTCATCTAAACCATAACCAGGGTTGATTGCTATTTTCTTTTCGGCCTTTGCTAATAAAATGATCACGCCATTATCTTCTTTGGCTTGACCAATTCCCCAAGTTTGCGCCCAGTTGGTCGCTAGTTGACTTACATCTTCACCTTTCAGACTTTCAATGGTAACAATTACAATTTGGGTTGTGGTAGAATCAGAATAGCGCACTAGTTTTTCTTCTAGCTGTGCTTTTTCAGTTTCGCTAAGTACTTTGGCATAATCGTAAACCGAAGTTTGGAATTCGGGTTTTTCAGGAATGGTATATTGTGCGAAACCAATTTGTGTCAAGAATAAACAAACGAATACTTGTAAAAAAGTAGGAGTGTGGAATAGTGCTTTCATTATCCTTTTGAGATTTCGTTTGATAATTCGTTAGTGTCGTCAGTTTGCCAAGGGAAATAGTTTTTTAATTGTTCGCCTGCTTGCGCAATTCCGTCAATTAATCCTTGTTTGAAGTTCCCTTTTTTGAATTGGGCAGCAATGATTTCTTTGGTACTGTCCCAAAAATCAGTAGCCACCACCTCATTAATTCCTTTATCGCCACAGATAACGAATTGTTTGTCGGCAATCGCCAAATAAATCAAAACGCCGTTTTGCAATTGCGTTTCATTCATTTTTAATTCATAAAAAACTTCCAAAGCCCTGTCAAAAGGGACTTTGGAAGTCGTTTGTTCTATATGTACTCGTATTTCGCCAGAAGTATTTTTTTCGGCCAAGCGAATGGCTTCTACAATTTCATTTTCGTCTTCTTTGGTTAAAAAAATAGTATCTGGTTGCATATGTAGTTACTGTTTTGAATTAGAATTTTACTTCTACCGGTTTGTCAGCTCCAACAGCTGCTTCAAAATACGGTTTTTCTTTAAATCCAAACATTCCTGCAAAAATAGAATTTGGGAACGTTTTGATGTGTGTGTTGTACGGTTTTACCGCTTCGTTAAAACGAGTTCTTGCTGTTAAAATTTGGTTTTCCGTACTTGCCAATTCGTCTTGTAATTTCAAGAAGTTCTCATTAGCTTTCAGGTCAGGATATTTTTCTACTGAAACTAATAATTTAGACAAAGAGCTACTCACACCACTTTGTGCAGAGTTAAAAGCTGCTAATTGTGCTGGGCTCACATTGGTTGGATCAACGGTAATAGAAGTTGCTTTAGCTCTAGCCGAAATTACCGCAGTTAAAGTGCTTTTTTCAAATTCAGCAGCTCCTTTTACCGTATTTACCAAGTTGCCAATTAGGTCATTTCTTCTTTGATAAGCCGTTTGTACATTTCCCCAAGACTCATTGATGTCTTGCTCGTATGTTACTGCAGTGTTGTTGATTCCTTTCACCCAGCCGTAGATTCCAATTACTAATACAGCTGCTATAATCCAAGGTAAGAATTTTTTAAAGTCCATGTTTAATTTAATTTAAGGTTGATTGTTTATTTGTTGTTATTGATAATTATATTTCGCTTTTGATACTCAATAATTGTGCCTTAATGGTTTCCAGTTTATTGATAATGTCAAATTTATCTAAAGTTTTCTTTTGACCTTCTTTCAAATGTGTTTTTGCGCCCTCTAATGTAAAGCCTCTTTCTTTAACTAAATGAAAAATTAATTGAAGATTTTTGACATCTTCAGGGGTAAACATTCGATTGCCTTTGGCATTTTTCTTTGGCTTTAAAATGTCAAATTCGCTATCCCAAAAACGAATGAGCGATGCATTTACTCCAAAAGCTTTGGCAACTTCGCCAATACTGTAATACCTTTTGTCTGCTGATAAATTGATATGCATTAGTCTAATGATTGATTTTCTTGATTAGCCAATTTTGAAATGGCAACATATTCCACTGCCGAGATGTTTCCGTAATAAAAATTAAGCGGATTCACGACTCTATTATTTTGATGAACTTCATAATGTAAGTGCGGTGCTTCCGATCGACCAGTGCTTCCCACATACCCTATAATATCTCCTCTTTTCACTCTTTGACCTCTGCGTGCTTTGTATTTGCTCAAATGCGCATACAAAGTTTCATAACCATAACCGTGCCGAATCACAATATGATTCCCGAAACCCGAAGCCGTATTGTCAGCTCTTGCAACTACACCATCGCCTGTGGCATAGATTGGAGTGCCTGTTTTGGCAGTAAAGTCCATTCCTTCATGCATTTTTCGTGCTTTCGTAAATGGATCAGAACGGTAGCCAAAACCTGACGCCATTCGTCTTAAATTTTCATTTTTGACAGGTTGAATGGCAGGAATAGCACTCAATAAATTGTTTTTTGCTTTGGCAAGTTTCAAAATTTCATCCAAGGATTGCGATTGAATTGCCAATTCTTTACTCAAAATATCGACTCGCTCGGTAGTGTTTTTCACCAATTCGGCATTATCAAAACCTTCTAATTCAGTATACCTATTTTTTGATTTGAATCCTGCTTTTCGATCTGCATCAGAAATAGGGGCAGTATTAAAATAAGTTCTGTATAAATTATTGTCACGGTCTTCAATAGCCGCTGTCACTGCGTTCAATTCATCTATTTTTTTATTTAAAATGGCATAATGCAATTTCAAATTGTCAATTTCACGTGCTTGCAAACGGTCTTTTGGAGTTTCAAAATAAGGAGTGTTCAACAATACCACAAAACTCAAAAATCCAAATAAGGCAGAAGCTAACAAAAACAAGAAAACGAAACCAAATTTCGTTGCTTTTTTTGTTTTTATTTTTCGATACGCAAGATTTTCAGAATCGTAATAATATTTTACTTTCGACATATTTTAAAATACCCTATTTTTGCAATTCCTAAAAAAGTTAGACGAACAAATTTAATAAATGTTTCATTGGTTCGCTGCTTTTTTGAGAATAAAAAAAATTAATGAGCCTTTTCCAGCTATTCGTTGCAAGTTCTCGTTTTAAAATCTTTTTTTCTATAAACCAGCAGGAGCTTCCTTTGGTCGCTCTGCTACTTCAAGAAAAAATAGATTTTTAAAACTCAAAGCTTTCCACTGCTATCTGGGGCAGAAAATAGAATAAATAAAAATCAAAAAAACTTTGTGCCTTAGCGCCTTAGTGGCAAAAATTAATAAAATGAAATCACAAGACGTACGTAAACAATTTTTGGACTTTTTTCAAAGCAAAGGACACTTGATCGTTCCTTCAGCACCTATCGTTCTAAAAGACGATCCGACTCTGATGTTTAATAACTCAGGGATGGCGCAGTTCAAAGAATACTTTTTAGGTAACGGAACTCCAAAAAGCCAACGAATTGCCGATACGCAAAAATGTCTTCGTGTTTCGGGTAAGCATAACGATTTAGAGGATGTAGGTTTTGATACCTACCACCACACCATGTTTGAAATGTTAGGCAACTGGTCTTTTGGTGATTATTTCAAAAAAGACGCCATCAACTGGGCATGGGAATTATTGACTGAGGTGTACAAAATTCCAAAAGAAAACTTGTACGTTTCTGTTTTTGAAGGAAACCCCGACGAGAATGTACCTTTTGATCAAGAGGCATGGGATTTATGGAAGGAATTGATTGATGAAGACCGCATTATTTTAGGAAATAAAAAAGACAATTTCTGGGAAATGGGTGACCAAGGACCTTGCGGACCTTGTTCTGAAATCCATGTGGATTTGCGTTCAGAAGAAGAAAAAGCTTTAGTTTCTGGTAAAAGTTTGGTGAACAATGATCATCCACAAGTGGTGGAAATTTGGAACAATGTATTTATGGAATTCAACCGTAAAGCGGATGGTTCTTTAGAAAAATTACCAGCGCAACATGTCGATACCGGAATGGGATTTGAGCGTTTGTGTATGGCATTACAAGGAAAAACTTCGAATTACGATACTGATGTTTTTACACCGCTAATTGAAAAAGTAGAACAAATTACAGGTTTAAAATACACATCCAACGAAATTCAAGATGTTTCAGAGGAACAAAATAAAACCAACATAGCTATCCGTGTGGTGGCTGATCACGTTCGTGCTGTAGCTTTCGCTATTGCGGATGGTCAATTGCCATCTAATACAGGTGCGGGTTACGTTATTCGTCGTATTTTGCGTCGTGCCATCCGTTATGGATTTACATTTTTGAATACCAAAGAACCGTTTATTTATGAGTTGGTTGCAGTTTTATCCAACCAAATGAGTGAATTTTTCCCTGAAATTAAATCACAACAAACTTTGGTTACCAATGTGATTCGCGAAGAAGAAGCATCGTTTTTGAGAACTTTGGATCAAGGATTACAACTGCTTGAAAATGTAATGAATCAAACCGCTGGAACTGAAATTTCAGGAGAAAAAGCGTTTGAATTGTACGATACTTTCGGATTCCCAATTGACTTAACCGCTTTGATTTTAAGAGAAAGAGGCTACCAATTGGACGAAGCTGGTTTTGAAAAAGCCATGCAAGAGCAAAAATCACGTTCGCGCGCGGCTTCAGAAGTTTCAACTGAAGACTGGTCGGTTTTGATTCCTGGAAATGTGGAGAAATTTGTTGGTTACGACCAAACAAAAAATGAAGTTAAAATTTCGAGAATCAGAAAAGTTGACAGTAAAAAAGACGGGGTTTTGTACCAAATCGTTTTGGATGCTACACCTTTTTATCCTGAAGGTGGTGGACAAGTGGGAGATAAGGGAACTTTAGTTTCGGCTAACGAGACTATTGAAATTATCGATACCAAAAAAGAAAATAATTTGATTTTGCATTTGGCAAAGCAATTACCTGAAAATGTAACGGCTAGTTTTGTGGCAAAAGTAAATACAGATTTGAGAACCTTGTCTTCTCGCAATCACTCGGCTACGCATTTGATGCACCAAGCCTTGAGAAGTATTTTAGGAACGCATGTGGAGCAAAAAGGATCTTTGGTTAATCCAAATTACTTGCGTTTTGACTTTTCACATTTTTCTAAAATGACGGAAGAAGAATTGCAAGCGGTAGAAGATTTTGTTAACGCTCGTATTCAAGAACAATTACCTTTGATAGAAAGAAGAAGTATTCCAATTCAACAAGCCTTAGACGAAGGTGCTATGGCATTGTTTGGTGAGAAATATGGAGATAACGTTCGTGCGATAAAATTTGGCGAAAGCATGGAATTGTGCGGTGGAATCCACGTGAAAAACACGGCTGAAATCTGGCATTTCAAAATTGTATCTGAAGGTGCGGTGGCAGCAGGTATTCGTCGTATCGAGGCCATTACAAGTGATGCTGTAAAAGCGCATTTTGCTTCGTATGAAACTACTTTAAACGAGATTAAAGGTGCTTTGAAAAACCCTCAAGATATTTTGAAAGCCGTTCATAATTTGCAAGACGAAAATGCGAAATTGTCAAAACAAATTGAAGCTTTGGTAAAAGACAAAGTAAAACATTTGAAAGCAAGTTTGGCTTCCCAAATACAAGAAGTTAATGGCGTTCAATTCTTGGCGACACAACTCGAATTGAATCCGGAAGGCGCTAAAGACTTGGCGTATGAATTAGGTAATTTAGGAACTAATTTATTTTTAGTTTTGGCTACTGCCGAAGAAGACAAACCGATGTTAACTTGTTATATCTCGAAAGAATTAGTAGCTGCTAATAATCTTAATGCCGGACAAGTGGTTCGTGAGTTAGGGAAGTACATTCAAGGTGGAGGAGGCGGACAGCCGTTCTTTGCTACTGCTGGAGGTAAGAATGTAGCTGGAATAGCTGAGGCTTTAGCAAAAGCAGTTGATTTTATAAAATAATACACTACTATAGTTCAATGAGCCCTTTTAAAGTACTGCTTTTTAAGGGCTTTGTTATGAAGTAGAATAATTGAAGTCATTTCGCAACTAGTTATAAAAAAATCGTACATTGTAGTAACAAAATTTAGACAATGAAATTCACTACTCCTATACCTATTCCAAATTCAACCAATCCAATTGACTTCAATGCTAGTTTGTTGTCTTTAGGGTCATGCTTTGCAGTGAATATGGGAGAGAAATTTGACTATTTTAAATTTAATAATACGTCCAATCCGTTTGGGATAATTTTTAATCCTGTATCTATTGAAAAATTAATCGTTCGAGCTGTTAATCAAAAGAAGTTTACTGAAGAAGATGTTTTTTTTCATAACGAACGGTTTCATTGCTACGAGGTGCATTCCGATTTGAGTTCAGACAATAAACAGGAGTTTTTAGAGGGTCTTAATGCAAAATTAGAATTGACTCATCAAAAAGTTAAAGCAGCCACTCATGTATTGATCACTTACGGAACATCTTGGGTGTATCAAGAGAAAAAATCAGGATCATTGGTGGCGAATTGCCATAAAATGCCACAATCTCATTTTGACAAACACATTTTATCAATGGCTTCGATTGAAGCGGCTATTCAAAATACAGTAGACGCCATTCGGAAATTGAATCCCAATTGTTCGTTTGTATTTACCATTTCGCCGGTTCGACATATCAAGGATGGTTTTGTAGAAAACCAACGAAGTAAAGCTCATTTAATTTCGGCATTGCATAATTTATTGTCGGATCATTTGTTGGACAAAGCCAATTACTTTCCCGCCTATGAAATTATGATGGATGAATTGCGTGATTATCGCTTTTATGGAGAAGATTTATTGCATCCAAGCACCATGGCAATAGATTATATTTGGCAACGATTTAGAACAACTGCCATTTCTGAAACGGTATTGTCTACATTAGATGATATTGACGCTATACAAAAAAGTTTGTTGCACAAGCCCTTTAATCCAACATCAGAAAGTCATCAAAAGTTCTTGTCAAAACTGCAAGAAAAAATGAGCAAATTAGAGGGAATTTACCCGTCTATTCAGTTTTAATTATCCAATCAATTGATTGAATAGATCTTGTTTTTCGTTGATGTAATTGTATTGAAAGCCTCTTTCTGTCATTTTCGATTTAATGGCGTGAATGTCATTTTTATTTTTCAATTCTAATCCCACAACAACAGGTGCTGATTCACGATTGTTCTTTTTAGTAAATTGAAAATAAGTAATGTCATCTTCAGGTCCCAAAATTTCGTTTACAAATTCTTTTAGCGAACCCGGTCTTTGAGGAAATTGAATGATAAAATAATGCATCAAACCTTCGTACAAAAGAGATCGTTCTTTTATTTCAGCCGTGCGCTCAATATCGTTGTTACTTCCACTGACAATGCAAACGACTTTCTTACCTTTAATTTTGTCTTTGTAAAAATCCAAAGCAGCAATAGTTAAAGCTCCAGCAGGTTCTACCACCATAGCTTCTTCGTTGTATAAACGTAAAATAGTAGTACATACTTTTCCTTCTGGAACCAGAATAATATCGTCTAAATAGTCTTTGCAAATTTCAAAAGTTAGGTTTCCTACTTGTTTTACAGCGGCACCATCAACAAATTTGTCAATAGAGGCTAGCGGCGCATTATTGCCAACCGCAATAGCTGTTTTCATAGTAGGAGCACCCTCGGGTTCTACACCTATAATTTTAGTATTGGGACTCAATTCTTTAAAAACTGTCGATAAACCTGCAGACAGTCCACCACCGCCAATTGGTACAAAAATATAATCGATAGGTTGTTGGTGCGATTCCAGAATTTCTAAACCTACGGTAGCTTGACCAGCAATTACTTTTACGTCATCAAAGGGATGAATGAATATTTTGTTATTTTCTTTTGCATCGGCTACTGCCTTCGCGTAAGCATCGTCAAATGTATCTCCAATCAATTCAATCTCGACAAAGGATTTTCCGAATAATTGAACTTGTTTTATTTTTTGCTTTGGAGTGGTTTTAGGCATATAAATTTTGCCTTTTATTTGTAGCAAATTACAAGAAAAAGCAACTCCTTGAGCGTGATTTCCAGCACTTGCACAAACTATCCCCTGTTTTTTTTCTGTATCGGTAAGCGAACTTATTTTGTTGTAAGCACCTCTAATTTTATAGGAGCGTACAATATGTAAATCTTCTCTTTTTAATAAAATGGTAGCGTCAAATTCATTAGAAAGATTGGTATTTTCAGTCAACGGGGTGGGAGTTACAACTCCTTGCAATTGATTTTTGGCAATTAAGGCTTCCTTAAAAAGATTCATACTTTATTAAATTTAATTCAAAAATACGAATTGTTTCTTTCGGTTGTTTGTGTTTTTAATAAAAAAAGCCTCCTTTGAGAGGAGGCTGTGTTTTTTGTTATTGTTTAATAGGAGGGTATTGCGCTACAATTTTGGTAACAAATTCGTTGATTCGTTCCTCTTTTTTATGGGTATTTTTAGTAAGCACTCCGGTTCCTTCACCTTGCCAAATCATTTCTTTCTTTTTTGCATCAATAAAATCGATGTATAAAGTACCTTCAGTAGATGAGGTAACTGTGGTTTGCTGTCCTCCCATCATAAATGGGTTCCAGCCAAAGCCCCAACCGTAGCCCCAACCCGCATTGAATTGATTGACACTCACTTGTTCTCGGGATTTAGTAAAAATATTGATTAGCAAATCGGGAGTTTCACTTTTTGTAAAACCTTTGGCTAACATTTGCTGATCAATAGCGCTTAAAATTCTACGTTTATCTAAATCGGAAATTTCTACTTTGTCGATGCCTGTTTTGTAATAAGCAAAAGTTTTGTAAGCTGAAAAGTCTACTTTTTTGTCGTAATCAGCGTTCACACTCACCATTGAGCCGCAAGAAACCATGGTGAAAAAGAGACCTACAAATAATAATTGAATTGTTTTCATCATAATTGTTTTAAGAGTTGGAAATTGAGTTCAATAGTAATAATCAATTAGTATGCCTAAATTTTATTTTTTACGAATAGTATTGGTTTTTTTATCAAAACCGTATGGGCAATGTCGACAACCACTTTTACAACAATACCCTCGTTTGAGATGGAATTTTTCGGTAAAGCACTTGTATCCTTCGGGAGTAAAGTAGAAATCTTCTTCAGCTGTTAATTTATTTTCATTACTTTGCCTATTCATAAATCAGTTGTATACAGTAATTAGTTTGTAAACAAATTTAGAAATTAAAAAGCGGTCATTGTAATTCTTACTAAATAATTAACATTTTATACCAATTCTTCATTGAATCAATCAATTGCCATCGATTTGCCAAACGGAATTTCTCTTGTTATTAAACGAGAAGATTTGATTCATCCATTTGTATCAGGCAATAAATTCAGAAAATTAAAATATAATTTGCTGCAAGCAAAAGCTGAAAATCAATCGACACTTTTAACTTTCGGAGGGGCGTATTCGAATCATATTGCGGCTGTCGCCTATGCAGGAAAAGAAAATGGTTTTCAAACTATTGGTGTCATTCGTGGTGATGAATTAGCAGATAAAATTGCATCTAATCCGACGCTTAAATTTGCCCAAGAATGTGGAATGCAATTCGAATTTGTTTCAAGAGAAGCGTATCGTTTGAAAACGGAAGCTGCTTTTTTGGAACAATTGAAGCACAAATTCGGCTCATTTTATCTAATTCCTGAGGGAGGAACAAATGCATTTGCTGTCAAAGGTTGCGAAGAAATTCTAATAAAAGAAGATGGTGTCTTTGATTATGTGGCTTGTGCCATTGGAACTGGCGGAACTATTTCGGGGATAATAAATAGTGCATTGCCACATCAAAAAATTTTAGGATTTCCTGCGCTAAAAGGAGACTTTTTACAAGATGAAATTCGTAATTTTGTGCAAAATGAAAATTGGGAATTAATTCTTGATTATCATTTTGGAGGATACGGAAAAGTGAATTCGGACTTGGTTGATTTTATCAACCGATTTTTAGAAAAAACTAAAATTCCTCTAGATCCGATTTATACCGGAAAAATGGTTTTTGGGATCGTTGATTTAATTGAGAAAAATTACTTTCCAGAAAATTCCAAAATTCTATTAATTCATACCGGAGGCCTGCAAGGGATTAAAGGCATGAATTTAAAATTAAAAAATAAAGGTGTACCAATACTACATACTCATGATTAAAAAAATAGCTCTTGTTTTTGTAATACTACTTTTAGTGGGTTGTCATGCTAAGAAATCGGTGATAGTCACTCAAAAAGACGATCGTTACAATTCAAATCGATACAAAAAAACCACCGTATCAAAACCTACAAAATCCATTGCGGTGAATGGAACGGTCAATGATTATATTGCCAATTACAAAGATGTTGCGATGAGCAATATGAAAAATTATGGAATTCCTGCAAGTATTATTTTAGCTCAAGGGATTTTAGAATCAGGTGCAGGTAGAGGTTCTTTAGCCATGACGGCTAATAATCATTTTGGGATCAAATGCCATAATGATTGGACGGGTGAATCTGTATTGAAAGATGACGATGCAGCCCAAGAATGTTTTAGAAAATACAATGACCCAGCAGAATCCTTTAAAGATCATGCCACATTTTTAACAGGAAGAAATCGTTATGCTACTTTATTTGAATTGCCAAAAGATGATTATGAAGCTTGGGCAAAAGGATTGCGATTAGCAGGCTATGCCACTGACCCAAACTATCCTCAGAAGTTAATATCCTACATCGAAAGTTATGAGTTGTACCAATTCGATAGTCAGGTTTTGGGCAAAAAATTCACTTTGAATAAAAAGAAAATGGAGTCGGCTCCCGTTGCTGATAGTCAAGCCCAAGGGGAATACGAAGTACAAAAAGGAGATACTTTATTTTCTATAGCCAAGAGGTTTAATTTGGATATAGAAACCGTAAAACAAAAAAATAACATGATCGATAACTCCCTTTATGTAGGACAAAAACTTCGATTAAAATAAATACAAAATACAATAACAATGATATACCAAAGAAGCAGTCAGCTGTTTGCTGAAGCCGAAAAAGTAATTCCAGGAGGTGTAAACTCACCTGTTAGAGCGTTTAAAGCGGTGGGAGGAACTCCTATTTTTGTAAAAAGTGCTAAAGGGGCCTATTTGTATGACGAAGACGGTAACCGATTAATTGATTATATCAATTCCTGGGGACCAATGGTATTGGGCCATGCTTTTGAACCTGTAGTAGATGCAGTTGTGGCTAAAGCCAAATTGGGAACTTCGTTCGGTATGCCTACCGAATTAGAAACGCAAATTGCTGCTTTAGCGGTTTCAATGGTGCCCAATATTGACAAAATCCGTTTTGTAAATTCAGGAACGGAGGCGTGTATGAGTGCCATTCGATTAGCGCGTGGCTATACTAAAAGAGATAAAATTATAAAGTTTGCAGGTTGTTATCACGGTCATTCGGATTCGTTTTTAATTCAGGCAGGTAGTGGAGCCATTACTTTTGGTTCGCCTAACAGTCCTGGCGTAACAGAAGGTACAGCTAAAGATACTTTATTGGCTCGTTACAATGATTTAGAAAATGTAGCGACTTTAATTGAGGCCAATAAAAATGAAATAGCAGCCATTATTGTAGAACCTGTTGCAGGAAATATGGGTTGTATTCCGCCACAAAAAGGATTTTTAGAAGGCCTTCGCCAATTGTGTACCGATAATGGTATTCAGTTACTATTTGACGAAGTAATGACAGGTTTCCGATTAGCAAAAGGCGGTGTGCAAGAATTGTATGGTATCCAAGCGGATATTGTTTGTTTCGGAAAAGTAATTGGAGGTGGTTTGCCAGTGGGTGCATTTGCAGCTCGATCTGAAATCATGAATCATTTAGCACCATTAGGTCCAGTATATCAAGCCGGAACTTTGTCTGGAAATCCATTGGCTATGGCTGCTGGATTAGCCATGTTACAAGCTTTGAATAACGACCCTGCAATTTTTCAACGATTGGAAGAAAAAACAGCCTATTTAGCGGCAGGAATTGACCGTGTTTTACAAGCGAATAATGTTGTTTTTACCATTAACCGAGTAGGTTCCATGATTTCGGTTCATTTTGATGCAGATCCGGTCGTTGATTTTCAATCGGCTGCCAAAGGTGATAATGCTACTTTCAAGAAATTCTTCCATGGTTTGTTACAAGAAGGAATTTATATTGCGCCATCGGCATACGAAACCTGGTTTATTACTGATGCGTTGACTTACGAAGATTTAGATATTACGATTCAAGCAATTGATAAAGTGTCTAAAACTTTTTAATATTAAAAAAAACTTCCGGCTATAAACCGGAAGTTTTTTTTGAATTAATCCCTTTTGTGTTCTTTGCGTTTTGCTTTTTCTTCTCCCATTCGCTCTCTGTTTTTTTCTTTCATCATTTCCCATTTTGCCATCTGATCAGCAGATAGAATGCTTTTCATTTTGTTTTTCATTTCAATTTGCTCATCGAGCATTCTATTTTTCATTTCGAAACGATTGGCTTTTGCCTCTTCCATTTTTGCTTTGCGTTCTGCTTTTATAGCTTCCCTTTTAGCCATTTGATCGGCCATTATTTTACCAACTTGTTCTTGTTGTTTGGCATTTAAATCCAATTCTAAAGTCAATTTTTTAACATGCAATTGATTGCGTTGTTCTGGAGTCATTTGTTCCATTGCTCCTTTGGAATGTCTTTCTTTTCGATCTTGCGCAAAACTACTAATACTAATAGCTAATACTGCTGCGATAATTACTTTTTTCATGATGCTAATTTTTAAGTTATAGAGTTAAGACTTTTGGATTCTAAAAAGGTTTAACTCTTAACAAAAGTTTAGCAAACCTATTTCTAAAAAATAGTGAGTAATAAATTAAAATATAAATGGATTATTGATTAATTTTGTATCGTGAAAAAAATGATATTCATAGTGTTAATCGCCTTATTTCTAAAGCCAATTCTTCCGGTTGTAGATTATGTTGTTAATTATGAATACATTAGTAAGGTACTTTGCGAGAACAAAGACAAACCCAAACTACAATGTAACGGGAAATGTCATTTGATGAAAGAATTGGCTAAAGCAGCTGATACAGAAAATCCTAAATCTTCTGACAAAAAATCCTTTTCACCGATTCAAGAAGTCTTATTTTTTAAAGAAATTAAAACGGTTGCTTTAGTTTCTTGCGGTTGTTCTAAACAAACCAAGAATAAATCTTCTTATTTAAATTTGTATTCCTATTTGAATGCAAATTCAGAATTTCACCCGCCCACAATCCTTTCTTAAACTTTAGTTGGCATTGAGTTGCCTTTCATTCGTTTTACTTACGAATGTAAATCAGTGTGTTTTTTTGGCATGAGCTAAAACGAACAGACTGCTAGTATTTAGTATTTGCATAAAATTTAAGAAATGAAATTTCAATTAAAAAATATCGCTGCGATTGTTGTAATCGCAATCAGTTTATTCTCTTGTTCAAATGATGACGAAGTAATCTCAGGAGAGGGAAATTTAAAATTAGAGTTTGATAACACTTACGGATCAGCAAATTTTGCATTCAATACAGAGTATACAAATTCAAATGGAGAGAAAGTTAAGGCAACACAATTAAAATACATTGTGAGTAATATTGTTTTGACTAAAGCAGACGGAACCACTTTTACCTATCCTAAATCAACTAGTTACTTTATAGTAGACGAAGCAACAACTGCAAGTCAAATTTTAAACTTGGCTAAAATTCCAGCAGCAGATTATACTAGCGTAAAATTTGGTATTGGTGTCGATAGAGCGCAGTGGGAATTAGGAGCAACAGGTCAAGGAGACTTTTTAGCGACTGCTCAAACTGCAGGAATGATGTGGAGCTGGACTGGTGGATATAAATTTGTTGCTTTTGAGGGAAATGCTACATCAGCTACTTTAACTACTCCACGTAATTATAGAGTTCATACAGGAAAAGTAGTAGTTAACAATGTTGAAACCTACAATTATGCTGAAATTACTATTCAATTTCCTAGCGTAGCAAAAGTAAGAACTACTATTACACCTCAAGTTCACATTATTGCAGATGCTAAAAAAATAGTAGATGGTGATAATAAAATTGCTGTAACAACAGGAACTTCGGGAGACATAATGGGCGGTGATAGACTAGCTTTAATAATGGCTAACGTGTCTAAAATGTTTACAATAGATCACGTACATAACGATTAAATTCAATTAAAAAGCGGTTAGTACAACCACTGACCGCTTTTTTAAATCTTTTTAGAAATGAAAACAAAAATACTGTTGTTGCTCATTTTACCCCTGTTTTGGAATTGTACAGACGATCAAGACGATGTGTATCAAAACATTCCTTTGGAATTTAAAGTGCCTTCTAACTTTCCGCCATTAGCTTATAATTTGGCGAATAATCCACCCACTGAAAAAGGATTTGAATTGGGTAAAAAATTATTCTACGAAGGACGATTGGCTTCTGATGGTACTGTTTCATGTGGTTTTTGCCATATACAAGAAGATGCATTTACGCATCATGGACACACCTTTAGTCATGGTGTAGATGACTTAGTTGGAACAAGAAATACGCCTTCGATTCAGAATTTAGGCTATCAAACTGCTTTTATGTGGGATGGCGCTGTGACTCATTTGGATTTGCAAGCAATTTTGCCTTTTACTAATCCGGTAGAAATGAATGGCGATTTTAGTAAAGCCATTGCCATGATGAAAGGGGATGCTGAATATCAAAAATTATTTCGTTTAGCTTTTACAGACGGACAAATTAATTCCGAAAACATGCTCAAAGCTTTGGGACAATTTATGTTGATGGTCACTTCGTCCAATTCTCGTTTTGATAAATACCGACGCAATGAAGCGGGAGGTACAATGTCACAACAAGAATTAGAAGGATATGCCGTTTTTAACCAAAAATGTGCCAGCTGTCATGCCACAGATTTGTTTACCGATAATTCGTTCCGAAATAATGGATTGCCTGTAAATCCAGCGTTGAATGATGTTGGCCGATTTAGAGTTACCGAATTAGCCCAAGATTTGCACAAGTTCAAAGTGCCTAGTTTGCGCAATGTCGAAAAAACAGCTCCGTACATGCACGACGGCCGTTTATATACTTTGGAAGCTGTTTTAGAACACTACAGTTCGGGCGTGGAAAATTCACCAACATTGGATCCTATTTTAAAGCGTAATGGAAATGTAGGAATAGCATTAACTGCATCGGAGAAGTCACAACTAATAGCTTTTTTGAAAACCCTAACGGATACACAGTATTTAAATGATAAACGCTTTTCTGAATATTAATTGTAATTGATTCAAATGAAAAAAATAGCATTTCTATTTATAGTTTTTTTCCAATTGGCAAATGCCACCGAAAAAGACAGCTTACAGTTTAAAAATCCGTTTACAAAATTCCATAATTTTATGGAAGACGATTGTGATGCTTGTGGATGTTCTGCAAGTGGAGGCAGCATGGGTTTTGCTTCAATGTTGAATTCTAATTTTGTTGGGGTACGTTATTTTAATCAACAATACCAATCGACAGATGGCTTATATAGTAATTCACTTTGGTATACCGAAAATTTCAATACCACTCAAGTTTGGGCTAGAATTCCTGTAAAGGAAAATATTCAAATTTCGGTTTTACTTCCGTATCATTCGCACAATAGAGGCACTCCAGTAGGAGAGCAATCGATACGTGGTATTGGAGATATTACGTTATTAGCCATGTATCGTTTGTATCAAACCCATAAAGACAGCACCTATTTAGTTCACACTTGGCAAATGGGAGGCGGATTGAAACTACCTACAGGAAAATATAACGAAACCAATTCAGGAGCGATTAACCCGAGTTTTCAAGTTGGAACTGGAAGTTGGGATTATCTTTTGGCAACTGAATACATTGTAAGAAGAAAGCAATTTGGACTCAACACGATGCTGAATTACGTGATTAAAACCGAAAATCAGAAAAACTACCGTTTTGGAAACCAATTGAACTATGCGGCAACATTTTTCTATTTATACGAAAAAGAGGCCTTGTCTTTTGCGCCTCAATTGGGATTGGCTGGCGAAACGTATGCAAGTAATTACCAACACGGAATTCAATTAAAGGAAACTTCAGGTAATGCTTTGTTTGGTAAAATTGGTTTTGAAGTAGGACGAAATGCTTTTTCATTTGGCGCCAATGCCATGTTGCCCATCAAACAAAATTTAACAGGTGGCAATGTAGAAGCTAATTACCGCTGGAGTATAAATTTGAATTATTCCTTGTAAAACTAAAAAAGGAGCTTCGATTGAAGCTCCTTTTTTTATCATTACGAAATTAATTTATCCAATTAATTCCATTATTTTGCTATCGCCAGCAACACTTACTTTGATCAGTTTGTGTTGAGACAAACTTTTCGTTGCAGCATCCCATTTTTTTCCACTCAATTCTGATTTGGCTTTCAATGCACCCAAATCCATTTGGTTGTTGTTCGCTTTTAATAAATCAACGATTAACTTTTCTTCATCAGTTAATTCGATTTGAACTTGTTTTTTCTCTGGTCGCATTTGCGGGAAGAACAACACTTCTTGAATCGACGCATTGTTCGTCAAGAACATCATCAATCGGTCCATTCCAATTCCTAATCCAGATGTTGGTGGCATTCCGTATTCCAAAGCTCTTAAGAAATCTTCGTCGATAACGCCATTCGCTTCATCGTCACCTTTTTCAGCCAAACGCATTTGGTCTTCAAAACGTTCTCTTTGGTCAATTGGGTCGTTCAATTCCGAGTACGCATTGGCAACCTCTTTTCCACATACCATCAATTCAAAACGTTCAGTCAGTTCTGGATTGTCGCGGTGTTGTTTGCAAAGCGGACTCATTTCTTTTGGATAATCCGTGATGAAAGTTGGTTGGATGTAATTTCCTTCGCATTTAGCGCCAAAAATTTCGTCAATCAATTTTCCTTTACCCATTGTTTCGTCCACGTCTATTCCCATACCTTTAGCAGCAGCAAACAATTCCGCCTCTGATTTGCCAGAAATATCAAAACCAGTAAACTGTTTGATAGCATCCGTCATTGTCACTCTTGCATACGGCGCTTTGAAATTGATTTTGTGTTCGCCAAAAGTCACTTCACTTGTTCCGTTCACTCCAATAGCGCAATGCTCTAGTAAGTTTTCGGTAAAGTTCATCATCCAGTTGTAGTCTTTGTAGGCTACATATATTTCCATAGCGGTAAATTCTGGGTTGTGCGTTCTGTCCATTCCTTCGTTACGGAAGTTTTTTGAGAACTCATACACTCCTTCAAATCCTCCCACAATCAATCTTTTTAAATACAACTCATTGGCAATACGCATGTACAACGGAATATCAAGCGAGTTGTGGTGCGTGATAAAAGGTCTAGCTGCAGCTCCACCTGGAATCGGTTGTAAAACCGGCGTTTCCACTTCCAAATACCCTTTGTCGTTAAAAAACGAACGCATCGCGTTGAACAATTTAGTTCTTTTGATAAAAGTATCTTTCACATGGTCGTTCACCGTTAAATCTACGTAACGACGACGGTATCTTTGTTCCGGATCAGCAAAGGCATCGTGGATTTTTCCATCGGCATCCATTTTTACTACAGGAAGTGGTTTCAATGCTTTCGCCAAAACCGTTAATCCGTAAACATGAACGGAAATTTCGCCTACTTGTGTTTTGAAAACCGTTCCGCGAACCCCAATAAAATCACCAATGTCCAATAGTTTTTTGAAAACCACATTGTACATTGTTTTTTCTTCATCATCCGAAATGTCATCTCTCGAAACATAGACTTGAATACGTCCTTCAGCATCTTTCAATTCTGCAAATGATGCCTTTCCCATGATGCGTTTTCCCATCAATCGTCCCGCTAGAACCACTTCCTTACCTTCGTACTTCTCAAAGTTGGTTAGTATTTCGCTCGAATAAGCGGTGGTGGTAAATTCGGCTGCTGGATACGGCTCAATACCTAAATTGCGTAATTCGGTAAGTGCTTCTCTACGTAAAATTTCTTGTTCGGATAATGCCATTGTATTCGGATTTTAAGAGCGCAAAGATAGTTAAATTTAAAAATGTAGCAATTTCAAAAATTGAAAATGATTTTGGGTTTTTTAGGAGCAGCCATTTTCGGTTTTTCATCACGTTTACTCCTGCTATGCGCTCTATCTTTTTAGTTCTGCTGGCTGAGGTTCTCGAAGCCAGTACAACAAAAAAGGATGCCGCTTCTATCAGGGCTAGAATAGGTGTTTTTGTTTTCAAAACCTATAAAACCTTTTGTATATTTGAAATCCTAACCCAAAACCCAAATCGAAATGAAAAGAATCTTTTGTGCTTTTTTTATAATCACACTTCATAGTTGTCAAGTAACCGAAACAATTCACTTAAATTCTGATGGAAGTGGAAGTATTTTGGTCGAAGAACTGCGTGATGAACAAAGTTATCAGTTAATAGCAGGAGAAAATTATTCAAAAGAAGAAAAGTTCGAAGACACCACTTATGTATTCCAAAATTATGTTCAGAAATATGCAGAAACCTTTGAGAAACTAACGCCTTTTGAAAAATCGGTTTACGAAAAGCACTTTCCTGTTGAGGTCAAGATCAAGAAAAGTTCTTACGAAAAAGAGTTTCGAACACAGCTTTCGCAGCAATTTAAAACCATTTCTGAAGTTGCCGATTTGTATAAAACAGAAGATTATGCCGATAATATTCAAAATAATTATGCGTTAAGTGCCGAAGAACATTATTATTCAGTTGCATTCTCATTTGATGGTACTCGATTCAATCGCATCGTCAAAATAACAGATCCCGTTGAACTCAAGAAACAGCAGGACAAGTTGGCTACTATTAAGGAGCGTATTTCTACATTTCCATTGAAACAAAGCTTTGAGTTGAGATACTATTTTCCAAAACCAATTCAATCCGTTTCAAATACCAAAGCTGTTATTAGTCCTGACAAAAAATCTTTTGTGTTGACGTTTTCTCTTATTGAAGTCGTAACCAATCCCGAAAGCACTAATTTGGAAGTCATTTTACAATAGACTTATTTCTGAGAAAAGTATATCTATAAAACTTTGTACCTTTGGCACACAAACAAAAAAAGGAACGACTAAAGATATTTTCGTCCTTGGCAATGACAAATGAACAAACAAATCCAATTACAAGATCTGGGTAACAAAGATTACAAAGCCACTTGGGAATACCAAGAGGAATTGTTTAAAGGAATTGTCGATTTAAAAATCCAAAATAGAAAAGACGAAACCAGTTTGTCTACGCCTAATTATTTTCTTTTTGTAGAGCATCCACACGTGTACACTTTAGGAAAAAGTGGTGATTTGAGTAATTTGTTACTTTCGGAAAAACAATTGGAAGCCAAAGGGGCTACCTTTTATAAAATCAATCGAGGAGGAGATATTACCTACCATGGTCCAGGGCAAATAGTTGGCTATCCTATTTTAGATTTGGAAAATTTCTTTACCGATATTCATAAATACTTACGATTATTGGAAGAAGCCATAATTTTAACCCTAGCTGAATACGGTTTGAATTCTACCAGAAGCGAAGGCGAAACTGGAGTTTGGTTGGGTGTTGGGACGCCTTTTGCTCGAAAAATTTGTGCTATGGGAGTTCGTGCTTCCCGTTGGGTAACGATGCACGGATTTGCCTTGAACGTCAATGCTGATTTAGGTTATTTTGACAATATTATTCCCTGTGGTATTCGTGGCAAAGCAGTAACTTCTTTGAACGTCGAATTAGGAGTTGAAAAAGTAGATGAACAAGAAGTGAAAGCTAAAATTCTAAACCATTTTGCTTCGCTCTTTGGGGCAGAATTAGTAATTAGTGAAACGTTTTAATTAATCTTCGTACCCTAGCGCCTTAGTGGCAAAAAAAGCTAAATTTCTAATTTTAACTGCTCTGGTAACAATCTAAAACTCATACGGTGGTATTTGGTTACCCCGTATTTTCGAATAGCCTCTCGGTGTTCTAGAGTGGGATAGCCCTTATTTTGTTTCCAATTATACATAGGAAATTCTTCATGAATTCGATTCATATACTCATCTCGGTAGGTTTTGGCTAGGACCGAAGCTGCGGCAACACTCATGAATTTTGCATCCCCTTTTACAATACAACTGTGCGGAATATCTAAAACAGGTTTAAACCGATTGCCATCTACAATAATGTACTCCGGTTTTGGATTCAATTTCAAAATACTTTCTTGCATGGCTTTGATAGAAGCATTTAGAATGTTGATATCATCAATCACTACAGGTTCTAAATGAGTTACTGCAAAAGAAACGGCTTGCTCCTCTATAATAGGACGTAATTTTTCTCTAGTTCTTTCAGACAATTGTTTACTATCGTTAAGGATTTTATTTTCAAAATTTTCTGGTAAAATTACTGCTGCAGCAGTCACAGGTCCCGCAAGACAGCCCCGACCCGCCTCATCAGTGCCGGTTTCAAGAAGAAATGAAGAAAAATTTAGTGATAGCATTTGTAAAATTAGTTTTTTGTTAAATTCTAAAATAAAATAAATAGTTTTAATTTTATTAGTAAGAACGTTATTGTTAAATTACAAAATTACTAATAATGGAATAGATACATAGTATTATTTTACATAGTGCGTTTTTAATGTTCAACAATTGTTAATTAAACATTTTTTACAATAAAAGTTTGTTTATTAAGAAATAATTGTGATTTTTGCTTTTACTAATTCAAAATTAATTTAATATGAAATTCAAAATGAAATGGATTTGCGCGCTAGTATTAGCGTTATCTATGCAGTTTTCTTTTGCTCAAGAGAAAACAGTTTCAGGAGTTGTTTCTGACGCTTCGGGTCCTATTCCAGGGGCTAACGTTGTCGTAAAAGGAACAAAAAATGGTGTTCAAACCGACTTTGATGGTAAATTTGCTATTAAAGCTAAAGTAGGTGATGTATTGATGGTTTCTTTTGTGGGTATGCAAGATGCATCTGCAAAAGTTGGAACTTCTAACACACTCAATTTTAAACTTCAAGGAGGAAACACCTTAGATGAAGTAGTTGTTGTAGGGTATGGTACTCAGAAAAAGAAAGAGGTTACCAGCCCAGTATCTAAAATTAAAGGAGATGATATTAAAGGTTTGGTTACGCCAAGTTTTGAAAGTCAATTAGCAGGTAGAGCATCTGGAGTTCAGGTGACTGCTCCAACTGGAATTGTTGGTGCTGCTCCTAAAGTTAGAATTAGAGGTACAGCTTCTATTTCATCTGGAACGGATCCATTATATATTGTTGATGGTATGGCAATTTATTCTGGAGACTTAGGAGGATATGCAAATGCAAATGGTTTAGGAGATATTAATCCTAATGACATTGAATCTTTTGAGGTGTTAAAAGACGGTGCAGCTACAGCAATTTACGGATCACGTGCTGCTAATGGAGTGATATTAATTACAACTAAAAAAGGTAAGAAAGGTTCTATGTCTGTTTCTTACAATAATGTTGTAGGTTTTGGTTCTCCAATCAAAACATTCGATTTATTAAATACTACGCAATTTTTAGCTATTGCTAATGAGAAAACAAGTAATGCAGGTTTATCAGCATGGGCTGTAGGTTCAGATTATAACACTGACTGGCAAAAAGCTGTATTAAGATCAAGTGCATTACAAGTTGATCATAACCTTTCATTAAGTGGAGGTACTGATAAAACAAAATATTTCATGTCTTTAGGTTATAATACACAAGAAGGTGTTGCTGTATCTAATGATATGTCTCGTTATACTTTTAGATCTAATTTAGAGCACCAATTGAATGATTGGTTGACAATTGGTGGAAGTATGGCTATCACTAGAACAGAATATAGCGGATTAAATACAGGAAGAGGTTCTTTGTCTGGAAATATGTTTAATGCAATCAGACAATTACCAAATACGCCTATCTATGACGCAACTAATCCTACTGGTTATAATATTAACTTAGCAACTGGTAATGTTGGTCAAGGTGCTAACTTACAGCCAGTTGGAGATAATATTTCTAATATTGCTTATGTATTAGATAATAATAAATTGAAATCTCAAATTCAAAGATCTATTTTTAATGCTTTTGCTTCTGCACAATTAACAAAAGGATTAAATTACAGATTTCAAGCAAGTGTTGATAATCCAATTACAGGTGGATTCCTTTATTATAGCCCTGTTCATGGAGACGGTAGAGGTTCTAATGGACGTCTTCAAAATGACAACACTAATTTGTTGAGATGGAATACTCAAAACATTTTGTCTTATAACAAAACTATTGCTGATGCACATAACATTGCTGCAACAGGAGTTGTTGAATACCAAAAAGAGAAAAACCAATATTTTTATGGTGTCGGAACTAACTTATTAAATGAGTTTTACAATAAAAACTTAGTAACAGGTGCATACGGTACTCAAGAATCTGGAGGAAGTGTAACTGAAGTTGGAATTATGTCTTATATCGGAAGATTAAGTTATAACTACAAACAAAAATATTTTTTACAAGGATCTATTCGTCGTGATGGTATTTCTAAGTTAGCAGCAGCTACAAGATGGGAAAATTTTACTGGTTATTCTGCTGGTTGGAATATTGCTAAAGAAAACTTCATGTCAGGTTTAACAGATGTAGTTTCTGATTTTAAAGTTAGAGCTTCGTACTCAGAAGTTGGAAATACTGAAATTGGAACCTATCCATATTTAGGTTTAACTTCTGCTTCTCAATATGGTGCCTTAAACGGAATTGCATTTACTCAATTTGGTAATGATGCATTAAGCTGGGAAACAAGTAAGAAAACCGATTTAGGTTTAGATGTAAGTTTGTTTAGCGATAAATTAAAATTGACATTTGATTATTTCCGTAACGATATTGACGGAATGATTTTAGCAGTTCCTGTAGCGCCATCATTAGGTGTTCCAAGTAACAGAATCAATAAAAACATTGGGGAATTATACAACCAAGGATATGAGTTTGGAGTAGATTTGAATGTAATCAACAACGAAAAATTCAAATGGAATGTAAATGCTAATTTAACTTTACAAAAGAATGTTGTAACGAAATTGCCAAACGGTGGTGCTGATATTGTTGGAGGTTCTTCAACTGATATCAATATTAATCCAAATATCATCATCCGTCAAGGTGAATCAGCGAATTCATTATACGGTTTCCAATACTGGGGAGTTAACCCTGCGAATGGGTATCCAGTGTATGAAAAAGCTGATGGATCACTTGTACAAGGTTTATTAACTTCTGCAGCTTACAGAGTTTTTGATCCTGCGAATCCTTCAAATGTTTCTACAACTGCGACTTTAAGTCAATCAGACAAAAAAATATTAGGAAGCACATTGCCTAAGTATTTTGGTGGATTTACATCTAAAATGAGCTACAAAGATTTTGATTTAACTTTCTTAGTAAGATTCAGTGGAGGTAATAAGTTATTTAACTCTACAAGAAGAGAGTTATTAACTCAAAACTTAAATAATAACAGTACTGAAATTCTTGGAAGATGGCAAAGTGCTGCTAATCCGGGTGATGGTTGGACACCAAGATTATGGGCTAGTCAAAATATTGCAATTAATAATACAAGTAATGCTTCAACTCGTTTTGTTGAAAATGGTGATTTTATCAGTTTAGACAATATTACTTTAGGATATAATATGCCTAAATCTATTCTTGAAAAAGTTAAATTACAGTCTATCCGTTTCTTCATTCAAGCTCAAAACATGTTAATCATTACAGATTACAAAGGTCTAAATCCGGAAATGGAAACATTTGGAGTTGATTTGAATGGTACACCTCGATCTAAAATATTATCATTAGGTGTTAACGTAAATTTATAATAAAGAGATGAAAAACTATTTAAAAATTTTAACAATAGGATTACTTGCGTTCGGGATGAACTCTTGTAATGAGGATGATATATTAGATTTATCACCTATTAATAATATTTCCGTTGATGATGCGTATTCTTCGCCATCTTTGATTGAAAGCTCACTTAATGGTATGTACAATGCTGCTGCTATTGGACAATTTAACTCAACATCACCTAATGGAGGTAGAGGGTATATTTGGGGGGCTGCTTTTGTTCAACAAGGGGACAATAGAGGCGAAGATGTTGTAAATTTAGCAACTTTCTACCAATTAACGTATACCGCAACTTATGATGCTGGAACAGCTAATAATGTTTATTATTGGATTGATGGTTACAGATTGATTAACAGATGTAACTTAGTTATTGAAGGTGTTGAAGGTGCTGTAGCTAAAGGTATTATTACACAAGCGGTTGCTAATGATTATATTGGACAAGCTAAATTTTTGAGAGCAATTACGCATTTTGAATTGTTAACTCATTTTGCAAGACCATACCAATTTTCTGCAGGAGCGACTCATCCTGGAATACCTTACAGAGAAGTGGGTGTAAATACTCAAACTGAAATTGATGCTGAGTTATTGAAAGGTAGAAATACAGTTGCAGAATGCTATACAAAGGTATTAGCTGATTTAACTTCTGCCGAATCTTTAATTACTAATACAACTAAAACAAAAGCTACTAAAAATGCAGCTATTGCTTTTAAAACAAGAGTGTATTTACATAAAAGAGATTGGGACAACGTATTAGTTGAAGGGGCAAAAATTGCAAATGCTTTTACTTTGACTGCTACTCCAAACGGTCCATTTGCGGATAGTTATAGTAATACGGAATCTATATTTTCAATTATGCATGCCGCTACTTTAAATCCTGGAGTTAATGCTGCTTTGGCTTCTCAATATAAGACGCGAGGATTGGTGTCAATTAGTCCAATTATTTGGAGAGACCCAAGTTGGTTAGCAGACGATAAAAGAAGAGAAGAAGGCGTGATGGTAAACACTGTTTCTAATGTTAAATATACTAATAAGTATAAAGACGGTGTTACATACACTGATGCGGCTCCAGTAATTCGTTTTGCAGAGGTTGTTTTAAACATGGCTGAAGCTAATGCTAGAAAATCTTCACCAGATTTAGCAACTGCTTTAACTTTATTAAATAGAGTTAGAAATAGAGCTTTAGCAAATCCAACAACTCAAGCTTATACTTCATCAGATTTAGCGAATCAATCAACTATGGTTGGTGCTATTTTGAAAGAAAGAAGAATTGAGTTTTTAATGGAAGGTCGTCGTTGGTCTGATATTCACAGATTACAGGGAGATGATTTACATCCAATCGATGGTATTCCTGGTAAAATCAAAAATGGAGGCTTAGGAACAGCTGATGCTTTTACTTTAGGAACTCCTTATACTGGAGCATTAGCTGTTGCTGCTATTCCAGGATCTGATAAACGATTTTTATGGCCAATCCCATTGGAAGAGACTAATAATAATCCAACACTTAAAGCGGAACAAAACCCAGGTTGGTAATACGTTTTTAATTGAATTTATTAAAACAGCAGTAAGCATTTAGTTTACTGCTGTTTTTTTTATCCCTAATTATCAATTACCTTTGCGAAGCTATAGAACTATAAATGTCTTGCTTCATGAGAATGCCTTGTATTATTGTATTGCTATTTTTTTCTTCTTTTTTGTTTTCACAAAACAAATCAAAGGAACTCGATTTTAATACCAAATACCAGGGTGTTACAGACACTACCAAAAGCAAAAAGCCGAAAAAAGTGGCTACTATAGATTTGTATCGAATAATTACTTTAGAAAAGGATACCACATATATCGATACTTCTTTGACTATTCAGAAAGAATACAGTCATAATTATTTACGAAGAGATACTTTTGGATTGTTACCTTTTGCAAATGACGGTCAAACCTACAATACCTTAAACTATAGTTTAAATTCAATAAGTCCATTACCTGAATTTGGTTTTAAAGCCAAGCATTTTAATTTTTTAGAAGCCAATCAAATTCGATATGCTTCAGTAGCAACTCCTGTAACAGAATTGTATTTTAAGTCTACCCAACAAAAAGGGCAATCTGTAGATTCTTATATTACGATAAATACAGCACCAAATTTGAATTTTTCTTTAGCTTATAGAGGTTTGCGATCTGTTGGAAAATACATCAATCAATTAGCAAGTACAGGTAATTTTCGTTTTACAGTTAGTTACAATACACTGAATAAAAAGTATTTTCTAAATGCCCATTTCACTCAGCAAGATATTTTAAATGAAGAAAATGGAGGTATTACCACTCCCGAAGATTTTGAAAGTGCTAATCCAGATTATAAAAACAGGCAGCGTTTAGAGGTCTATTTTACAGATGCTAAATCTTTTCTTAAAGGGAAACGATTATTTATAGATCATAGTTATTTGTTTAATAGAAAACAAGGGGCTAATAATCTATATCTAAATCATCAATTTAACTACGAAAATAAGTTTTTTGAATACAATCAGTTCACTGTTCCATCTAATGCTAACGGTGTGATTGTAGATCGTTTTGGTGAATCATTTAGATCTAGTGAAATCAACGATCAAACGCGATACAATAAAACGTACAATAAAGTGGGTTTAGCGTATGAAAATTCTACAATTGGTAAGTTTAATTTTTTTGTAGATGATTTTAGATCGAATTATTACTACAATCAAATTTTAATTTTTGACAATAGAACAGTGCCTAACGCATTAAGTCAAAATATCAATAGTGCTGGAGGACAATACGAATACCGAAAAAACAAATGGAATGGTACTTTTTTGTATTCTAGATCAATTACGGATCAGTCATTGTCTAATTTAGATGCTAAAATGCAATTCGATTTAAATGATGAAAATCAATTTATTTTCCAATATCAAAATACAAATAAGTTGCCTAATAATAACTACAATTTGTATCAAAGTAGTTATGTAGATTATAATTGGTCTAATAATTTCAAAAACGAAAAAATTAATTCTCTATCTGCAAGTGCTGCTACCCCTTGGCTATATGCATCAGCACAATTTTCGGTATTGAATGATCATTTGTATTTTGATGATGTTTCTACAACTTCTCAAAAAAATGTTCAAACACAAATTGTTGCTCCAACACAATACGCTGGAACTATCAATTACCTTTCTTTGAAAATGAGCAAAGAATTTAAGTTTGGAAAATTCGCTTTTGATAATTCTGTTTTATATCAAAAAGTAGGACAAGATCAAGCGGTTTTAAATGTGCCAGAGTTGGTTACCAGAAATACAATCTATTTTACAGATTACTTTTTCAAGAAAGCTTTGTATTTACAGACAGGAGTGGTATTGAACTATTTTACCAACTATTACGCAAATGATTACAATCCGGTGATTGCAGAATTTTTTGTACAAAGAGACAAACAAATAGGAAATTATCCTATGTTAGATTTTTTTGTAAATGCAAAAATTCAACGTACACGTATTTATTTTAAAGTGGAACACTTTAATTCGTCTTTTACAGGAAATACGTTCTATTCAGCTCCTAATAATCCTTTTAGAGATATGACTATTCGTTTTGGATTAACTTGGAATTTCTTTGAATAATATTTTTTCATCTAGAATGTTTCCGAAACGAAAATAGCGACTATTTTTTTGTATCTTAGTTTTTCATTTAAACGCCCCCTGAATGAAAGAAGCTTTTTTACATTACCTCTGGAAATTTCAAAAATTCAACAATTTAAGTCTTAAGACAACTTCTGGTGAAGCTATTTCAATTATAAATTGCGGACAGTATTTAGAGTTGTCAGGTCCTGATTTTTTTAATGCTCAAATTTGTATAGGAAATCAAAAATGGGCGGGTAATATTGAAATACATCTCAAGTCATCGGATTGGTATATTCATCATCATGAAATGGATAGTGCATATGAAAATGTGATTCTTCATGTAGTATGGGACCACGATACCGAAATTTTCAGAAAAAATAATATTGAAATTCCAGTGCTAGAACTTCAATATTTTGTGGATCCTAAAGTGGTAGCTAGTTATCAAGCATTACAATCAAAAAAATCTTGGATTTATTGCGAAAACCAACTAGATGGATTTTCGGATTTTATTTTAAATAATTGGTTGGAGCGATTGTTTTTTGAGCGTTTAGAACGAAAATCAAAACCTATTTTTGAATTACTTAATGAAACTAATTCCGATTGGGAGGCAGTTTTGTTTTTGCTTTTTGCAAAGAATTTTGGACTTAACACCAATGGGGAGCTATTTTTAACAATTGCGAAAGCAATTCCTTTTTCAGTTATTAGAAAAGAATCTTTCGAATTGGAGAATTTGGAAGCATTGCTATTTAGTACTGCGGGTTTGTTAGATAAAGATGTTGAAGATACGTATGCTAGTGATTTACGCTTTAGGTATCATTTTTTAGCAAATAAATACCAACTACAAAAACCAGTCATACAAGCAGTTCAGTTTTTCAAACATCGACCGGATAATTTTCCTACCATACGTTTGGCTCAATTGGCAGCATTATATCACTCTAATCATAATTTATTTTCAAATCTTATAGGTCTTTCTTCGTTAAAAGAAATGTATACTATTTTATCAGTTACGACTTCTAATTATTGGATGACACATTATCAATTCGACAGCACAAGTCCTTTTAAAAAGAAACAGCTTTCCCAATCATTTATAGACTTAGTAGTAATAAATACCATTGCTCCATTACAATTTGCGTTTGCAAAAAGTCAGGGAAAAGAAATAACAGAAGAGGTTATACAATTGTTTAAAGATATTAAAGCTGAAAAGAATGTGATTTTAGATAAGTTCAAATTAGTTGGGATTGTTGCTAAAAATGCATTTGATAGTCAATCATTATTGCAATTGAAGAATGAATATTGTAATAAAAGTAACTGCTTGCAATGCGCTATAGGCATTGAATTATTGAAATCGAATTAATGGTAGGACTCATTTATTTTGTTTAATTTTGTGGCACTATGATACAATTAAATCAAATCAAATTTTTTTTCGAAAAGCATGGATTTCATGTTTCTTCACGACTCGCTGACGCATTAGGGATGCGGGCAAGTAGCGTGAGAATCTTTTTTATCTATTTGTCTTTTGTAACTGTAGGATTATGGTTTGCGGTTTATTTAATATTAGCATTTTGGATGCGATTGAAAGATTTGATTCGCGCCAAACGAAGTTCTGTTTTTGATATTTAATCATAAAAAAAGCTCTAGTAAACTAGAGCTTTTTTTATAATCAAGATGAAGTGCTTATTATTCTACTTCATTATTGTTTAATTTTGAACGGCTTTTGCTGTACCCAAAATACACTATAATTCCGATTAGCAACCAAGCTCCTGAAAACAATTGCGCTTTCACACTTAAGTTTACCATTAAGTAAGTGTTAATTAAAATTCCACATACTGCAATTACAGGTAATGCAGGAACTTTAAAAGTTCTTACTAAATCAGGTTGTTTAACTCTTAATATCCAAACTGCAATACAAACCATTGTAAAGGCAAATAAGGTTCCAAAACTTGTCATATCTGCCAATTCATTAATTGGTGTAAAAGCAGCTACTACTGCAATGATTCCGCCTAATATCATCAAGTTGGTTTTAGGTGTTCCTGAAATAGGATTTACTCTAGAGAAAACCTGAGGAATTAATCCATCTTTAGACATTCCTAAAAAGATTCTAGATTGCCCCATGATCATTACCATTAATACAGATACTAAACCTACAGTAGCTGCAATTGTGATAATTAATCCAGCCCAACCTTGTCCTGCAATATCAAAAGCATAGGCTACAGGAGCTTTGATGGCATCTGGATATTTTCCTAGCGGATTAAAGTCTTGGTAATTCATCATTCCTGTTAATACTAAAGAAACTAGAATATACAAAGTAGTACATATTAATAAAGAAGCAATAATAGCAAACGGCACATCTTTTTTAGGATTAATTGCCTCACCCGCTTGAGTGGAAACAGCATCAAAACCTACATATGCAAAGAAAATCGCAGCAGCTCCAGAAACGATTCCAGTTAAACCATAAGCGTTGTGTGTAGTTTCTTTTTCAACTATTTGTGTAGCTTCTGGAATGAATGGAGACCAGTTGTCTAAATTAATAAAAAAGGCTCCTGCAATAATTACAAATAATACTGCTGAAACTTTTAGGATAACAATCATATTGTTCGCTTTTGCAGCATTTTGTGTTCCTTTAATTAAAATAGAAATTACTAATAACACAATTAAAAATGCTGGTAGATTCATTGAAAAACCTTCGCCAGTGTAACTAGCAGGGTCTGTAGTAAGCCAATCGGGTAATGAAATTCCAAACTTCAGTAGTAACTTATTAAAATAACCTGACCACGAGACGGCTACCGTCATCGATCCCATGGCATATTCTAGAATAAGTCCCCAACCAATAATCCATGCAAAAATTTCTCCAATTGTACCATAAGCGTAAGCGTATGCAGAACCTTCAACGGGTAAAATCGAAGCAAATTCTGAATAACATAGTGCAGCAAAAACACAGGCAATACCTGCAATGATAAATGATATTGCTAAAGCTGGTCCAGCATGGTAATAAGCTCCTGTTCCAGTTAGAACAAAAATTCCTCCTCCAATAATGGCTCCAACACCAATAGCAGTAAGGCTCCATTTTCCAAGAACTCTTTTCAATGTACTTTTTTTCATATCAGCTTCAAAAGCCGAAATAGGTTTAACTCTCCAAATTGACATGGTTATGTAAGTTTTAGTTATTAGATTCCAAATGTATTGTTTTTTACAAAAAATAAAAACAATTAATGCTTTTAAAGTTGTAAAAAATAGAATATAGTAGAATACTAGCTTATTTTCTAATGATTTATCATAAGTGTTCGATCTTATTTTTTTATTTTTACATACCCGAACTTTTAATTTCCAAATCTATGAATATCAAATCCTTTTTTAATTTCACAAGAATTCAACGTACAGGTCTTTTTGTACTTATGACATTCATTATACTTCTGCAAATTGCCATTTATTACTTTGATTTTAGTTTGACAGCCTCAACTAGTTCAGAAAAAGATAAATGGTTGGCTATTCAGGAAGAAATAGATAGCCTTAAACTAGATGCTGCTAAAAGCACGAATCAGATCTATCCCTTTAATCCTAATTTTATTTCAGATTACAAAGGTTATAAGCTGGGAATGACTGTTGTAGAAATTGACAGGTTACTAGCTTTTCGAAAGCAGCATCGATTTGTTAATTCTGCTTACGAGTTTCAAAAGGTAACTGGTGTGTCCGATTCCTTATTGAAAACAATGGCTCCGTATTTTAAGTTTCCAGATTGGGTAAATAAAAAAAGACAAACGACTCCAAAATTAACTGGGAATGATTTTGTTTTTCCTAAAAAGGGAAAAATAAGTATTCAAGACATTAATACGGCAACTTCGGCTGATCTAGAGAAGATTTACGGAATAGGAGAAGTGACTGCACAGCGAATCCTTAGTTATAAAGAACGTTTTGGTGCTTTTGTTTCAATGGAACAACTAAATGAAGTTTGGGGACTATCACCAGAAGTAGTTATGAATCTTCAAAGGCAATTCGAAATCAAAACACAAACAGGAATTAAAAAAATAGAAATAAATAATGCGTCTATTAAAGAATTAGCCCAATTTCCCTATTTTAAATATCCGTTAGCTAAACAGATTGTTATCTACAGAAGTATGAATGAAGCTATAGATAAAACTACGGATTTAACAAAAATTAAGGGAATGCCTAACGATAAAATAAAAATAATCGCACTATATTTGGAATTCTAAAAAAAGAATTAATTCTTACAATTTTAATTTTCACTAATGAATTCAATGTATTTCACAGAAGAACATCAATTATTTAGAGCAAGTTTTCGCGATTTTTTACATAAAGAAGTAGTGCCTTACATTGAACAATGGGAAAAGACAGGTACAATTGATCGTTTTATATGGAAAAAATTTGGAGAGATGGGATTCTTCGGAATTAATTACCCTACACAATATGGTGGTTTAAACTTGGATTTATTTTATACCGTTATTTTCCTTGAAGAACTTCAAAAAATCAAATCTTCGGGGTTTGCCGCAGCAATGTGGGCACACGTTTATCTTGCAATGACACATTTGAATGCTGAAGGGAGTGAAGCTATAAAACAAGAGTATTTAACCGCAAGTATAAGTGGAGATAAAATTGGAGCTTTGTGTATTACAGAACCTTTTGGGGGTAGTGATGTGGCAGGTATGCGTACAACTGCTGTTAAGTCTGGGGATAAGTATATTTTAAACGGTTCTAAAACATTTATTACTAATGGAATATATGCTGACTATTATATTGTGGCAGCTAAAACCCAACCTGAACTAGGGAATAAAGGAATCAGTGTTTTTTTAGTAGATACGGATACTCCGGGAATATCAGCAACAAAATTAGATAAATTAGGTTGGAGAGCCTCTGATACTGCTGAAATTGCTTTTGATAATGTAACAATTCCTGTTTCAAATTTGATGGGTGAGCCAAATAAAGGTTTCCCTTACATTATGCAGCACTTTGCTTCTGAACGTTTAATTATGGCAATTAATGCGCACGCAAGAGCTGAATATGCTATTGACTACACTATTGAATATATGGAACAACGTCAGGCTTTTGGTACTACTATAAATAAGTTTCAAGCATTAAGACATACTTTAGTAGAGCATGCAACAGAAATTGAGCATTGTAAAATATTTAATTATGCAGCCATGGCTCGTTTGGATAAAGGTGAGTATGTTGTTAAAGAAGCTACAATGGCCAAGTTAAAATCCACTAAAGTAGCAGATGAAGCAATTTATAGTTGTTTGCAAATGTTGGGAGGATATGGTTATATGGAAGAATATCCGTTAGCTCGATTATTTAGAGATAGCCGTTTAGGCCCTATTGGCGGGGGTACTTCTGAAATTATGAAAGAAATTTTATCTAAGATGATACTAGATAAACAAAATTATAAGCCAGCGGTAGAATAATTATTATTTTTTTATTTTTTATTCATATATATTTTCTACATTTGTAGCCTTAACGAGAGGAGGTGTCTATATTATGTTAATTATACCAATTAAAGACGGAGAAAATATCGATAGAGCATTAAAGCGCTATAAAAGAAAATTTGATAAAACAGGAACTGTTCGTCAGTTACGTGCACGTCAAGCTTTCATTAAACCATCTGTTGTAAACAGAGCTAAGATCCAAAAAGCATCTTACATTCAAGGATTAAGAGATGCATTAGAGAGTTAATTTTTTGAATAAACTATATCAACCGCTAACTAATAAAGTGTAACTTTGTTGTTAGCGGTTTTTTTATGGCTACAAATCTACAAGCATATCAAGATTATTTGGCTAAAGAGAAAAACTATTCTCCTTTAACGGTTCGAGCGTATTTAGATGATATCAATTCGTTTCAAGAGTATCTTAAAGAGCAATCTATCAATCTTGAAGAAGTTGTTTATCCAAATGTTCGAAATTGGATAGTAATTTTGGTAGGACAAAATCTTTCAACAACTTCTGTTAATCGTAAAATATCCGCTTTAAAATCATATTATAAGTTTCTTTTAAAGGTTAAGCAAATTTCGGTTAATCCGTTATTGAAGCACAAATCTTTAAAAACTGCAAAAAAAGTTCAAATTCCATTTTCGGAAAAAGAATTGCAAGATGTTTTTTCGGATAATGATTATTCGAATGATTTTGAGGGAATTCGAAATCGATTGGTGATTGAGCTTTTTTATACAACGGGAATTCGTAGGGCTGAGTTGATAAATTTAAAGTTGAATAGTGTAAACGAAATTCAAAAAACAATTCGTGTTATAGGAAAAAGAAACAAAGAGCGGATTATTCCAATGTTGGATTGTACGTTAAATTTGCTTAAACTTTATAAAGAACAACGAAATCATTTAGAGGTAATTAAGGATAAGGAGATGTTAATTTTATCTAAAACCGGAAATAAAGTGAGTGAATCGTTTGTGTATCGATTAATAAATGATTACTTTAGTACTGTCTCGAAAAAAGAAAAAAAGAGTCCACACGTTCTTAGGCATTCATTTGCAACGCATTTGTTGAATAATGGAGCCGATTTAAATTCCGTAAAAGAGTTATTAGGTCACGCTAGTTTGTCGTCCACTCAGATATACACACACAGTAGTTTGGCTGAATTAAAAAAAGTATATCAACAGGCACATCCAAGAAGTAAAAAATAATTCGATTGTATAACCATTTTAATTAACATAATTATGAAAGTTAATGTGCAAGCAGTAAATTTTAATGTAGACAGAAAATTGGTAGATTTCATTCAAGAAAGAATGGATAAGTTGGAAAAGTATTATGATAAAATAGTATCGGCAGAAGTTTTTTTAAGACTTGAAAATACCAGTGATAAAGAAAATAAAACGGTTGAAATTAAAATTATAGTTCCAGGTGATGATTTTCTGGTAAAAAAAACAGCAAAAAGTTTTGAAGAAGGTGTTGATTTGTCTGTAGATTCATTGGAGAGAGTTATTGTTAAAAGAAAAGAAAAATTAAGAGCGCATTCATAAAAAGAAAAAAAACATAAAAAATGTTTTGATTCAAAAATAAATTATATACATTTGCAGTCCGTTAGAAATAGCGGACTTTTTATATTTAAGTTGCCGGTGTAGCTCAGCTGGCTAGAGCAGCTGATTTGTA
>JACCDZ011938693.1_pt1 | contig 38842 bp, 40 predicted proteins | sample 7449551 | NCBI WGS metagenome assembly JACCDZ01 (sample SAMN15323452, study PRJNA562643) | freshwater metagenome | isolation source: river surface water | place: USA:Blue River Watershed | collected 2017-08-18
ACCGACGCCGACTTTGTGGTCACTACTCAACCTGTAGCGCAGACTGTAAAAGCGCCGGATGCCGTTTCGTTCACTGTTGTCGTTGATCCAGCAACGGATGCGACGTATCGATGGCAAGTACAAACAGCAGGTGCAGGCGCTTATGTGAACGTAGGACCATCTGCTGCTTACACTGGTGCAACGACAGACACACTCGCTATTTCTGATTCGACTGGTCTGAATAAGAATCGTTATCGCGTCATTGCTCTGGATTCTACCGGAACAGCTTCGGTGACTTCTAAGGGTGCACAGCTGACAGTCACTGCCTGATGATTGATGAGAAGAATTTCGTTAAGACGGCATTGTCCGTCTACGACAATCCTCAATGCGTTCGTATCGAGGAGTTTGAGTCTGATCTATCGAGATTCTCCATCATCAAAAAGTTGATTACCAGATATTCAGAGGGAAACGACGCTATCTCCGAGCGTCTAGTTCTGAATCATCTGGTGATTTGTTTTAATGTGTTCGGAGACACTGCTCTTGATCTCGCGCTATATAAGATAGAACGTAAGAATTGGGGGATTCTATTCCCGTTCTTACTTCTACTCAACAGAATACCAGAAGATGTTCTGATCAGAGAACCAGTCATACTCGATCAGAACATCATAGAAAAATTACGAAAGATTTAAATGGCTCGCGTCATCGACAATATAATCGCTCTGCGGATCATCTATCTGCTCGTACAACCATTCGAGACAACTGACGCATTCAAGCTCGGTCTGATCGATGCACATGGGAACAAACTGAAGAAAGCATCGACCACAGAAGAAAAGAAGGCGACTTCAATGTTGCATCGGTTGGTTTGGAATCTCAAGCGTATCATCAACCTGGCTCCAGGCGGTTCGACGAGAATTGGTTCGATGGTGGCGGCATATATGCTCGTCAAGGAAGCGTACGAACAAGATATGCCCGAGTCGGCATCGATCGAATTCTTCAACGAGAACTTCGATCGAGCGTGGAATTTACCATTCGATGAGCGAGAAATCGTCGAGGATGCATTCAGTGTTCTTCTGGAGGATGCTCCGGTCAATTCGACTGGGAGCGCGGTTTCTACCGATACACCAACAATCAAACGCTCTAGAAAATTTGCTGAATTCCAAGTCGATGATGATGTGTTCAATAAATTCAAAAACGGCAAAGCTAAATTCCGCAAATGGTCTGAGTATCTCAATCTTGAGGATTCAACTCAGAAGCAGATATATGACTTCGCTCGAAAACAGCCGAGAGGTATTATCGTTCTGAAGGACTCAACTGGGAATCTCAGAGGAATCCGTTACTCTCGTAAGGGTTCTGGTAATTGGGCGAATCTGAAAAGAACCCCGAAACAACTTGCCGAATCGATGGTCTACAACTCAATCGAAGTGGATGATGTATGATACTCGAATTCATCGGAAATTATTCGGCGATTCTATTATTCGGTTCGATCGTTCTATTTCTCGTCGGATATCTGATCCCATTTGAGTCATATAAATTACCCACACAACTAATAGCAGTCGCCGCATTCGGGGGACTGCTATTCCTTTCTGGTCAAGCCGCGTCAGATCGCGAATGGGAACAGAAGATGTCTGATGCGAGAGAACGAATCGCGCAACTTGAAAAGAGAGCACCAGAAGTCACAGTTCAAGTCGTCACCGAATACGTCGATAAGATCAAATATATTGATCGTCATAGCGTCCAAACAGTCAAAGAATTTATCACGGTTGAAGTAGATAAGGCTTGTACGATAAACAAGGGATTCGAACGTCTATATGACGCTTCTGTTAAGAATACCCTCATCAAACCCGAACCTTCAGACTCAGAACCAACTGATATTATGCTCTCAGATATTGCTGCTCTAGATAAACATAATATCGAACAATTTCATAAATTGAAGGTGCAAAACAATTCGTTGAAGAAATGGATCGTTGAACAGGAGAAACTATGGAACGCCTCTCGCTAATACTATTAGCAGTTATTCTCGTCGGGTGTAATCATACTATTCCTAAGATACCTGAATTCCCGAAACCACCAGAGATATTGATGAAAGACGAATATTCTCTGAAGACATTCGAACAATATCGAATAGAGAAGAACTCGTCTGAACAGAAACCGCAAACGGTAAAATAGAAAAGGGAGCCTTGCGCTCCCTTTGTTTTGTCCTGAGTGGCAGAGCCACGTGCTACGCACAGGACCCTTGATTATGTCTTCTTCCCGCTTAGGTACTAATAGAACCTTCGAAGAAAAACTAAGGCGGCTGTTTCTCTTAACCTTAAACCTTACAATAGGTATTATAAGCAGTGTTTTCAAAAAGTAAATAGAGGATTCATTGTATTCATAATCATTTTCTGATTATATCGTAACGAAAAGTAACTGAGCCAGAAAACGAGAGAATTAGAGAGAAAACGACCACGAAGCCACTACCCTACTCAGGAGAGAAAAACGAGAAAACCCCATGCTGCTAGCTGGCTCCGAGCCGTCTCCTCAGTCAGAATATTTCGTGGTTTCAAGAAAGCTCTCCATTCCTGAGAAAACACAATTTTGTGTTTAATCAATCCAAGGCTATAATTACGTTAACAATTGTTGCCTAATTCATAATGTCTAATTTGATCATCGATCTGAAGTATATCGGATTCGTTTCTTCCCGTCTAAAGAATTTCAAACGCGTCAAGGCTCAACTATTCGCGTTCTCACATAATTGTGAGGATAATAACTCGGCGAAGATAAAACGACGGGGATATATCTATAAGAAGGGCACAGGAATGAATGTGTTCTGTCACCATTGTGGTTATAGTCGGAAGTTTTCTAATTTTCTGCGCGAAGAAGACCCGACTCTATATGGTGAATATCGAATGGAGATATTCAAAGAGAACTCAGGAAATAATTCCCCGATTATATCTTCTTCACCTAAACAGGAAGTTCTAGTAGTTGCCGAGCGTAAGAAATTTGATATTGACGACGAGATCATTCTTCTCTCTGAATTGGATCCAAAACATCCGGCAGTTTCTTATGCGAAGAAACGTAATATACCAGAGGAATTCTTTGAACGAATCGGTATAGTACCCGACTTCAATAGATTCGCGGCAACTTACGAAGAGTCGTTTGCCGCGAAGGGTGCGGGTGTTCCTCGATTGATATTCCCGTTCTTCGATAAGGATGATTCTGTTATCGCATACAGTGGACGAGCGTTCGGACGCGAAAAGCCGAAATATATAATTCTCACCGTTGAAGAAGAAGCAGAGAAAATATATGGTCTCTGGCGCCTACGAGAAAACGATCCAATTATTGTGGTTGAAGGTCAAATTGATAGTCTATTCCTCGATAATTGTATCGCAGTTTCTGGTGCAAACTATACCCACGAATTTCTACATAAAAACAAAGACCGAATCATCATTGTTCCTGATATCGATTTCAAACGAAACGACCAGGTATTCAAATCGCTGAATAAGGCGATCGAGTCTGGTTTCAAAGTTTCGTTTCTCCCGTTCAAGGAACGAGCCAAGGACGTTAATGATCTGATTGTCAAATACAATTTTACCGGGACCGAATTGACGCGTATGATTAGAGAAAACGCGAAGAGTGGGCTTGACGCGAAAGTTGAATTAATCTTTAAGAGGAAAACCTGATGCAGACTGAAGAAATTGACAACAAGATTCTATTCAAGAGTCTGCCGCTAGTCGGACCAGAATTCAATTATATCGCAATTGATATTTTGTTGATCGACGCGGAAGAGGAACTATTCACTGTTCTGATCCGGTATATGATCGTCGAGAACGAAGAAATTCAAGCAGGTATGACTCTCCAGACTGGAATGAGCGCGAACGGTTTCGATAATATTGTTCGAGAAGTCGCGGTTCTATTGAAGACTGGAATCTTCGATCTTCAAGAGGTATGTGGTACGGGGACTTTTTACAATCAAGAGTATAAAGAATTCCGTTCAATCGACTGGAATGACGAGTTGATGAAGATCGCTTTCATCGACGAAGATAATAAGCCAACAATCAAACTATTTCACTAATGCAAATTTCTATCTCTAATACATTCAAGATCTCCGTCGGAGAACACGAGATAATTCTTTCTAGGGTTGACGCAGAAAAATTATACCAAGAGTTGGGCGTAGCTCTCGGAAAGAACGCCACTCCTACTACAGTATTTCGTGGCTCGCCAACTGGACCATCTGACTTCTTCCTTCAAACTAATCTAACGGAAAACAAACCATGAAACTCATTAAATTGAGCGCAACTTGGTGCGGACCTTGCAAAATGCTCGCGAATACTCTTGAAGATCTCGATCTGAGCGGTTACGAATTTGTCGAGATCGACGTTGACCAACAACGCGACACCGCGATGAAATATAATATCAGAGGTGTGCCGGTTCTGGTCATCGAGGACGACAACGGAAACGAATTACGTCGAACCGTCGGGAACAAGAACAAGACTCAATTGCAGGAATTTCTCGCGAATTGATCATGTCTAAGTATCAACATTCAAGAACTATAAGGAATGTTGATGCAAAAAGTACAATTCAATTGCGAACAGTGTGACGCGAAGGGCACCATTCGTCTACCAGATTGTTGTGATGAGTTCAGAGTGGAGTCATGCCCTTGTTGCGGCTCTGCTCTTGATATTGAAGACGATCAAGAAGATGAGTGAGTGGCTCTATAACGGGTCGCCAATTTCAGATGAACAAATCCCGAAGGAAGCGATGGGATTTGTTTATAAGATAACTCGGATTTCTGATGGGAAGATATACTTCGGAAAGAAGCTCTTCTGGTTCAGCAAAACGTCGATGAAGACGGTGGTTTTGAAATCTGGCGTTAAGAAAAAGAAGAAGGTGAAAACTCTCGTTCCTTCTGATTGGCGTTCCTATTGGTCTTCCTCACCAGAGCTTCTGAAAGACGTCGAGTTGCTCGGCGAGGACGCATTCATTCGCGAAATTCTTTGTCTCTGTCCGTCAAAGGGAACTCTGTCTTACCACGAGCTGAAATATCAGATGGACCATCGAGTTCTCGAATCTGGTGACAAATCATACAATGGTTTGGTGTATGTTCGAATAAACAAAAGTCACATCAAACCTCTTATCGAACCTCTCCCGAAACAAACACAAGAGACCTGATGGTCTCTTTAGACTTATGAAAATCTATATCCCAACATTCATGCGTGAAGACAAGCAGAAGTGCTTCAACAAGCTTCCCGTCGAAATACAGAAGATGGTTACTCTGGTGACACATTCTGGACGCGCCGACATTCTCCGACAACACAATCCGACGGCTAACGTGATTGATTTGGGAGAGACTGACGGGATCGCCGATGTTCGTCAGAAGATTCTCGACCAATCACCAGAAGATCACGTGATGATCATTGACGATCAATGTCGATTCAAGAAGCGTAATTCGTCGATGAAATACGATAAGATGACTCCTGATCAGTTCGTTGAAATGTTTGAACTGGTTGAGAAGAATCTATCCGACTATGCGATGGTCGGGATTTGTGATCGCCCGGGGAATAATCGAATTATGACAGACACGAAGAGCCCGGCTCGTATGTATTCTGTGTATGCGATCAATCGTAAGACATGGCGAGAAAACGGTATCTCGTTTGATGGGATGTATCAAAAGAACAACGAGATCAAACTATATGAAGACTTCTACGCTGTTCTATCGATGCTGACGAGGGGATTGCCGAATCTTCTGCTCTGTAATTACATTTTCGAATCAGAACACGGTATCAAGGGCGGTAATTCGACTGTTCGTAACAATGAACTCCAGAAGAAGTGTATTGAAGCGCTGATCTCCGAATTCCCCGATTTCGTGAAGATGACTCGTATTGAGGATGTGAGTTGGAGTACAGATTCACATAACGGTGGCGATCGGTGGGAGGCTCGGGTTAAGTGGAAAGAAGCATACCAGTCTTCTCAGAAAGAAACAACTTCTTCGGCTCTGGATGATTTCTTCTCATGAGAATATTTGTTGACCTTGATCACACATTGTGTTTCCCCGACGAGTCGTTCGGTCAACATCGCGATAAGTATCGATATGCGATGCCTAACGCTGAAATAATTTCTCGCGTGAATAAATGGCACCGTCAGGGACACGAGATTGTGATCTACACCGCCAGGCGAATGAAGACACATAATGGCGACACCACTCTTGTCGAAGAAGATGTTGGACAGCTGACGAGAAATTGGTTAGCTGAGCATCGAGTGACGTATGATGAGTTGATGTTCGGGAAACCGTATTATGATATGTTGATCGACGATAAGACTTGTCTCCCGGAAATTGAAGCGATCGAGAATACAATTTTGTCCGGTAAGCTCCCCGAGTTATAATTAACCTATGAAAACTGTTGCTCTAATTCCTGCCGCTGGCTCGTCGAGTCGTTTCCGCGAGTTGGGAAAACACTATGCAAAGACCGTGCTACCGTTTCGCGGTCGTCCGATCATCGCGCACATCGTTGAACGAATCATCGAAGCCAAGTCCGATATTGATAAGATTTTCGTCATCGTGAATAACTCGACTCATCGCGAGCAGATCGAAGAGGCTCTTGGGACGTGTGATTTCGGTAGTATTGGATTGTGTGTTGTTCATGAGTTCAACGAAGAAGAGATCGATATCAAACGAGGTCCAGCGAAGACAATTGTTGCCGGTCTTGAACTGATTCGTTCTCGCTATCAGGAAGATGTTGAAGTTCTGGTTCATCTTTCAGACAGTCTCTTCAAAACGACAGACATCAGTTCTATGTTTGTGGAGAAGAGCGCGACTATCGGAACTCAACTCGTCGATGACCAGAAACGTTGGTGTGTGATTGATAAAGACAATCGTTTTCACAACAAACCATCAGAGAACATCCAAGGAGCAGAAGCTCTGAGTGGTCTCTATAAGTTTCGTCTCTCGTCGATTGACGTATCAAGAGCAGTATTCAGTGACAAAGAGTCGCAGATCAGCGATCTACTGTTGACGATCAATGACCATATCGAACCTATCTGTGCACCGATTGAACTTGACTTCGGGACTCTCGAGGAATATATCGCTAATCGCGGGATCAAAACTACTAGATCATTCAACACAGTATTCGAGCACGGAGATTGTGTGGTCAAGACGACTATCTGCGGTTCCGACGTTGAGTATGATTCGAAGCTTCGGCGCGAGATCAATTGGTATTCCCACGCGCCCGCTGGTTTGAAACCTTATCTCCCAAGCATTTATTCTCATAGCGATCTTTCTGATACCAGAGAGCGCGCCTCGTTCGAGATGGAGAAGATAAAGGGCGTCAATCTTCGCGATCTTGCGCTCTATCTCGATCGAACCGAGGAAACTTGGGAGGAGATCTTCACCGCATATCGCGAAAAAATACACTCGAAATCGATTCGACGCAGCCAATCGTTTCGTTCGAATGTGTTCTGGTTAGATATGTTCGAGAAGACTCAGAAGAGAGTCAAAGAGACAAATATCAGTTGTGGTAAAACCGTCGGTGAATTCACCGAACGATTCAGAGAATTCTGTCACGAACGAGATAGCTCGAATAACACAGATTGGATGCATGGTGATCTACACTTCGCCAATATGTTCTATGATCTACACTATCGAGAACTGAAGATGATCGATCCAAGAGGCGATTTGTGCGGTGACCTGTTCTATGATCTAGCAAAGCTGAATCACTCGGTCAATGGCAATTATGATTGTATTGATAGTCAGCTATACTACTTTGACCAGAACGGAGAAGTCAAATACTTCATGAACGAACGTCGCGGGATTGTCGACGCGTTCGAGAAGATGTTGGTGGATATCGGTCTTTCAGAACAAGACCGCCGTGATCTTAATCTAGTCACTGCTTCTTTGTTCTTGAGTATGATTCCTCTACACTTTCACAACAATACTAACCAACGTTTGTTTTACTCTGAATTCGAGAGATTCTTCTCTCTATATACATCATGAAAATTCTAATTGTAACTTGCGTTCGCAATCGCCCTGGCGGCATCCTCAACTTCACCGAGCAATTGATGCTCGGTTTCAAGGAGTTAGGACATCAGGTCGAATTGGTTCAGATGAAGCCAATTAAACAGTATCACTCGAAGCCAGACAATTCTATTCCAGAAGGATTCGTGCGCGGAGAGGGCTCTGGTTCTGCCGTCAACCAACTCAAAGGTTGGCGAGGACTGAAGAACTTCAGCATGATGAACGAGAAGAGCGTTCGCGAGTACGTCGAATTCGCGAACGGTTTCGATCTGATCATTCAGAGTACGATGTTTGGTTATGCGTGTCAGGACACAGAGGGTGACACAACTTGGTTGCCGATGATCACCGACGTCACCCCGAAGCAGATCATGGTGCTTCATGATGGTAACATGAAGCGTAATTGTCCTTGGTTATACGAACTTCGCGAACACTTTGATGCGATCGCCTGCGTACATCATGCAGCGTTTGATGCTGCGGATTTCATCGATGTTCCCCGCAATATTATTCTCAATCCGTTTGATCTTAGTCTTCTTGAACAACCGAGAAAGAAGTTTTCTGAACGACGAAACGCTCTTTTGTCCCCACAGACATTCAAGCCGATCAAGCGAGTACAGGATTTGATTCGAGCTGTTCCTCATATGAAGACGATCGAGGAAGTTTTGGTTGCCGGGGAGGGCATCGAGTTCAACTACATGACGTCCAAGGATAAGTGTAAGGAACACTATTTTGTCTCCAGGGATATTGATCCTGACGCCGAAGAAAAGAATATCGGTCGCAAGATCTGGGATGTCGCTACTGAAAATCACAAGATGAAACACCTCGGAGTGATTCACCCAGAGAAGCGCGACGAGATTCTTCGTGATGTGAAATTCCTGGTCGATAGCTCCTGGTCGAAGGGATATGGTGAACACTACAATAGAACGCTCTTCGAGGCGATGCTTCTCGGAACGATTCCAATCGCGGTGAACTTCGGTGTTTCCGATAACGAAGAAGGCGTCGGTCAATTGTTGAAGCCAGGCATTAACTATTTGATGCTTCGCCATGACTACTCCCCGAAGAAATACGCCGAAGCAGTTGATGGGTTCTGTGAATTAGATGATTCGACCATCGAGGAAATCCAGACTAACAACGACGCTCTTCTCCGGAAGTTATTCGATCGAAAGAATATTGCCCAACAGTATATCGATCTCTCCGAAGGTAAAGACGTTGGACTCAATCCGAAGAATTCAAAAGGTTCGCCCGCTAACGATCCAAACTCAGTGAGAAAGAGTAAGGAAAAGTGGGAAGAACAATTCGAACCAACCACTCAAACGACTCTTGAGGATTTCTTTTCGTGACTTTCAAAACAAAAATCATAATCCCTTCGCGCGGAGGCTTATCGCGTCAGAAAACCGTCGAGAGTATTCCAGTAGAACTCCATAAACATATTCTGGTCGTATCGTCAGAAGTTGCTCTTCTCCCTCCTGAAGTCAGTCAACTGGTCGTAGGAAATATCAGTATATCGAAGAAGCGACAATTGATTCATCAGATGCAGATTGACTTCGGCGAAGATTACTTCATGGTAGATGATGATGTTGTTTTCTGGGCTTATGATGAGAAGCGTAAACTGCAGAAAGCAACTCTTTCGTCGTTTGAACGATTCGAATCTATTTGTGTTGAGAACCGAGAAAAATATGGTTTGATTTCGTCACACCCACGGGCATTTTCTCACGTACCAGAAGCGTTTAGTAATGGCGTATCGAAACTGGTTTATCATAACGTCGAGAAGACACGAAATGCTAGTTACGATAAGGGTGAACAATTCGAAGACATCGAGTTTTATCTTCAATTGATTGAGCAGAAAGTTATCTGTGTGAAACATAATTCGCTGATTAGCGTCAATGACTTCAGTGAACACGACGACTCGTATGAATCTCGTGGGGAGTTAATTCTTCGTTGGTCTCGCGAATATCCAAATGCGATAACTGTGAAGGAAGAGCCATCCGAGATAGCAGGTAGAAAGAAAGTCCCATATACGATCAAGATCAATTGGTCATATGCGAAGAAACCCAAAACCGTCATGATTGAATTAGAAAATGCATAGAGTCATAGTAGAAACCCATGCAGATGATGCGTACTTGAGTCTTCATAATACAATGAAGAATTGGTTGAAGGGTGGAGATAAAGTCACCATCGTTACTGTTTATTCGGGGACTAGAAAGCGCGCGATTGATGCCCAGAATTATGCATCCTCGATCGGAGCTGCCTGGATCGGACTCGGATATGACGAGGGTGACGAATACACTAAACTCGAATTCAGAGATAAGCTCAATCCGTTGTATGATGATGAGATCTCGATTTACATCCCGCATGGAATTCAAAACGAAGAGCACCAAGCAGTACACCGAGCGTTATATTGTAATGAGGAAACGGTGTTCCAGTATCTTGACATCCCATACTACGCGAAGCCTAAGAATCAGGAAGAATTGAATTCTGTCCTCGAAGATCTGGAGTATGTTGTAACCCAGATAACTCCTGGTGGTGGACGAAAGGGTGACGAAAAATACTGGAAGTGTTTCAAGGATCAATCAAAGTTCTTCTATTTCAATCCACCAGAATCATATAAGATGATCCCGGAAATAATTGTGTTCAAACAATAGCTTCACCGTAACTGGTCAGAAAGCCAAACTGCTTCATGTGGTTTGGGACTTTACTTTTATTCATGAACGGGCTATACTAGCGTCTACTAAACACAAGGATTCATCGTGGTTCTGATTTTGATTGGTTTGTTGGTCATTTTGCTACCTATTTGGTTGGTTTTGATCTTACTGAAAATGACTGGTGTTCGACATGTTTGTAGTTGGAAGCTTCTTCTACTCCCGGTTTGGATTGTGATTGGTGTTTGTATTGGCTACGCTCTTCTCGCGGCTGGGTTTTTCGCTTTGATCTTTTTTATGCACCTTGTACTCGGATGAATTACCGTTCAATTGAAAATGCTATTTTGACTGCTTCTGGTGATAAAGAATTCGGAAAGATCGAATCTTTGAAGATGCAGATACTTTCTAGAAAGACGAAACTGGATTATTTCGTCTCGCGATTTCTCGAAGATTTTGAATTTGATATTGCCATCAACGACAATAAGACCCGTTTCTACAATTCGTTTTGTTCTGAATACGAAACGATAAACCGACTCCTCCGAATTATCTCACACTATGCAAAATGAAATGACGTTCAATATGGATTCTCTCCCACCACTCGAAGAGAATCTCATATTCCGGAATCCGACTGAATTCAGTCTCTATATTGAGATGGCTGCCGTCAAAGAAGAACGAACGTGTACTGATGTGATTCTTCAATATTGCGATATTCGCGATCTAGACCCAGAAGACATTTCAAAACTAATCTCAGTTTCTCTTCGCGAGAAAATCAAGATAGAAATGCAAGAATTGGGTCTTCTTCGTAAAACGGCTCGTCTCGAATTCGAATGAACGGATACCAAGTATATCGCTTCTATCTGGCAATCAAACTCCATTTCACGAATCCGAAATATGACGTATTCGAGAATCGCGGGTATGTGAAGAATTGTACGCCAGAATCCTTTCAGAATAGAAAGGGTAAGTCGTGGTTTGATTCTCTAGCCAAACGATTCAAAGAACCAAAGGATATTGTCCAGTATTTTGTGGCGAATCAGGCTTATGATGGTGATATATTCGAACCATCAATCGCCGAGGAAAATTATATCCGCTGGAAGAAACACAAAGAAATGATGACGTATCTGATCAGAGAAGATCTTGAACAGATCGACGATTTACGTTCTTATCTTTCTGGAGAACCTTGTAAACTCATGAAGGAGTTATCTGGACGACGAATCAATATTGAGACTGCCGTGGCCATCAACAGAAAATTGCAATTCGCCGATAGTTGGAAAGGCAATTTTACATATCCAGACTTGTGGCTTAAAATTAAAAAACTGGATCGGTTTGTTAAATTCAACGAACAAGTAATTTTTGAGAAGATCGATGAAATCTATTCTACATCGCGATAAGAATTTTCGACATTTTGAGAGTGTGTTTGACCGGCGTGCTGCGAAAGACGTACAATTGAATATTCGTCGGAAGCGTGAAGAAGCGCGAGTACTAAATACGAATGAGTCAGATGACTACTCGGATATTCATGATATCTGGGAATCATCTGATGATGAAGTCGCGGAGTAAGATCTGCGCCGCTCTATATGGGCGATAACAACTAGCTCTAAATGGGCTTAAACTAAAGGAAAATAATATGTCGTACACAATTGCTGATCTGCGTAAATCTCGTGGTGACTTCAGTGCTATCACAAAGGCACTCGAAAAGACCAACGGGTATGATAATGACGACGCGGATTTCTTCAAGGTTCAACGAGATAAGGCTGGTAACGGTTCCGCTGTTCTTCGCTTTCTCCCGAAGCACCCTGGTGATGATCTCCCATGGGTTCAACTGTATTCTCACTCATTCCAAGGACCGACTGGTCGCTGGTATATCGAGAATTGCCGAACCACTCTGGGTGAAGAAGATCCTGTGGCGAGCGCTGCTCGTGAGCTCTGGGCAACTGGTCTGGAGAAGGATAAGGAAGTTGCTCGGAAGTATAAGCGCAAGCTCAGCTACATCGCCAACGTTTATGTGGTCTCCGCTCCTGGTCAACCAGAACTAGAGGGCAAAATTCTGCGCTTCAAATTCGGTAAGAAGATCTTCGAGAAGATCATGGACAAGGCAAAGCCTACGTTCGAGGACGAGAAGCCTCTGAATGTATTCGATCCTTTCGAGGGTGCTGACTTCAAGCTGCGCATGCGCCAGGTTGATGGTTTCCCAAACTACGACACCAGCGTGTTCTCTGAACCGAAGCCGATTGCTGAATCTGACGACGAGATTCTCGCGATTCTGAATCAGATGAAGCCTCTGAAGGAACTTGTTGATCCTTCGAAGTTCAAGAGCTTCGATGAACTGGATAAGAAGTTCAAGAGTGTTATTAACGGTAATGTTGCTCCATCTGGTAATGCTGAGGCAGTTCTGGAGAAGATGCGCGCAGAACCAACAAAGGAAGCTCCTGCTCTGAAGTCCAAGGAAGCCCCGAAGGTTGCTGATTCGTCCGACGAAGACGATATGGAAGCATACTTCAAGAAAATCGCAGAAGGTGAGTGATGTTTAATCTAGACGCAAAAACTAAGATTGATGCGTTGAAGCTGCTTCGGCAGTTTCACGTGAACAACGGAAATTCTGATAAGGTGAGCGAGATCGACGAACAACTTTCGACTCTTCTAGTCGAAGAACCCGTCGTCGAGACACAGGAAGAAAAACCGACTCGAAAACGTCAGAAGACGAAATAATAAAGGGAGCCTTGTGCTCCCTTTTTCTTTGGTTCAGAGGAAAGTGTTCAATTCATGAAAACCACGAAATAATCTGCTGACCATCTAGGCTCGGAGCCAGCTAGCAGCATGGTTTTTTCTCGTTTTTCTCTTGAAGCCACTACCCTACTCAGGAGAGAATTTCTCTCTTAAAACACGAGTTTTCTGTTCATACCAGACACATAAGACGGCTCCGTATTTCGCAGAGGCTTATGTGTGATGGTGGTGTTGCTCGTCGAATTATTGACGACTGTCGGCGCGTTGACGATCGATGGACTCGCCTTTGATGCTGGACCGTTATCGATCTGATCAGCAGTTCTCTCGACTGCTTCTGTTATCTGTGCCCGCGTTTCCTGTTTCGTTGGTTGTTCAGCTATTTGATCTGCTAGAACGGGGATGCCACTTTTCTCCATAGCTTTGGCGATCGTCGGGGTCACTTTCTCTCCCTTTGCGATTTTCGCATTCCCCATTTCGACTAGTGCCCGCGTTTCAGACTCCTCCATCTTCTGAGCGTCTGATTTGAAACCGATCATATTTCCAAGCTTCGAGCCAGCGAGGTTATCTACTGCGGTATAGATGCCAGTTCCTACGGTTTCTCCTTCAACGCCTGTGATGGCTTCTGCTGCTTTATTCAGCGCCGGATTGACGACGTGTTTTCCGACCATATAACCAGCGGCACCAGCGGCAGCTACTCCTGCTGCAGGAGCAAGAGAACTCATCAGACTCGGAAGCATACTAGCTATTGGTCCGATGAGCTTCGTCAATCCGCCAGTGATGAATGAGAGTCCTTTGCTAAAAACGCTCGTCAGTCCTTTGAATCCTGACCTGAATAGACTCATCCCCTTCTCGAGAAGACTCTTCATGGGTGACTTCTTCTCTTCTGGGCTCTCGAGAGTCAAAGCCTTCTCCTCAACGGTCTCGAGAAGCTTCTCTTTATCTTCCAGCTCATTATCATCGAGACTGTCGGCGATACGAACCAACTCGCGAAGTTGGTCTTCGCTGATCTTCGACAACTCGCGCATCGCCGCTTCGATCATGATCGCTCGTTCTTCTGGATTCTTATCGAATTCGGCGCGTTCTTCTGGACTTAAATTTTCATATTCTTGTTGTAGACCTTCGCGAACTCCCTGCATCAACTCTTCGCGAATTTGAGAAGTTGGCTGTTCTGTTTTCGTCACTTCTTTCAGAACATTTGGTTCAGAAGCTTCTGTCGCATCCTTTTTTGGTAGAAAGAATTTCTTGTTCTCGTCTAATTGTTTCCTCAAGTTCTCGCGAGCGAGCGAATCCTTCTCATCAAGACCGGCACCTTCGACTAATCCATCACCCTGAATCAATTTCTCTTTCTGATCGAGAACCGATATCTGCTTCTCCAAAGACTCTCGCTCTTTGTAGACATTTGTCGCTAGTTGAGCTGCCTTCTCGACGCCATGCTCTTTCTGCCACGCCCGTCCCACTTCAGTGCCTTCGAGAACAGAAGTCACGAATGATGCCTTGCGTTGTTTTTCTTCCTTGCGAATTTGCATTCCTTCTGCTGCAGTTCCGAGTAATGCTCCTGTAAACCCTGGACCTGCTTTCTTGGCAAGGGTTTCGGTGATACCCTGTAGACTTGTGAGTTTTTTGATCGGATCCATTTTCTCCTTGAACCAAGAAGAAAGATTCTTCGTGGCAGGAGAGTCTTCCTTTCCTATATCACCGATTCTCTTCTGCAGACTCTTGAGAGCCGAGACTAGCTCTTTGGTTTCCTTGATCTCCGCTCTCGATTGCTTCCGATTCTCCTCGTCAATTTTATCGACAAAGTTCTGTATCTGAAGCGCATTAGCCACTGCGTCGAGTTTCGCAGCCACCGGTGACTTATCCATCTTGTTGTGCCTTCTGCTTTTGCTTTTCTAGGTGTTGCAGTAATAGTGTGATGAAGACTTCTCGCTCGTATGGGAGCATCTTATCAAGCTCTGTCATGGAATGGTTGAATCGATGCATCAGAATGAAATTTGTCTTCTGGTGATTCATCCACGAATCATGACAGAGCGCTAGGAGAAAAAACTTGATAGTCCTGATAACGTCTTCTGGTGTTCCTTACGACATTTCGGACACCGATACTTCACATCAATCTGAGTTGTGGGTTGTTCTTCGATGAACTTCTCGAGAAGAGAATACTGCTTATTATTCAGACGACCGACTAGAGACTCCACTGATTCTTTATTGTCTCGACCGCATTCGATCGTGGTTTCTTTGAAAAACACTGTTTCGATCGAAGCACATACAGCTTTGTATAAGTGGTCGCTCTTATCAAATTTCGTCTCAATGTCGACGATCTCATCGACAGTCAACCATCTCATCGTGACTGCCAATTCGTCGCTCAATTTGATGTCTTTGGATTCAACTGGAAATTTTACGTATGTCTGTTGAAGATCCACCTCGACATTCACGGAAGAATCGACGCAATCATCACACTTGAATGAGAGACGACTATACTCACCAACAGATTTCGTTCGAATTATCGCGAACAAATACTCGAAATCGAAATTCGTCATCGAGCTCTGTTCTGGGATGGTACAGTTCTTGACGATCTGTATCAGGGTATTCATCATCACCACTGGGTCTTCAGAAGCTTCTGCCGCGAGAAGAGCTCGTTCTTCCTTTACAACGAAAGGACGAAATTTTATTTTCTTCTGAGTTGACGGGATAGTCACATCATATAACGGGGAAGGATTGATGTCTTCGAGACGCATTACGAATTACCTTTTCTATGTTGATCAAGCAGTTCCATCAGTCCAGCAGTGGTACCGACGAAAACCGATGTGTTATTTACGGTACCACCAGAAGATTGGTTCTGATCAACATTGGTCTTGATCTTTTTCTTCTTCTCGTGTATGTCCAACATCTGTATATTCATGTCGCTCATAGTTTTCAACAGAGTACTCAGCACCTCGTATGCGCGAGGACTCTCACTCTCTTCTGCTACAGTCGCTGCTCTCTCGGCAGCTTCCTGTCCCAGATCGATCAATTTTTTGAGATTCTTCGATGCGAGAGCAGCATCTGACTCGACCGAAACATCATCGACTTTGATTGTCGAAGGTGGCGTCGTCAAATTGGGAGTTATCGACACTTCTCTGGTTTCGACGTCAAACACGTCATCAAGGGTTGATCTTCTTATCATGGTGGTGGCTCGTATCTTCCCGAACCTCTGCCTGGCTCGTCGTGTGGGTTATATTGTGAACGCGATTCGCGATATTCATCGCTTCTATTATATCTATATGGTTCGTTACGATAGATCTTTTCCTGTCCTCTCGTGTAAGCGGCGACGCCGAGAATTGCACCGAACGAAGCGTGAAAAAGACCGGCTCCTTTTAGAGTCAATGGATCCCAAGCAGCAACGCTGTTTCCGGTCACATGGAGAAATATCGCCCATGATATCGGGAAAAGTATGAAATCAAAACTACAGATGACTATGTAGGTTACGGCGACAGCTGGACGCCATTTACGTTGAAGCCATTCTTCGACTTGGTTATTTTCAGTTGTCATAGATCTCACCGGAGGCTACTCGCGAGTCGAGTTCCGCTGCGAGATTTTGTGTATCTGAACCTCCAGAGATGAACGTCGAGCCCATATTTCGAACTGCCGATTCGACCTGCTCGTTATACCCAGACACATTTCTCAAAGAATAAACTGTCTCGTTGAAAATTGCTCCAGTCGAAGAAAGAGCAGAACCAAATCCAGAGAGTTGTCCAGGAACACCAGAAAGAGCCGAAACAACAGCTAGTTGCGATGCGTATTTGTTGATCGAAGAAATCGAGTTAGAAAACGGCGTCCCGAGTCCATGCATAGAAAGAGCATTATCGACGACAGAAAGACTATTCCCAAGAGAGAACATACTCGTCGTGATATTGCTGATCGGAGATGTTATATTCCCCAACGAATTGCCGAGCTCTGATAGACCACTAGAATAATTACCCATGTCTCGGGCGATTGATTTAGAACCGATGATCATCTGGTTCGCTAGAGACGATTCGATACCAGAAGCACCAACTGTCGCCGAAAGAATATTCGAAGCACGTCCGAAATCGCTTCTGATTTTATCGCCATAGATGTCGACTGTATCTATGAATGGTAACGAAGTATCCAATCCGTTGTTCGGGTTTGTGTTTGAGAAAGGACCACTGTCGAACAATCCAGTGTTGTTGCCTAGAGAAGAAGGGGTCAGATCGAATTCGTTACTCATCCCATATATCGAGGAAGGTCTCAGTCCTTTTTTACCGAAAGAACGATCCGAATAAGGGTCTGTGTTGGATAGGTTGCCCGAGTCAGTGACGATCGCTTCTCCGTTTGTTGACACCACGGTCATCGAAGACCACTTATATGCGAGATTCACATCAACCTTGAGAACAGTATCACCAGAATAGCTCAGTTGTATGTCTCCGATGTTCTTAGGATAAGCTTCGTGTAGACGATGACAATAGACGGTTTCTCCAGTCTTATCAGTCAAGAAAATATCAACTTCTCTGGTATAATCATCATAGAAACCTATAGTTCTGGTTTCTCGGTTGAATACAGAATTCAACCAACGATCGAGATCCTTCTTTGCCGTCATGTCGCGATCGATATAGAACGAAAGAGTCACTGGAGCGTATATGATCGAATGAGGCATCTCAGAAATTTCACCGAAGATACGATTCTCGGCGGTCATGATGTTCATACCCGGTATTGTTGTCGCGTCACATAGCATCATCAAGTTCTTGTCGCCGACATTTGGTATGAAGACGTAGAAGTGTGACGATGTTAGGAGACCTTTCGTTCGGACCAGCGATATGAAATTGTTGAGTTCTGTTTTCATCTGAATTTTCTACTTTCTGTCCAAACGCGCTCTTTTCTCGCGCCCACGAATCTCTGCACTGGGAGCATAATGGCTGTGTGCCAGAATTCTGGATGCACTTCGGCAAACGGAGAACCTACTTGTTCGACTAGATATCTCTTCACACAAGCCTGCGCTGGTGCTAATTGAGAAACGCTACTGACGATCTGCCATGAATACTTGATTTTACTGATCTCGGTCAGATGTTTATTACCAGTTATCTTCAGTAATTCGTTGAAGAGTTTCATGCGAGGTTGATATTCGAGATAGTGAAGATTCAACCCCATGAAACCACCAGGAACTTTCTTATATGGTATCACAAGAGGGAATGTGTCGTAGTACGGGAGAGTATCTTTCGTCTTGGGGTCGTAATAGAAGAAATACATCCTACCAGGAACGATTCGCGATTGAAGCTTCACTCCGTCTGAATGAATAGTTTTCGCTGGCGTGAATCTCTTCGACGCCATCTTCCGTATTTCTTCATCGAACCAAGCTCGAGACTTCTTCACGTCTTCTTTGTTGATCTTGACTGTCTCGAGACTATTCATTTGATTCCTAATTCTCTCTCTGTGAGTATTTGAAACTCAATTCCTCGCTTCTTGAAGAACGCGTCAGCAGCTTCCCATTTCGCACAGTTGACCGCATAAGTCGCATGTTCCTCGAGAAGCCTCTTCGAGTTTCGTTTCCCCTTGGGTGGTTGAGTCTGACCCAAGGGTTTTATTTCGATCGCGTATGTCTTAATAGATCCGTCTCTCACTCGCACCTTGATCATAAAATCAACAAAATATCGATGTGGTCTGTTATCAACCGGACTAATATACGGAACGATAGTCTCCTCTGATGCCCAATTGAGAACGCTCGGAGTTATATCTGCCCATATACAGAATTTACGCTCCCAAGAACTTCTACAGATAATTTTCGCGACGTCTCCGACATATTTCTCCGGATTCCGAGGCGTATATTTGCTCTTGTGATAACTTCTCGCCATAGCTATAAATATCTATTTGCAAATAGATATTTAGCATGGGACTCGTACACAAACCAACCTCGTTCAATTCTGCTGATGGTAGTGGGATGGGAACTATTGCTGACGAGGTCGCTGGGACGACGACGCGATCTCTCTATCGAACAGGGGATTTCAATCTCCAATACCCGAACAATCTCGACACATCACCAGAGTATGGGAAGAACCGCGTCGTTTTCTTCATAAATGTCGTTTCAAATAGTAAGATCAACAAGGAATCTGGTGGCGGCTCGATGGATGCTCGGACTCTAACCACTGATCTCCCTCCATCAGAATTCGGTAAACAGGCGGCGGAGAATATCAAATCTTTGGTATTCGATATCTCCAAGACGCTAGGGGTCGGGATTAATATTGCTGGGCCAAAGAAAAGACTCCAAGCCGCTATATCGTTGTACATCCCCAACGCTCTCCAAACCTCTTACTCGACTATGTGGGGAGAGGAAGATTTGTCAACTGGTGAATTCTTCGATGAACTACTGGGAGGCGCTAAAAACACGTTGAATGCTATGAAGGGCGACGGACCAGCTCTGGGTGCCGCTGCAGATGTTGCACAAACAATCGGCGCTAAGACAATTCGCGAGACTATTGCTGGTATGTCTTATGTACAGAAGGCGACACAAACAACACCTGGTAACGCGAAAGCGGAACAATTGTTCCAGGGTGTTGACTTCAGAACTTTCTCGTTCGAATATCAATTCGCGCCAAAAACGGTCGAGGAAGCAAAGACGGTACTGTCGATTATTCGCTTGTTCAGACACCATATGCTTCCTGAATTTGCCGACAAGAGCTCGTTTCTTTACATCTATCCTTCTGAGTTTGAGATCAAATACTATAAGAACGACAAGGAAAACCCATACATCGAGAAACAGATGACAGCGGTGTTGACGAATATGACGGTGAACTATACTCCTAACGGACAATTCACCACGTTCGGCGGCGAACTCGATGGTATGCCATCCCACATCAATCTGACGTTGACGTTCAAGGAGCTCGGTCTTCTTTCGAAGGAAACTTCACCATTCGATAAGGTGGGTCTATGATGTATTTCAACAATTTTCCCAAGATACCATATGAATTCATATTGGATGGGAAACCAGTACTGATCAATCTCGTTGATATTGCTCTGAATATACGAGCAAGAAAGACGGCTCTTGAGAACTATCTGATATACGACGAATATGATATCGAAGACGGAGAAACTCCGGACATCATTTCTGAGAAGCTGTATGGAAAACCCAACTATCACTGGTTGATAATGCTCATCAATGATCGATTCGATTACATTAAAGATTTTCCTTTACGGAGTATTGATCTTGAGCGTTTCGTCACAGAGAAATATGGTTCTGGTAACGAATTCAATCAACATGTTCTTCCAAGCGGTTCTCTCTATTTTGAAGACTCGAAAGGAAACGTCGTCGATAAGATGACTCTTGAAATGTACGCGGCAAAATTCCCAGAGTTATCAGAAGAAGAAATCGAAGAGAAATATACTCGTTACGGGCGAGCGTTCAATTCCGTCTCGAATAGAGAAATCGAAGAACGAGTCAACGAGAAGAAGCGACGTATAAAGGTGATCAATAACTCTGTGGTCGAACAAGTCGCGAACGAAATCATCGGATTGATCACACCATGAGTGAAGAAAAGATTATTCAGGCGGGTTCGTACGATATGAAGTTCGTTGATATTCTCAAGGCGAATGGTGAGGCAGTGAATATCCGGGAACAGATCGATTCGATAACGATATATGAAGATATCTATTCGCCTTTCATCACTGGAAAGTTGACATTCAGAGACACGTTTGATTTACCGAGTATTCTCGGGAGAGCAGGTAGAGATCTTTTGAGGTTTCATATCACAACTCCAATCGTAGATGACGCCTCTCTCGATATCAAAGGAACTTATTTCATATACAAGGCTGGTGAGCGGGAGCTGGTTCGCGATCGAACCCAGATGTATAATCTATACTTCATTTCGATCGAATCTCTATTCGATATCAATTCACAGATTTCGAAGAGATTCTCCGGATCTGCTGATGAAATAGTGAAGCAAATATGTACGGAATATCTATCAACGACGAAGAAAGTGCTGGCTGATCAATCGACAGAACAACTTCGATATATTTCGAATTTCTGGACGCCATCGAAGAACTTCGAATTTCTTTCGCAACACTCAAGAACATCTTCTGGCGATACCTCGTTTCTATTCTTCGAGAACCGAGACGGTTTCGTATTCAAGACAATAAGCAGTCTCTCGGTTCAGCCAATCATTCAATCATTCTACGCGAGTGATTATTCGATTGATGTTGACGCTAATTCAACATCAATGCGTCTAGGTGAGGTGACGAGGAATCCCATCAAAGACTATCGAGTTATACATGGTTCTTTTCGAGTGAAGACGATGCACGATTATATGGGAGCACAACAAGCTGGGGCGATCGCTTCAATGATGACGACATATGACATCGTCAAGAAGAAAATTGATATTCCTGAATATCGAATGAGTTCAACAGGGATTTTGAACGAGAATTCCCTGTTCCGCCCAGATGTGATATCATCAACCAAGCCGATGAGAATGCATATGATGAAGCACTTCTCCTCTAACAGTCACCAGAATAATTCAACTAACAGCGGTTTCGCGCAACAACGAGTAGCAGAGATGCATATGTTGAGTAGTTCGCGAATAGAAATTGACGTGTATGGGAGAACTGATTATACCGTCGGGAAGAAGGTTTTTCTCGGAGTCAATTCGACGATGCCTATTGATCGAACGACAGATATGACCGATACCGAGGATGCTAATTATTCTGGAAACTACTTGGTGACCGCGATACGTCACGTGTTCGATAGAACTTCTCATATCAGCACAATCGAATTAAGCAAAGAAAGCACGAAAAATAAATGATCTACTTTGGCGTAGTTGAAGAACGTTGCTCTGACCCATTCAAGACAGGACGGTGTAAAGTCCGGGTTCTCGGCGTCCACACAGAAAATCGACAAGAACTCCCAACCGATGATCTCCCTTGGGCGTATCCAGTCACAAGCGTTAATAGTGCTTCTTTTTCTGGTGTTGGTACTTCTCCGACCGGATTGATTGAAGGTTCTTGGGCTGTTGTGGTTTTTGGTGATGAGTTCAAGCAACAACCGATAATTCTTGGATCATTACCAGGCATACCAACCACTGAATCGACTTTTCGCGAGCCACAGACAATCGAGAGACCGATTAATCTGGTTGATTCTGATAACAATACAGTCACTGACTCCTCTGGGAATCCGATACAAACCGGAGAAACCGAACAAGCGTCAGAGACAGACCCGGCGAATTTGAAGAATCCTAATGAGATGACTCTTTCAGCAGCGGGTCGTCGTTTCATACATGGAATCGAATCTCTAGCTTCTCTGGAGAGAGATCGCATTAGAATCGCGACTGATGGGAATTCGATTCCCGACAACACTCCGATATATTCATATAAAGATTCTGTGGGATTGTGGACCATCGGATGGGGCAATCGATTTCTACCAGGTGGGGCTCCCGTAGTTGGTGGAACTGTTCTAACCAAGAAGCAATGCGACGATCTATTCGAGTTGGTCGTCAGAAACGATTTTGAACCCGGGATCAAGAGACACCTTAAAGTTCCGGTCACACAATCGATGTATGATGCTCTTGTGTCATTATCATATAATATGGGAGTCGGTGGTCTCACTAACTCCGAAATGTTCAAAGAATTGAATGCCGGGCGTTATGAGATAGCTGCTGCTTTGATACCACAGACACGAGCAAGAGGGTTGGCTAATAGAAGAGCAGCCGAACAGAAGTTCTTTCTTGCACAGGGAATCCCGACGAAAGACGGGATGAGCGTCGAGCCTGCACCAAGTAAGACTCTCGAGAAAGCCGAGGAGGAAGCAAAGACTAGCGGGAAGCCGATCGGAAGCGAGTCACCATCGACAAATAACACACCTGGTTTTTCTGACCCGTCGGGGAAGTATCCGAGATTCAAGAACGAACAGGATAGTCATCGTCTTGCTCGACGCGAATCAGAAAGTTCTTCCATACTGAGGTTCAAGGAAGCTGCTCGTGTTAAGGATATCAAATTACCGAATGGTAAAACCTGGTCACAACCGAAGATCCCATACGCCGCGACGTATCCATTCAATCACGTTCGCATGTCCGAGTCTGGTCATATATTCGAGGTTGATGATACGAAAGACGCAGAAAGAATTCACGAATATCATCGATCTGGTACGTACAGAGAAGTGGATGCGAACGGCACGACAGTCAACCGAATCGTCGGAGACTCGTATGAGATCGTCGAACGGAACGGGTTTCTTCTTGTCAAAGGAAATGTCGCCATCACGGTAGTCGGCGATGCAGATATTCGGGTCGAGAATAACTGTAATCTTGATGTAGTCGGTGATATGAAGACACAGGTTGCCGGCGAATATACTCTTTCCGCGCAGAAAGATATCAAGATAAAGACCGAAGGTAAGATCATGATGCAATCCAACGGAGACGCGTCGATCGAAGCTTCTAATGTTCTATTGAATTGTGATGTTCCCGTTGACATCCCGATTCTGAAAGATACAGCAGAGGGACGACCAGAATTTTCTCCTCTCACAAATCTGAGTCGTCACTCTGAACTCAACGGTGCATATGAGACGCCAGAAGAAGGTTCGCCTGCTGCATATAATAAGAAGCACGAAGGAAAATTTGATGAGCAAGATCTGACGCCAGCTGGGAAGATAGAGGAATCGTCACCGCCTGTCGAACAGAAACAACCGGTGTCATCAAACGTTTCTTGTGAGAATTTGAAAGACTCTGATGTTGTTCCCGGATATCGTCTCTCCCCGCTCTTCACTCTGGGTGATCTTCTCTCGCGAGGTAAATCTGGTTATCCGAAGGGAACGAATTACGGTTTGACTTCATCTCAGATAGTATGTAATCTGAAGAATCTGACCGTGAATTGCCTCGATAAGATCAAAGCGAAATATCCTAATATGATCATCACCAGCGCGTGGAGATCACAATCATATAACGCACATATTGGTGGATCGAAAACATCAGATCACCTGTTCGGTTGTGCCGTTGATATCCAATTGAATGGATTCACCAGGAAACAATACTATGAAGCCGCTATCGATATACAAAAGACGCTACCGGCATACAAACAGATAATTCTGGAGTACAAGGGCAACTCTACTTGGTTGCATATATCATATCGCGAAGGAAGAAATTCAAACCAATGTTTGACGATCGATGCTGCCTCGAATCGAACACTCGCGTCTGGTCGATTTGTTCTAGTTTCTTGATTGAGAGCTTTCTTGATTTCAAGAAATATTCCGAACAACATCTCCCGTCGGAGCCAGTGACAAGCACATAAAAACGACGAATTTCTCTCCTGAGTAGGGTAGTGGCTTCACGAGAAATTTTCTCCTAAATCGCGTTTTAACGAACATCTAAATACGAAATATGCCGACCAAAATATTCAAAGACTTCGATGCATCGTTTAAGAAGCATCCACTGACTGACGATCTTCGAGTCAAGACAGAAGCGGACGCCATCGCATTTGCTATGAAGAGTCTAATATTGACGATTAACGGCGAAAGACCATTCGACTCTGGTATCGGAACACCGATCAAATCGCTTCTTTTTGAAACGTTCGGCGACCACATAAACATTCTTTTGAAGAGAATGATTTCTGATGTCATAGCGAACTATGAACCGCGAGCTGATCTGATAGATATTCTAGTGAATTCTTCACCAGACAACAACTCGCTTTTTGTATCGATTCACTATAAGATACGAAATTCATTCCAACCATATGTACTGAATCTGGTACTCGAAAGAACTCGATGAGTAAATTATTGAACGTCGACGCGCTCGAATTCAATTCGATCAAGAACAACATAAAGGAATTCCTTCGTAATTCTCCTGACTTCACGGATTATGATTACGAAGGTTCTGCGATGTCGATCCTCATCGACATTCTCGCATACAATACGCACTATAACGCTCTATACACCAATATGATGCTGAATGAGTCATTTCTTGACTCAGCGAGCAAGTATTCGAGCGTTGTTTCTCTGGCTAAGTCGATCGGCTATACAGCGAAATCAGTTAAGAGCGCGAGCGCTAAGGTCACGGTGGTGGTTTCGGATGTACCAGATTCTCCAGAAACACTAACTTTACCGAAACACACATCATTCAAGAGCATCAAAGACGGGAAAGAATTCAGCTTCTATACTCTGAACACATACACTTCTCCTCGTGTGAATGCTCAGTATGTGTTCGAGGTTGATATAACCGAAGGATTCCCTATCTCGAATTTCTATTTGGTTTCTGATGGCGTCGAATTCATCATCCCAAATAAGAATGCCGACCTGACGACACTGAATGTATTCGTACAAGAATCAAGTACTGCATCGTATGTTCGTCAGTTCCGTCGAACAGATGAAATTCTCGAGGTTGGTCCAGAAGAACCGATATTCTATATCAAACAACGAGAAGATTTATTCTACCAGGCATACTTCGGCGATGACATCATCGGTAGATCTGTCGTTCCCGGTAATGTTGTGTTTCTCGATTATCTCGTATCTAACGGAGGGATCGGTAATGGTTGCTCGGCATTCTATTACGCGGCAGGTGCGAGAGGAGACGTTCTATACTCTGTCACCACAACACAGGTCGCAGCGGGCGGGGCAGACCAAGAAAGTATCACATCAATCAAGTTCAATGCTCCTCGGAATTATCTATCACAAAACAGAGCAGTAACGAGCGATGACTATAAGAATCAAATTCTGAGTCATTTCCCTCAGATCGAGAGCGTCGCTGTTTGGGGAGGTCAGGATAATTCTCCACCGCAATATGGACGAGTATTCATTTCGGCGAAGCCTTTTGGAAGAAACGCATTGAATGATATCGAGAAGAAGCAGATAAACGATTTTCTCTCGAAGAAACGTTCTGTGGTTTCTGTGCAGCAAGTTTTTGTCGATCCATCAATACTCGAGATTGGGTTTGAGACGAACGTCTATTATAATCCTCTGACAACAACAAAAACGACTGGCGAACTTCATTCGATGGTGAAGACCACAGTCGAATCATATTCTTCTGGGTTGAATATATTCGAAGCATCATTCAGATTCTCTAAACTATCTGCTCTAATCGATTCGTGTGACACATCAATCGTCTCGAACATCTCGAAGATATATTTGGTGAAAGCGGTGATTCCGAGCATTTCTGTGTTCGAGAGATATCGAATTGAGATCGGGAATCCTATTTTCAATCAAGCTGGTTCGATCAAATCTAGTCGCATTCGAATTCCTCTTTTCGATGAATTGGTCACCATACAGAATGATTCTTCTGGTGACCTCTATATCTACGAAACCACACAAGAGGGAGTACAGAGAAAGACAACCACGAAGATAGGGACTGTTGATTATACCAACGGGGTGATCGAAATACCGAATATTAGAATCAATTCGTTGTTTGACCCGATATTCGAATTCAGATTCACTCCGTCGAGTAATGATGTTGTGCCGATCAGACAGAATATTCTGACGATGCCGCCCAAAAGAACTACGATCAATGTGATTTCTGATCCGACAATCAATGGTTCGTCGAATCATGTATTCTCGAGCTCAAGATGAACAAATCGACCCAAATATCAATTGCTCGTAATTTTCCCGAATTCGTACGGGAAGAATATCCGCTGTTCGTCAAACTCGTCGAGGAATACTATCGATTTCTTGATACGACGAACATCGGTAATATAGATTCGGTGACCGATATCGATTCAACACCAGATCAATTCATCGAATACTTCAGACGTCAATATGCGATAAACATATCTTCGTTCTGGAATCTTGACTTCAAAGAATTCTTATATTTCGCAAAGAGTTTCTATTCATCGCGAGGTTCAGAAACATCAATACGCTTCCTCTTCCGAGCTATGTTCGGGGAAGAGATCGAGATCGATTATCCAGGTCAGTATGTTCTTCGAGCTTCTGATGGTAAATGGTCTCAGGAATTTCATATTGAGCTGAAGACTCTACACGGTAATTTCCCAGAGGAAGGAAAGCTTCTTCATTTCGAGAATAGCTCTGGGATCTACACTATTCTCCCGAGAAGAATCGAAGTAATTTCTGGTACAGATCGTTGTTTCGTTTTCTTCGAACAACCATACAAAATATTCGTCGACTTAAATCAGAAGCTAATTCAGAAGAACGACTCAGACGAAACTGTATATGCTGGCCAGCTCGTGCCTTCTTCTTCACGAGTTGTGATCGAAAACGGTGGGAAGTATTGGCAAGTCGGCGCTGTTATTCGTATCCCCGGTACTATCAAGGACACTTTTGCGCGAGTCACCAAGGTTGATTCCGAAGGTTCGATTCAATATATCGAAGTTCTCGAATATGGATATGATCACGAAGAAAATCAGGCACTGATTTTATCACCATTTCCGAACAGACCAATCGGTTCGATCGTTGATATAGATTCGACGATTATCAATGCTTCTCCTCTCGCGTATCACCACACGATCAATATCCAGGATTTTACCGATGGGTGTATTGAAAGCATCCATGGTACTTCTTCCGATCAAGACTTCTTCATCGACCTTTTCTTTGAATCATATCCGGGCTTTTTCGGTAAGACTGTGATCGATCGTTCGCAGAATAGTCCTGTGATAGCGATGGGTGAGGGAGAGACAATAACTATTGAGCAGTGGTTAGAAAGTCGAGCAACGCTCATATTCTCGAAGGATAATATCGTCCGAGATCGCGGCTTCTATTCGAATTCAGATTCGCTTCTGTCGAATAAAGAAATCCGCCTACAGGACAACTTCTTCTATCAAGCATTCTCTTATGTCGTGGAGACAGAACAGGAGCTAAAGTCGTATCGCGATTCGATTGGTCTGACACATCCTGCCGGTATGAAATTCTTCTCTCTGATGAACAGAGAAGTACTCATCACATTGACGCCAGAGATTACAAAGATATTCGGAACAGAGCAGATTAATAAAAATGAAATTCTTTATGCTCTCGAGCACGCAATTAGATTGTTCACCAAAGAGATTGTTGATAGCGTTGTTGTCGATCACACAATCCCTCAACTTGAATTGATTAAACCGATTGTTGATAATTCAATTTCTTCGGACAAAATCAATTCAAAGTTGATGACTAAGTTGTTGACTGAAGAAATTCTGACGCTAGAAGAATTGACATTCGAGTTTGACAAGGAGTTGGTCGATCAAGTAGAAATTTCTGACAACGATCAAATCGTTTTTTCGAAGAATAAATACGATATTGTTGATATCCAAGACATACTAAATAAGATATCAAACAAGCCGATTCAAGACTCAATCATCGTTGAGACCGGGAATTCTTTCTCGATCGTTGATGACTCGTTCTTCTCTTCGGATTATTACCAAGACCTGTATTTTAACCCACAAAGAAAATTGGAGATCCAATGATCAACGAAAACATCAAAGCCACCGGCGAACTTCGAATCGTTCTTCGCGACAAGAACGGTAATATCAAAGAAGACCGAACGGTAAAGAATCTGGTTGTATCGACTGGTAAGGCATTTATCGCAAGCCGCGTGGTTGGCGTTGCCAACGGTGTCATGAGCCATATGGCAGTCGGTACTAATAATGCCGCACCAAACGCTGGACACACCGCTCTTCTCGGTGAGATTGGTCGAGCAGTCCTCGTTTCAGCAACGTCTACCGATAACGTGGTCACATATTCTTCTTTGTTCGCTCCTGGTGTTGGCACCGGCGCTCTGACTGAAGCCGGTATCTTCAATGCTGCCTCGGTCGGGATTATGGTCGCTCGTACAGTATTCTCTGTTGTCCATAAAGAAGCAGACGACAGTCTCACGATCAACTGGCAAATCTCCATCAGCTAAGCAGATCAACCATAGTAGAAAATAAGACATGGCATTATCTATCCGTAATGAATTTCACACAGACGTTGCGTCCCTTCTTCTGAACGAAATTCAGTATCAAAAATCCGCGTATTACTATTTTCTCGGTAAACCAGAAGCGTGGGCTACGGAAGATTTTGCGCCTGTCGATGCCGAAGAAAATAGCCCGCTGGAAGATGTTCGCATAAGAACGAACGCTCTATACTTCAAAAAGATTTCTCCGAACGAGGTGACTCTGGTCACCAGAAGGCACAGTTGGGTCTTCGGAGAGTATTATTCAGAGTGGAATCACACGTTGAATATGTCCGGAGAGAATTTCTTCGTATTCACTGCCAGTGATCACAATGTCTATAAGTGTCTCGATAATTGCAATGGTTCGCCATCAACCGTGATGCCATCAGGTAAGGGGTTCCTACCATTCAGAACTTCTGATGGGTATTTGTGGAAATATATGTACACAGTACCCAATTTCAAACGGAAGGTGTTCTCTTCGTCTCAATATATTCCAGTCCAGAGATCTCTGACCGATAGCTTCTACAATAGAGGTTCGATCGAGCACGTTGGTGTGTCGTCTCCTGGTTCTGGTTATACCGAAACTCCTCTGACGACGATCGTTGTTTCTGGCGGCGCGACAACTGGTTCTGGAGCTACACTTTCTATCGACACGTTCGGCGTCGCTGGTTCGATCACAGGAGTCAGTGTTGTTTCTGGTGGTTCTGGTTATGATCTCGGTGCTATGGTACAATTCGTCTCAATCAACGGTCGAGAAGCAGAAATTGATCTTGAGATCGTCGGTGGAGTCGTTGTGGGAGCAACTATCGTCAATGGTGGTTATGGGTACACACCAGGCGACGAGGCTAATGTAATCGTTGGGGGAGCAGAATTCCTCCCAGTTATCTCCAGAGTCACATTTGGGTTGGAAAGAGTCATCACGATCAATCCCGGGGTCGGTTATACTGTTGCGCCGACACTAACTCTCACAACGGCGATCGGTACACCTTCTGGGTTGTATCCCGGGAATGCTTCAGCAATACTCGAACCGATACTTGTCAATGGTTCAATCGATCGCGTTCTTATTCGCGATCCAGGTCAAGGTTATAGCGTTGACTCTGCGACAACGATTATCGTTTCAGGGGATGGTTCCGGGGCACGTTTCTCTCCGGTTACTTACAATGGTTCGGTCATAGACGTCATCGTCGAAGATGCCGGCACGGGGTACACCAACGTGAATCTCTCGGTCGTTGGTCCTGGTTCTGGCGCGTCTCTCGTCGCCACCATATCCGCTTCCGATTATCAAAGCGAACAATCTATCGTCGAACAAACATCGGTTGATGGTGCAATTCATCTGATAAAAATCATCAACGGCGGTGAAGACTATTCCCCGAGCGCGACGATGACTATTTCAGGAGATGGTTCCGGCGCTTCAGGACATCTGATCGTTGAAAATGGTTCCATAAAACAGGTTGTGATGGATTCGTTCGGTTCTGGTTACACATACGCGAATGTTACATTCGTTGATCCGGAAAGATACGATCCTCTCGGCTCGAAACAGGTAGCTACTGCGTATGTTGTTCTCCCACCTATTAGCGGGCATGGACACGATGCTGTCAATGAACTATACGCAGACACGCTCGCTATTTCGAGCAGACTCCAGAGCGACACTCAGCTCAACCTAATCGATCAAGATTTCCGACAATTCGGTATCATGCGAAATCCTAGAAATCTACAGACAGGCGTGTTGTTCAAGGGAATATCACAACTATCTGTGTTCGAGGTTCTATTCCAGAACACTAATGGTCTTGTAGTTGATGAATTGCTTTCAATTGATAATACCAAGTTCAGAGTCATATGGTTCGATTCTGAGCGCGTCATGCTACAAAGAACAAGTCCTATGGTGAAGACTCCGATCGGCGATCTAACTTCACTAAACGATAATCTACGCACATACACGTGTTATCGAGTGCTGAGTCAACCAACCATCAATAAATACTCTGGTAATCTACTATATGTGACGAGTGAGAATCCATTCGTATTCGCCGAAAACCAGGGCGTTCTGGTAAAGACATTCATAAAGATCTGATCGATGGCAAAAAATCTAAACATCAACCCGTACTATGATGATTTCGACGAAAAGAAGAATTATCACCAAATTCTATTCAAGCCTGGTCTTTCTGTACAGTCGAGAGAACTGACGCAGATACAAAGTATTCTCAAGAACCAGATAGCAACCTTCGGCGATCACATCTTCCAACACGGCTCGATCGTTATTCCTGGGAATTCAACGTCAGAAATTCAAGTTCCTTATATTAAAGCCACCGGTCAACTGGGCGGTTCGATCGATCTGCGTCTATTCAACAACCAAATTGTTGTTGGTGAGACTTCTGGCGTCAGAGCTATCATTAAACACTCTGTTGAAAGAGATTCGTCTGATCCATATGTGTTGTACCTCGCTTATGTTTCTGGTGGAAATAACGGCAAAATCATATTTGATGCCGGAGAAACTATTCATCTCGAGATAGACACCTCAACGAAGGCAGTGATTCTTTCGGACGTTGATGCGACAGGTTTCGGTTGTCTCGCGCACGTGAACGACGGCGTGTATTATGTTAACGGAACGTTCGTGCATGTTAATCGTCAAACGGTCGTTGTGAGTAAATTCGATACTGTACCATCAGCTCGGGTTATGTTGAGAATCGACGAATCATTCGTCGATTCAAACGAGGACGAAACTCTTCTTGACCCAGCACAGGGGTCGTATAACTATGCGGCTCCAGGAGCAGATCGTCTGAAGATCGATCTTATTCTCGATGTTCTTCCTCTTGATGTTACTGAAACCGCAGATTACATCGAGATCATGCGTTTTAGAGACGGAATTCTCGAGGAACATGCGCGCTTTCCCAAATATAATGAATTGGAGAAATCTCTAGCGAGAAGAACTTACGACGAATCAGGAAACTATATCGTCAACGGATTTGACGTTGTTGTAAGAGAGAACAAGAGAGTCGGTAAGAACCAAGGGTATTCTCTGACTGGAGACATCAACAAGCTATCTTATTCTGTTTCTTCTGGGAAGGCGTACTTCAAGGGATTTGAACTCGAGACTCTATCTTCGAAAAATCTGGTTGTAGATAAGGCTCGGACTAATTCCCACGTTCTTCAAACAACGACCACGCTCAAGCCTTCGTATGGGCAATTCCTTCTGGTATCTGATCCTTCTGGTCGATTGAATCCAGACACAAGAGAAACGATTCAACTATGGAATGATTCTGACGCTGCCGGTGGTAGTCAGATCGGAACGGCAAAGGTTGTCGCGTTCGATTATTTCACTGGCGATGGTGTTAATCCGATCTATAAGGTTTTCTTCACTGATATCGAACTGACGTCCGGTTCGATTGAAGAAATCGGTTCGATCAGAACCGCGACTCCGTTCCACGCGAAAGTCGTTTCTGAGTGTTTCGCTCCTCTGACGTCTGGTAATTTCGTGGTTGGAGAAGTTGTTAACTTCAACGCGAACGTTCGAACTGCAACGGTTTCTCTCTACAATCCAGCAGAAGGCAAGTTGTATCTTCACAAACATGATTCTTCAAAGAAATCTCCTAATGCTGGTGATATGATTGTTGGTGCGACTGGAGGGGCAGCCGTCGTCATTCAGAACAAGAAGATGATCCATATCAATGGCAAATCTTCTCTTGTGTTCGGGCTTTCTTCGAACGCGACTAAATCTCTCAAGAATGACCTGAACGCATTCGATATGGAATTGGTCGTTAACAGAAAGTTGACGATATCTGCCGGCGCGACGACCGCTACTATTTCAGGTGGTACTTTCGTCGGTATCGAGACAGGAACATTCGTTGCTCTTACGAACACTGGAATTGATCCAAACTCGAACTATTCGATCGATGGTACAGGAACCGTTATAACTCGTTCTTCACCAGCGCCGGTTGGTGGTGTGACGATCTACGCGCAATCGAATAACACTGGAATCCCAAGAACCAAGAGTACGCAAACGTCTGCCCCAATCGTAAAGGCTTCTTCGAATCGTGTTCTTCTCAACCACGCTGATGTATTCGAGGTTCTTTCTGTTGTTTCTGGTGGCGCAGAAATCAAGAATAATTATGTTCTCGATAATGGAGCAACAGACTACGAATATGGTCTTTCTTCACTGGTTCTCAAAGATGGGATATCTCTCCCAGCAGGGAACCTGACCATAACGTATCGTTATTTCAATCACACTGCAGGCGACTTCTTCACGGTGGATTCATACCAGGGCATCGCTATCGACGAAATCCCAACATACGTTTCCCCGACGACTGGTGAGATTTTCCAGCTGAGAGATTGTATTGATTTCAGAAAGACGGTCAGTATAGTTTCTTCTCTGTTGGTCACAGATACTATCATCAAGACGTCAATACAGAGATATATGCCTCGTATTGATTCGATATGTATCGATAAGCAGAAGAATGTTCTGGTTCTTTCCGGAACACCTTCCGAAACACCTTCTCCTGCGTTAATCCCGTCTGATGTGTTTGAAATAGAACGCGTTTTTGTTCCAGCATATACATTCTCGACGCGAGACGTGATACGGTATAGAATGGCTTCGTCGCGTTATACGATGCAATCGATCGGCGAGATTAAGAGTCGCATCGATCGTCTCGAAGAATATACAACGCTGACGGCGCAAGAAGCAGAACTGATGCGAACAGACGTTGTTGATGCTGCAACAGGTCTTGATAGATTCAAGTCTGGATATGTCGTCGAGGATATGACCAATCCGTTCGGTCTCGCTGACATATTCAACAACGACTTCAGATCAACAATGAATTCGGATGATGGTATTCTACCATTCCTCGAACCAACACCAATATCTCTTATCGTTTCCAATGTCTCTGTTGGCGTCAGAAATACTGGCGGGCTGCTGACTCTCCCATATCAAGAGAAGGTATTCGCCCAGGTGAAGGTCTCGAGTAGAATCACAAACTTGAATCCATTCCTGGTGATCAAGTGGATCGGACGTATGGTTCTCACTCCTCCTGAGGACATATGGGTTGAAGTTCTTGATCGTCCAGAAATCGTCAACCAGGTTACGCGAGTCGTTGTGGTTGAGAATGTTATCTGGACAAATCCTCCCGCAGCGAATCCTACCCCAGCTGGCGGCGTTGCTGTTTTCGGTCCAGCTGGTGGAGGCAATAGACCTCAAGCGGTTTTCGGTCCATCAAACTCAGGAGCATCTCCTTTCGTGGTTGGACCAACACCAGCAGCGGGTGCTGGAGTTAATGCTGGAAATAAGCCACAGGCTGTATTTGGACCCATGACCAACTAGTCAAATAACAGATACTGGTTGGACTAGTCCTCTGGCTCTTTCTGTCATAAACGCTTTAACGAAACTAAGTAGAAGTCAAGAAAATAAAGTAAACGAAATATGGCAACATCCACTTCATCGGTGAGAAATTTGGTCGGGGTCGAATCGATTCTATTCATTCGACCACAGACTCTTCGCGTCGACATCTACGACGCGAGACCGAATACTCGACTATATGCGTTCTTTGATGGGGAACGAGTCGACAGTATGATTCGCCCTGCGATTGAAACGCCAGGAGTCGAGATTCCTCCTGCGGTCGCTCAAGACGGGATGATCTCGTCTGATCTACCGACAGCACCGGCTGGCTCAGAGTTGATCACAACAAATAAGGGGCGTCTGACTGCTTTCTTCGATATCCCCGGAGGTCGATTCAACACTGGCGATAAGGACATCGTTTTTGCAGATACCGAGAATCTTGATGATCTCGAAATCCCCGGGAGCGTACAGGGTTCTGCTCGCGCGATGTTCAGAACAAAGGGAACAACTCAGATCTTCCAGCGAGTTACCACTGTGACCACAACAGTGATTCAAGTCGTTGATGTCGAACGTCCACGTCCGCCTCCTAATCTTGATCCACTAGCGCAATCGTTCTTCACATACGGTTTCAAAGGAGGCGTGTTCCTAACCGGAATCGATCTATATTTCCAATCGAAAGATCCAGTTGTCCCAGTAAGTATCGAGATTCGTCCTCTGATTAATGGTCTTCCCGGACCACTCGACGTGACGAATCCAGATCTGGTCACGTTCAAACAACCAGAAGACGTGGTTGTGTCTAACGATGCCTCACTTCCAACGCGATTCACTTTCTCGATTCCGATATATCTACCAGAAGACTCTGATTTTTGTTTTGTTGCTAGATCAAATAGTAATAGATACAACGTTTGGACTTCGAAGATGGGAGAGAAGTCGATCGAAGACGGATATGTGATTCATGAACAACCTTTCGTCGGTTCGATGTTCAAGTCAGAAAACAACACGACTTGGATCCCAGAACAATTCGAAGACATCAAGTTCACTCTCTATAGAGCAGAATTTGACACGAACGCGACGGCAGATATCCGATTCACCGGTACTTCTCCTGCGCGCGCGATCGAGGGTACGAGATTCACCACTGCCGCTGGTTCGAACCTAGTCGTTCTCCAAACACCATATTTCCACGGTCTTACTCCTGGTTCGAAAATCGATATCGCCACCGACGCGACTGCTACCTATAATGGGATCGCAGCTGCTGATCTTTCTGGATCATTCAGCGTGACACGTAAGATCGATGATTATTTCGTCGAATTCGCCGTTGGTGGGAATGCTACTGTATCGGGACCAATCAATTCGTGTGATATTGTTCGAGCGATCGCGGTCGTGAATAGCGGGTCTGGTTATACTTCGGCACCATCTGTTGTGATCAGTGCTCCATCTTCTGGGACGACAGCGACTGCTACTGCTGTCGTGCAGAACGGACAAGTCGTTCGTATCGAATTGACCAACAAGGGTTCTGGTTATACTTCTAATCCTTCTGTGATCATTTCTGGTGGTGGCGGAACTGGAGCAGCTGCTATCGCAACCGCAGAGGCTCTTTTCACAGTTACAAACAACACGCCGTATAACTGGGTATCACCACAGTTCAGATACTATGTTCTGCCAGACACGAAGATTGGTTCTTCGATCGATAGCGTCAACGAAACATATGGGTATCTGACTCCGACTGAGAATCGAATCGACGACATCAAGATCATGGAAGAGACTCGAATGGTCTCTTCAAGAACAAACGAGTTCAATCTTCTATCGAACAATCCTTCGTTCTCGATTGATTTAGAGTTGACCACTACAAATAAGAATGTTTCTCCTGTGATCGATATGAGAAACACTCCGTCTGTATTGATCTATACAAACGCGATCAATAACCAGGCGCGAAATGAGAATGTTGATGATCTTGTCACAGATGCGACATCATTCATCACAGGATACACCATAACCAACGGTGGAACTGGCTACGTTACTGTACCAGCAGTCGTAGTCGTCGCGGCAGAAAATGATCGCAATAAGAATAATATCGTTCCAGCAACAATAACTGCTTCGATCACCGGTGGTGTTGTTGATACATTGACTATCGTCGACGCTGGTTCTGGTTATACTGTACCGCCTATCGTTATGATCGACCCACCGTCTTCTGGTACGACGGCGACAGCTTCTGTTGAAATCGGTCCATTCAACTCAGAATTGATGACTTCTGGTTCGGCGTATTCTCGTTATCTAACGAAGAAGCTCCGTCTGGCAACAATCTCTTCTGGGATTCGTCTTCTAGTCGACGCACAATCGACTCCTGAGACAACATTCGATTGGTATATCAGGACTTCTTTATCGGGCGATGTTGCTAACCATGAAGATTCCCCATGGCGACTTTTGAAGTGTGATATACCTCGCGATCGTTCGTCGAATTCTTCACAGTTCTTCGAATACGAATTCTATCTCGATAATATCCCACCATTCGACACGTATGATATGAAGATGGTTCCGAGCACTATCAACAGAGCAAAGATCCCTTATATCCGTCGATACCGAGCAATCGTTGTTGTATGAAGAAGGTCCTTGATCAAAATAACCAACCGATCAAGGGGCTTCTCCGCGATGAGAATGGCACCTTGGTCGTTGATGATCAGAAAGAATTGGCTAAATATAAAAACCAACTCAACCGAGAAAGAGAACTCAACGATTTGCGAGAACAAGTCAGTAGTCTCAGCTCGCTGGTGCACGAATTCAAGAAGATGATGGAAAACAATAATGGCTAATATTCTCTTTAGAGGTACTACAGCTCCGACTCAGCCGGTGTTAGTTGCTGGTGGATCAGCAGCAAAGAACTCGCCGCTGACGCTTGAAGAGGGTGACTGGAATTATAAAGCTCTCAATGATGACATTCAGACAAGGGCGACAAGCGCGAATCCTTCGTTGACCGGGATCGTCAACATCCAATATAATATCAGAAGTGCTCTCGCGAAATACAACAAATACGTTGCTGGTCTCAACGGCACGATACCAGCAGCTGGTTGTAAGATCGGCGAATATATCCCAACCGGGAACGCACAAAACGCGACTCTAATTCTCGATATTGTTCTTCGTTCAAATGATCAATACGCGAGAGCTAAAACGACGATAGCGATTCGTTCAGAAACTCTCCCGGTCGTCACCGCGACTATTCAAACCGAATTGGAGAATAACAATGTTCTCGGTCTGACAATCGAAACTTGGATTGATGCGAGCACTGGGAAGGTTGTGCTCTTCGCGGTACCATCCGGTGTAGTAACTGGGAATATTTCGTTTGATGTCGCGTCGTACGAGAGAGACGTATATAATGCGTTCAACCTAGCGACTTCGATGATCGTGAAAGACACTACTGGTTTGACTCAAGTTGTCGCGACGGCAACGAAGATCAACACTGGAGATATAACAGCAGTTTCTTTCTCCGGTGATGGTTCTGGGTTGACTTCACTCAACGCGACGAATTTGAGTTCTGGTACCATTAGCGGCGCACGAGGAGTAGCGGCTGGTTCGAATTCTGTATCATTCATCAAGTATAATGGGATAACGAAGGCAGCTGGAAATTTCGATTCCGGAACGACGAATCCATCTAACGCGAATAGACTCAATTTCGATGGTCATTTCTATGCCACCCGATTCTACGGTGATGGTTCGAATCTGACGAACGTCAATGCTACCAAACTATCTACCGGAAGGTTGATTAACAATTCTATTTTTGATGGTACTTCCGACATCACGACGACAAAATGGGGAACTGCTCGCAGTATAACCATAGGAAACACAACAAAGAGCGTTGATGGTTCTGGGAATGTGAGTTGGAATCTTTCTGATATCGGCGCCCCAGTTGTGTCTGATATAAATATCGCACCAGTTGTGGTGACGAACAACACTTCTGTCGCACTCGGCGCGACAAATTCTGCTATATATTCTTGCGATACGTCTATCAGGACATTCACTTTGACGCTACCACCAAGCCCACCGGGCGGCTCAAAGGTTTCGATCATCGACCATGCGTCCACATTTGGTACGAAAAAGTTAGTGGTTGGGAGAAATGGTAAGAAAATAATGGGGTTAAATGAAAATATGGACATCACAACAAACAACGCAAATATATCGTTGATCTTTATTGATACGACGAATGATTGGAGAATTTTATGAGTAACCTGACGCAATTTCTCCCATCAGGGAGTATGATCGCGGCTTCTGCGTTCAACCCAAAATTACCAGCTGGTAAGAGTTACGTGCAATACGAAAAAATACCATCCGGTACGCCAGATTTCGATATCAATTATCTACCAATTTCTGCTAATTGGTCATCGATCGCATGGAATGG
>JACCDZ010912128.1_pt1 | contig 38797 bp, 37 predicted proteins | sample 7449551 | NCBI WGS metagenome assembly JACCDZ01 (sample SAMN15323452, study PRJNA562643) | freshwater metagenome | isolation source: river surface water | place: USA:Blue River Watershed | collected 2017-08-18
ACCGATTGTTGAGGACGTACACCTTGCCGTCACGGTGACGACTCACGATTACCGGCTGGGTGCCGACGAAGGTGGTGACGTAGTCGCCGCGTTCCGGAACCTCGCTTTCATGCCCCACGTATACCCAGGTGGATTCGAAGATCTGCTTCATCTCGAGCGCGAAGATGTCCGGATCATGGTACACGCGGGCATGCACACGGTCTGCTTCGACCAGCTTGCGCAACTCCGCGCGGCTCAGTCCGTCCGCAACGGTATTCATTGATTCATCTCCTTGAGGTTGCATGTTTCGATCGCGATGGGCTCATAGATCCAGCACCAAACGCTGCGTCTTGGCCCAGGAGACGCATGTGCACATCGAGGTGCATTCCAGGCGCTCCTTCGCGTTCAAGTAATAGTCCCTGTGCAGCGGGGTTCCATCCAGCACCGTGGTCAAGCAGGATCCGCACTCCCCCACCTTGCAGTCATGCTCCGCGTCGACGCCGGCCGCCAGGATGGCATCGAGGATGCTCGTCCCGGGATCCACCTTCAGGGTGATGCCGGAGTGTTGGAGGACAACTTCGACCGGTTTGTCGCTTTCCTGCTTCGCCAGTGGATTGCTGAACAGCTCGAAGTGCACTGCAGGTTCGGGCCAGCCACCGGACCGTGTGATCTCCAATACAGCGTCGATCAGACCCGCCGGACCACAGGTGTAGACGTGAAGGCCCGGACGGTACTTGCCCAGGATCTCGCGAAGTTGCAGGCCCTTGGATGGATCTCCGCCATCGAAGCACAGAGACGCGCGCGCTCCACATGTGCCAATCACTTCCTTCCGAAAAGGCATGAGTTCCGGCTCCCTCGCCGCGTAGTGCAGGCTGAAGGGGCGGTTCTCGACGGCGAGCTGCGCCGCCATGCAGAGTATGGGGGTGATGCCAATGCCGCCGGCGATCAGGATGATGTCGTCCGCATCCGAGACAAGCTCGAAGTGATTCTTGGGTCCATCGATTTCGAGCGTATCGCCAACCCGCACGCGTTCGTGCATGTACGCGGAGCCTCCCCGACCGGCTTTTTCTCTTTGAACCCCCAGCCGGTAGAAGCCGCGATAGGTCGGAGGATTGACGATCGAATAGGCGCGCGTATCTCGGGAGCCGTCCGAAAGGTCGACCGTGACGGAAACATGAGCACCACAGGTATGCGGTGGCAGTTCGGTGCCGTCCGCGCTCACCAGATCAAAGATCTTGACCTGTGGCGTTTCGTCGACGATGGCAGCGACCTTCACTAACATCAAACTATCCTTGTCTGCGAAAAGATGGTGACCAGCGACCTTGGCGACCCGCCCCACATCATGCGGGTGAACTGCCGGTGTTCTCCGGCAGTTCAGCGATCAGCCCTGAAACAACCGGAAGTCCTTCCCGGACAGCTTCTTGGGTTCGAAATCCGTGCGCGTACTGGCTGCGCCTTTCACGAAAGACTCCACTTGGAGGATCTCGAGCATTTCCTCGGAACAGCTTTCAAACCAGTAGCTGACTCCCCGTGGAATGAATACCCCTTCGTGTGGTCCAAATTCACCCATCGCAGCGTCGCCCGCGCCGTAGAACCTGACTCTTCCGCGCAGCACGAACCAGAAACCATCCATGCCGCTATGGGAGTGGAGGTTGTTCTCGCCGCCCTTCTTCACCAGCTGGACCGCCGCCAGCATGATGTCGCTGCGGGCGAGGACGACGACCCCCTTCGCGCGGTCAAGTTCGGGCGCCACATAGCGGATGATCTTCGCCTGCGTTCCCTGCTGTACGGGCGTTTCGAAATCTTCCGGCTTCGACTGATCGGGGTTTGATTGACTCACGGAGTCTCCTGTTTTCTCATGCACTCATCCGTTTCGAAAAAACACCAGACTTCGGTGCAGCCGCGGCCTTGCTTGCAGGCGGCTGGCCGAGCAAGCCGCTCTTCTTGATGACCAGCAACGAACGATTGATGTGCGCCGTCAGCAACTCGGTCGCACGTGCGGCGTCCCGCGCCATGACCGCCTCGAAAATGCGGGTGTGTTCATCGTGAAGATCGTCCGGCGGTGGCCCTTTCACGGCGGACAGCCGCCGATAGCGTTCCGCCTGCTGATACAGCAAGCGCCGGATCCGGCGCAGTCTCCGTGAGCCGCAGGCTGCTACCAGAGCTTCGTGAAACAGGCGATTGCTGGCTTCCCATTGTTCGAATGCGGCGGCAGGATCTGCGCGCAAGCGCTGTTCAGCCAGAGACAGCTTGTGAAAGGCGCTGACCACACCCACTTCCCAATCGTCCTTGCCAACCGCAATGCTCTCGCGCAGGGCCTCGCATTCGAGCAGCACACGCATGCGGGTGAGATCTTCGAGATCGGCCAGTGAAACCGGTGAGACGTTGAATCCGTGCTGGAACTCCGACTCGACGAGTGAGTCGGCCACGAGGAGCGCCATCGCTTCGCGCAAGGTGCCGGAGCTCACCTGATACCTGGATTTCAGGTGCTCGACGCGCAGCCTCTGGCCGGCCTGCAGGTGCCCCTCGACGATGTCCCTCCGCATTCGTCGGTACGCTGCTTCGATGAGCGTGCGCGGCTCTGTCTGGGCATCCAGGAGTTCGGAATCAACGCTGTCTGGGGAAGGCATCGGAAAGCAATGGGTGAGGGCCGCTCGCCAGCAGCGCTGAGCGAGCTATGCGGCCGGGAGTGCAGCGATGGTATGCCTGAAATTCTCGAGAATCATCAGGGTTTACGATAGTTCCCTTCTCTCTTGAGACATTACAGAATCCGTTCCGTCGGCCTTGCACTGCGCGAATACCTCTGGCGCTGCGGGCGAGCTTCCGATGCGTGTATTCCTACATTCGGAGTTCCTGTGAATCCCATGCTCCTTACAGAAGATGTGGTCAGGCAATCACCGGCCAAGCGCCGAATTCGCATCGTCGAGTCCGGTGAGATCTTCGTTTGCGCAGAGTCCGAAAGCTTGCTTCAGGGGATGGCCCGCATTGGTCGCAAGGGCATTCCGGTCGGCTGCCTGAACGGTGGCTGCGGTGTTTGCAAGATCAAAGTCGACGTTCACAGCGTGCGGCGCGTCGGCGCGATGAGCCGGGCCCACGTGACGGTCGAAGAGGAAAACCAAGGCATTTGCCTGGCCTGCCGCGTGGCGCCGCTTGAAGATGTCGACGTAGTGGTGTTGGGCAAGATGAAGAAGGCGTGGGGCGATCGGTGGACCTCCGCACTTCCTGAAGATGGATCAAGACGCCGGACTGAATTAACCAAGGAGTGAACACATGGGTGTAATGCGTATCGGCCATGCCAACCTGCGGGTGATGGACATGGCAGCCGCCGTCAAGCACTATGAGGGCGTGCTGGGCATGACGAAGACATTGGAGGACAAGGACGGAAACGTCTACCTCAAGTGCTGGGATGAGTGGGACAAGTACTCCCTGATCCTGTCGCCTTCGGACCGCGCCGGACTGAACCATGTTGCATACAAGGTGCGGCACGAGCGCGATCTCGACAGTCTCGCGAAGCGCATCGAAGAGTACGGAATCAAAACGACGATGTTGCCCGAAGGAACGCTTCCGGCCACCGGACGCATGTTGCAGTTCAATCTGCCAAGCAGCCATGAGATGCGTCTGTACGCCACCAAGGATTGCGTGGGTACCGAGGTCGGATCCACCAACCCGGACCCGTGGCCGGACGGAATCAAGGGCGCGGGCGCGCATTGGCTCGATCACGCGCTGCTGATGTGTCCGTTCGATCCGGCGAAGGGCGTGAACACCGTCGTCGACAACACCAGGTTCTTCATGGACGTGCTCGGCTTTTTCCAGACGGAGCAGATCACCGTCGGGCCGGGCGGCGCCTTGCAACTGGCTTCCTTCATCTCCTGCTCGAGCAAGCCGCACGATATCGCGTTTGTCGGTGCGCCAACGGCCGGTCTGCACCACATTTCCTTCTTCCTCGATTCCTGGCACGACATTCTCAAGGCCGGCGACGTGATGGCGAAGAACAAGGTGCGCATCGATATCGCGCCGACGCGGCATGGCATCACTCGCGGCGAAACGATCTACTTCTTCGACCCGAGCGGAAACCGGAATGAGACCTTTGCCGGGCTTGGCTACCAGGCGCAGCCGGATCGTCCGGTGACGACCTGGACCGAGGAAGAGGTCGGCCGCGGGATCTTCTACCACACTGGCGTGCTGCCGGGGTCGTTCACCGACGTCTACACCTGAGCGCCTGGGCAACCAGACTTCCCGCTCGAGCATTCTCCTCCGCACTCCGCCGGCAGGCCGCAAAGTGCCGCCTGCCGGCGGAACGCGGCTCGTTTCTGAGCCGTTCATCCCCATCACCATGAAGAAGATCCTCAATTTCATCAACGGCGAGCACTGCGCCACCGCCCTGACCTTCGACAAGAGGTCGCCGCTCACGGGCCAAGTCATCGCACGCGTTCACCAGGCCGGCCGGCCTGAGGTCGATGCAGCGGTTTCCGCGGCCCACAGGGCGCTGCGCGGACCTTGGAGCAGGATGAGCATCGAACAGCGTGCGGAGCGGCTGTACGCCGTGGCCGATGGAATCAATCGGCGCTTCGATGAATTCCTCGCCGCCGAGTGCGAGGACACCGGCAAACCGATGAGCCTCGCGCGCCACCTCGATATCCCGCGCGGCGCAGCCAACTTCAAGATCTTCGCCGACATCGTGAAGAACGTGGCGACCGAGTTCTTCGAGTCACCCACTCCGGACGGGCGCGGGACGCTGAACTACGGCAGCCGCACGCCCGTGGGCGTGATCGGCGTGATCTGTCCCTGGAATCTGCCTTTGCTGCTGATGACGTGGAAGGTGGCTCCCGCCCTCGCCTGCGGCAACACGGTGGTTGTCAAACCATCCGAGGAAACACCGCACACGGCCGCGCTGCTGGGTGAGGTGATGAACGAGGCGGGGATTCCGCCCGGTGTGTACAACGTCGTTCACGGCTTCGGCCCCGAATCGGCGGGTGAATTCCTGACGACCCATCCGAAGGTCAATGCCATCACGTTCACTGGGGAAACCCGCACCGGCGAGGTCATCATGAAAGCCGCCGCCAAGGGCGCGCGCCCTGTCAGCCTCGAGATGGGGGGCAAGAACGCGGCCATCGTCTTTGCAGATTGTGACTTCGACGCTGCCATCGAAGGCACCCTGCGCTCGGCATTCGCCAACTGCGGACAGGTCTGCCTGGGCACCGAGCGGGTCTACGTCGAGCGGCCAATATTCGACCGGTTCGTTGCCGCGCTCAAGACCGGTGCCGAGGCGCTCCAGCCCGGACGGCCGGAGGACACCAACACCACGCTCGGTCCCCTCATCAGCGAGGAACACCGTGCCAAGGTACTGTCGTACTACCGGCTGGCAGTGGAAGAGGGCGCAAGCGTGGTGACTGGCGGCGGAATTCCCAGCATGCCCGCTGAACTGAGCGGTGGCAGTTGGATCCAGCCGACGATCTGGACAGGCCTGGCGGAGACGGCGCGCGTAATGAAGGAAGAAATCTTCGGACCTTGCTGCCACATTGCCCCGTTCGATTCCGAGGACGAAGTCATCGACAAGGCCAACGACACCGATTACGGACTGGCTGCCTCGATCTGGACGCGCGACATCTCGCGCGCGCACCGGGTCGCGCAACGATTGCAAGTGGGACTCGCATGGGTCAACAGTTGGTTCCTGCGCGACCTGCGGACTCCCTTTGGCGGCGCGAAGCAGTCCGGCATCGGCCGCGAGGGCGGGGTGCACTCGCTCGAGTTCTACACCGAGTTGAAGAACGTTTGCGTCAAGCTGTAGTTCTCGAGGCCGACTCGGCTCCGCGGGGCACTGCCGCTGACGGGGAGTTCGAGCTGACAAGTGATTCGCTAGATGAGGAGAAGATCGGAATGAACAGAACCAACGCGAATGAGCGCCCCTTGCTTTTGGGGACGCACGCGGCCACCCCCTTTCCCCCGGTTCAGGACTGAGCATGGCGCTGGACGACAAGATCATCGAAGAGTTGGCGGAAATGCTGGAGCGGTGCCAGCTCGACGCACGTGACACGGTCAAGATCACGGAGGTTTACCCGCAGATGAACCTGGCCGAGGGGTATGCCGTGCAGGAGGCGATCCTGCAACGCAAGCTCGCTCGCGGAGGACGACTGATAGGCTACAAGGCCGGCTTGACCTCGTACGCCAAGATGAAGCAGATGGGCGTCACGGAGCCCGTGTTCGGCTTCCTGGTCGACGAATTCGTGGCCGACGAAGGAGGTGCGATCAGGATCGATCAGCTCATTCACCCGAAGGTCGAGCCTGAAATCGCCTTCGTCACCAACAAGGCGCTCAGAGGTCCGGGATGCAACATCGCGGCCGTGCTCGCGGCGTGCGAGTTCGTGCTCCCCGGCATCGAGGTGATCGACAGCCGCTACCGTGACTTCAAGTTCGATGCGGTGAGCGTCGTTGCCGACAACACTTCCGCCGCGCGTTTTGTGGTGGGCGGGTGCGCCGCTTCCGCGCGGGACCTGGACCTGCGAACCTTGGGCGTCGTGCTGGAAAAGAACGGGGTGCCGGTGGCCTTCGGCGCCGGTGCTGCAGTCGTCGGCCACCCTGCGACGGCGGTGGCCATGCTGGTCAACCACCTGGCTGCGCGCGGGCAGGAGCTGCCTGCAGGCAGTCTGGTGCTGTCAGGCGGCATCACGGAGGCCGTGGCGGTCCAGGCGGGCGACAGCATCACGCTGCGGGTCCACAACCTGGGAAGCGTCGGGATTCGATTCATTTGAGAGGACTCTACATGCCATTCGCACAGATCTACATGCTTGAAGGCCGGACGGAGGAGCAGAAGCGCGCCGTGATCGAACGGGTCACGCAGGCGCTGCAGGACGCAGTCGGCGCTCCCAAGGAATCCATTCGGGTCTGGATCCATGACATGCCGAAGACGAACTGGGGCATTGCCGGCCAGACCGCGAAGGATCTGGGACGCTGAAGGCGGGTTGATCCGCGCGGGTGCCGCCCCCGATCGACCAATCGCATCCAGATTCACCCGAGAGTTTCAACCCATGTCCGACACCAATCCCGAAATCGGAAAGTCCGTCGTTGCCGCGGGCCTGAAAACCAACTACCTGGAAGCCGGGGAGGGCGAGCCCGTCATCCTCATTCACGGCTCCGGTCCGGGCGTGACCGCCTACGCCAACTGGCGCCTGTCGATCCCTGTGCTGGCGCAGAATTACCGCGTGCTGGCTCCTGACATCGCCGGCTTCGGCTACACCGAGCGCAAGGCCGACACCAAGTACGACCTGGACTTTTGGGTGCGCCATCTGGTCGAGTTCATGGATGCGGTCGGCGTGAAACGGGCCCGCTTCGTCGGTAACTCCTTCGGCGGTGCGCTGACGGTGGCGCTGACCGCGCGTCATCCGGATCGCGTCGAGCGCTTCGTGCTCATGGGTGCGGCCGGCGTCGAGTTCGAGATGACGCCGGGGCTCGAGGCAGTGTGGGGCTACGAGCCGTCGCTGGAGAACATGCGCAAGATCGTCAAGACCTTCGCCTACGACACCAGTTTCATCACCGAGGACCTGATCAAGTCGCGATACGAGGCGAGCGTGCGCCCCGGCTATCACGAGAGCTACGCCAAGATCTTCGACGCGCCGCGCCAGCGGCACATCAAGGCGCTGGCCACGCCGGAAGCGGACATCCGCAAGATCGCCCAGCCGGCGCTCGTGATCCACGGCCGCGACGACAGGATCGTGCCACTGTCCAATAGCATCAAGCTGCACTCGCTGATCCGGAAGTCCGACCTGCACGTGTTCGGGCAGTGCGGGCATTGGACGCAGATCGAGAAGAAGGATCAGTTCGCGAAACTGGTGATGGACTTCTTCGCTTCCTGAGCTGGTGGTTGGCTTTGCCATGCGGATGGCGCGGGCGGTAGCGCCCGCGAGCCGACTGCTCCGACGGAGTCCACCAGCAACCTGGTGTTTTTTTGAATGGGATGAATCCATGAAGTACATGAAGCAATTCGCTGCTGCCTGCATGCTCGTCGCAGCTTCACTGGGCGTGGGCGCGCAGGAGTATCCGAACAAGCCGGTGAAAATCACCGTCGGCTATGTAGCGGGCGGGGGGCCGGACATGATTGCCCGGGCATTGAGCCTGCGACTGGGTGAAATCCTCGGCCAGCCGTTCGTGGTGGAGAACAAGCCGGGCGCCGGCGGCGTGATGGCGACGGCGCAACTGGCGAAGATGCCTGCTGACGGCTACAACCTGCTGCTCGGCGAAACGGGCCAGCTGGTCATCGCACCGCATCTGCACAAGTCCCTGCCGTACGACACGCTCAAGGACTTCACGCCGATTGCGCTCATCACCACCGACCCCATGCTGCTGGTGGCCCACCCGAAGGCAAAGCTGGCGACCGTGCAGGACCTGATCCGCGAAGCCAAGAGCAGACCGGGCCGGATCGACTACGCCTCTTCCGGAGTCGGCACGATCCACCACATCGCGGTGGAGGCTTTCAAGGCCAAGGCGGGTCTGCACATCACGCACATTCCGTACAAGGGCAGCGGGCAATCCATTCCGGCCGCTTTGAGCGGCGAGGTGCCGTTGCTGGCGACCACCGTGACGGCGGCGCAGCCCCATCTGCGCAGCGGCGCGCTCATTCCGCTGGCGGTCACCTCCTCGCGTCGAGTGCCCATCCTCCCGCAGGTGCCGGCTCTGGGCGAACTGGTGCCGGACTACGAGTACTCATCCGAGGTTGGCATCCTGGCGCCGGCCGGATTGCCGCCGGCCATCACTGCCAAGCTCGCTGCAGCCATCAAGAAGGCGGTGGAAAGTCCTGAGTTCGTCGCCCAATTCAAGGGGACGAGCGTTAGCGTCACTTACGGCGGCCCTGCCGAGTATGCCGAAAACCTGCGCAGGAACCTGAAAAAGTACGAGCACGCGGTGCAAGGCGCGAACATCCAGCCCCAGTAACTGAACGCACCCGTGCCGGATGCATGGCGCTGTTATCCACCCATACTTTGCCCGAGGAACAACCGTGAAAACTCTACTGCTGATTCGTGCCTTGCTGATGTCTTGCCTCCTGGCCAGCTTCAGTGCGCTTGCGCAGGTCGCGCCGTACCCTTCCAAACCGGTGCGCATCGTTATGCCGTATCCCCCGGGCGGCAGCGGAGACTTTCTTGCGCGCTTGGTAGCGACCCGGCTTTCCACTGTTTTCGGCCAGCAGTTCGTCGTCGACAACAAAGGAGGTGCAAGCGGAAACATCGGCGCTGAATACGTCGCAAGGGCAGCACCCGACGGGTACACCATCCTGTGCGGCAGCGACATTCAGTTCACGATCAATCCGCTGTTGTCGCGAAAACTTCCCTTTAACCCGGATGCTGACTTCGAGCCGATCACTCATGCCGCCTACATTGAACTCGCGTTCATTGTTCCAAGCTCGCTGGGCGTCAATTCCCTCTCTGAATTCATTGCAAAGGCCAAGGCGAATCCCGGCAAGCTGAGCTATGCGTCCACCGGGGAAGGCAGTTCTCATCATCTGGCGATGGAGATGTTCAGCCAGCGCGCTGGCATCAAGATGGTCCAAGTTCCCTACAAAGGGAGCGGTCAGGCCCTGCCCGACGTACTCGCGAACAACGTCCAGGCGATGTTTACGGGAGTATCCCAGGCGCTGCCGCACATCGACTCGGGCAAGCTCAAGGCGCTCGGGGTCGGTGCCACCAGCCGGATCCAGGCGACACCCGGCATCCCTACGATCTCTGAAATTTTCACCGGCTTCGAAGCGCGCAACTGGTGGGCCTTCTATGCCCCTAGAGGAACGCCGAAGGAAATCGTTGACAGGCTCAACGCGGAGATCGTCAAGATCGTCAAATCGCCGGACGTCAGGGAGCAACTTTCGAAAGCTGGGTTCGAGGTGTTTGGCAGTACGCCGGCCGAACTGGTCCAACGCACGACGGCGGACCGCACTATGTGGCGTGAGGTGATCAAGCAAGCCAACGTGAGGGTTGAGTAGAACTCCCGGGTTCGGACAGGCAGCGCCGCCGTGATAGGCCCGGGCATGTCGAGGACCTGCACTGTCAAGCTTACTAAGTACGCCATAAGTAAAGTGCTTTACCAGCAGGCCGAGCGCTACCGGAGAGTGTCCGCGTTAAAGGGACCGCCAAGCAATGACCTTCACGAGGAGCACAAGACCATCTTCAACGCGGTGATGGCGCGTGACGCCGATCGGGCCAGCGCACTGCTCACGACGCACATCAATCGGGCTTTCTTGGTCATCCGGAACGGCCGGTTGATCGAGTGAGTGGGTGAGCACCGGCCGCGAACGTTTCGCTGCGCGCGCAGCAGCTCCAATTTCTGCAGTTCCCTCGGAAATGCCCTTTTTCTACCCTAGAGGATCCATGAAGTACCTGAAATTTTTCGCCATCGCCTGCTCCTTCCTGGCGGGAGTTTCTTACGCGGTCGCACAGGAGTATCCGGTAAAGCCGGTGAAGATCATCGTCGGGTATGTGCCCGGTGGCGGTCCCGACATGGTCGCCCGCGGTCTGGCAACGAGGCTGAGCGAAATCCTTGGCCAGCCGTTTGTGGTCGAGAACAAGCCCGGCGCCGGTGCGGTGCTCGCTACCGCACACCTCGCCAAGATGCCTGCGGACGGCTATAACTTGCTGCTCGGCGAGACAGGGCAGCTGGTGATCGCGCCGCATATCCAAAGGGCGCTTCCGTACGACACGCTGAAGGATTTGGCCCCGATTGCCCGCGTCACGTCCGACCCCATGTTGCTCGTAGCTAATGCTAAGGCGGGGATTGGAACACTGCCCGACCTGATTCGCAGTGTCAAGGCGAAGCCGGGCGCCATCAACTATGGCTCCTCCGGAGTGGGCACCATCCATCATATTGTGATGGAAGTATTCAAGGCGGACGCCGGCTTAAACATGACGCATGTGCCTTACAAGGGTAGCGGGCAGTCCCTTCCGGCAGTGCTTGCCGGTGATGTGCCTGTGGCATTCACGACCCTCACCGCAGCCGGCCCTCATCTGCGCAGCGGTACTTTGGTGCCGCTGGCCACCACTTCAGCCCGGCGCCTCGCTGACCTTCCCGAGGTGCCGGCCATCGGAGAGTTTGTCAAGGGCTACGAATTTGCGTCGGAAGTAGGCATTCTTGCCCCTGCCGGCGTACCGCCTGCCGTCGCCGATAAGCTCGCCTCAGCCATCAAGAAGGCGGTGGACAGCCCCGAATTCGCTGCACAGTTTAAGAACACAAGCATCAGCGTTACGTACGGCGGTCCTTCCGAGTACGCGGAGAACCTGAGAACGAGCCTGAAGAAATATGAGCGGGCAGTCAAACTGGCCAACATCAAGGCCGATTGACCGCGTCCATGTGGCCCCTGTCCATTTTTCCTCGAGGAGGAGACCCTATGAAAGTGTTGAAATTCCTGAGCGCAGTACTGCTCGCTGGACTAGCCCTGGCGTCTGTCGGCCTGGCACAGGCAAACACGTATCCGTCCAAGCCGGTTCACATCATCGTTCCGTATCCCGCCGGTGGCAGCGGCGATTTACTGGCCCGCTTAGTCGCCGGTCGGTTGTCGCAGGTGATGGGGCAGCAGTTCGTTGTCGAGAACAAGGCAGGAGCGAGCGGGAACATTGGCACCCAGTTCGTCGCCAAGGCTCCGCCGGATGGCCACACGCTGCTGCTCGCAACCGATATCCAGTTCGCCATTAATCCGCTGCTCTATCCGCAGCTTGCCTATGACCCGGACAAGGATTTTGAGCCGGTTTCGCTGGCAGCGTACATAGAGTTCATGCTGGCGGTGCCCTCTTCCATGCAAGTCAATACGATGACTGATTTCATTGCGCTGGCCAAGCAGAAACCGGGCGGTGTCAATTACGCGTCTACGGGCCATGGTAGCAGTCATCAATTGGCAATGGAGCACTTCAGCTCAATCGCAGGAATCAAGCTGAACCACGTCCCGTACAAGGGCAGCGGCCAGGCGCTTCCCGACCTGCTTAGCGGCAATGTGCAGGCAATGTTCTTCGGTGTTTCACAGGGCCTGCCGCACATCCGGTCGGGAAAGCTAAAGGGGCTGGCGGTCGGCTCCACCAAGCGGCTGGGTGCGCTGCCGGATACGCCCACCGTGGCCGAAGCCTACCCCGGCTTCGAGGTAGTGAACTGGTGGGGCTTCTACGCTCCCAAGGGCACCCCGAGGGAGATCGTCAACCGTCTCAATACTGAGGTCGCCAAGATCATCAAGGCGCCGGAGGTTTGGGAACAACTCGAGAAGGGCGGCTTCGCGCCATTCGGAAGTACCCCTACTGAACTGGTTGCCCGCACTGTCGCGGACCGCACTAAGTGGGCCAAGGTGATCGAACAGGCCAAGATCAAGCCGCAAGCCAACTGAGACCCGCAGGGAATTGGTTCCATTGGACTAAGGGGAAACGCAATGAATACAGCAGCAGACGAACAGCCGAGGCCAGAAGATTTCGAAAGCCCTGTGCAGCAGGGAACCCAGGCAAAGGTGTTCCGTTACGTAAAGCCCGAGCTGGATCGGGTCAAGGGCGTGGTGGTACTGGCGCGCAGCGACATTATGCTGGCTGCAGTACAGCTGGTGAAGAAGGGCGGCGAGAACAACCTGCATTCCCACAGCGCGATGGACGGATTCTGGTTCGTCCTCAAAGGGCGGGTCAGGTTCTACGGCGAAAAGGATGTACTGCTCGGTGAGTTCGGCCCGCACGAGGGAGTCTTCATCCCGCGCGGGGTGAGTTACTGGTTCGAAAGTTCCTCCGACGAGGTTCTCGAGATCCTCCAGGTCGAGTCCTTCGTCAAGGGCGCTGCCAGCAGACGGGTCGATCACGAGCCGAAAAAGCTCGCTGGCAGGGATTTCGTCGTGTTCAAAGCCTGATCCCCGATGGCGGCTGTCGAGATGAGCCGCGTTCCCTACAAGGGGAGCGGCCAGGCTTTGCCCGACATCGTCAGCGGCCAAGTCCAGAAGATGTACGTGGGTGACGCTCAAACCCCGCACATCCGCTCCGGCCGGCTGCGCGGATGGCGGTGGGCTCGGCGAAGCGGCTGTCGGCGGTTCCCGAGATCTCCCATCTTCGCGGACTCATCTCGTGGAACTTTCTCGTACCAGCCGGCACTCGCAAGGAGGTCATCAGCGCAGCTGAACCGGAAAATGGTGAAGATTCTTCCTTTACCCGAGGTTGTCAGGAAGCTGTCCGAAGGCGAATTGGAGTCGCTCGGCAGAACTCCGAGGAACTGGCCGCGCGCATGCCTCTGAAGGCCGACTGACCTCAGCGCCCTGGCGCTCGCGATCCCGCGGGCTTTCTTTTTTAGGACCACAAGCAGGGATACTCAACTTTATTGACGGCCAGTACCGGCAGGGGCGCGGTGGCCGCACATTTAACGACATCAACCCCGTCGACGGGTCGTTGATCGCCGAGGTCAGCGAGGCTACCAGAGAGGACGTTGACGATGCAGTGAACGCAGCACGCAATGCTCTAGCCCTACTTTCGCAAACCTGAGCGTCATTTGACAGTTGTCCGGGCTGAGAGGCCGCGGCAATGCTGGATTTCGCTTGATTTTTCGGTTCGAGTAACATACATGAACAAACATGCATATATTCGAACGAGAAGTCGGCGGTCGTCGTTACCGCGTCGCCGCGCAGTCGGTGTGGCAGCAGGGGCGCTCCGTCGCGCGTCAGATCGTGCTCGGGCCGGCGGGGCCCGCGCCGCTGGCCGATCTGAGCGCCACCCACACCGTGGGTACGCGCGCACTCGGCGATGTCGGCGCCTTGGTCTGGGTGGCCGAGCAGCTCGATCTGGTGGGGCACATCGATCGGGCCTGCGGTGCGGTGGGCGCCAAGGGCGGCCCCACGGTGGGCGAGTTGACGGTGGCCGTGGCCATTCAGCGCGCCTGCGCTCCGGGCCCCAAGCGCGACCTGGCGCAGTTCCTGGATGAGAGCCTGCCGCGCGTGTCGTGCCTGCCGGGTTCGGCGTTTACGGGGCAGGCCTTTCATCGTGTCGCACAGCAGGTCAGCGACCATGAACTGGAACAGGCGCAGCTGGCGATAGCGAAGGCGGCCGTGGCGCGCTTCAAGCTGTCGGCCGACGTGCTCGCGTTCGACACGACGAACTTCGATACGCACATCGCCACGCTGACGCCCGGCGGACTGGCCCAGCGCGGCCACGCCAAGAGCAAGCGCAAGGACCTGCGGGTCGTGGGCCTGGGCGTGCTGGTCAGCGAGACGGGGCACGTGCCGCTGCTGTATCGGACCTACAGCGGCAACGGCTCGGACCAGTCGGTGTTGGCCGCCTGCTTGGGCGGACTGGCCCAGTTGCACGAGGCGCTGGACAGCGCCGAGGGTCGTGCGGCGCAGCGTACGGTAGTGCGAGACGGCGGGTTCTGGAGCCCCCAGCTGGAGTTGGAGCTGGACAGCGCCGGCTACTACAGCCTCATCTCGTTGCCGCTGGGGCACAACGCGGCCGAACAGGCGCTGCAGATGGCCGCCCAGCGCGGCGCCATGAAGCCGCTGTCGGGCAAGCTCAGCGAGGTCCGCGCCGCGCGCATGCGCATCCCCGTGGGAGGACTGGACCGCACGCTGGTCGTCGTGGAAAGCCAGGAGTTGCTGGAAGGGCAAAAGCGCGGCGTCGCCGCTGCGCTGCGCAAGGCTCAGAGCCTGTGAACAAATAGCGGCATGAATGCTGCATGTCTTTTGACATGACCAGCATCATTGCCGAAACGGGGTTGAATGGGCGCACTGACGCACTGTTTGAGGGCCTGATGGCTCCCGCTGTCAGCCCGGCCGCCCCGAAGCAGGGCACACCCAAAGGTGCGCCGCGCGTGCAAAGCGCGGTGCGCAACCAAGTCGAGCTGCGCGCCAGTGACCTTGACTCGACCTTGCCCGCCGAGCACCAGGCCCGCGCCGTCTGGGCCTTCGTGCAGTCGCTCGATCTGCAAGCCTTGTACGCGCGCATCCGCGCCGTCGAAGGCGGCGTCGGGCGCGCGCCCATCGACCCCGCCATCCTGATGAGCCTTTGGCTGTACGCGACGCTGGACGGCGTGGGCTCGGCGCGCGAACTCGACCGGCTGTGCGGCAGCGACGACGCCTACCGCTGGCTGTGCGGCGGGGTCGGTGTCAACCACCACACCCTGGGCGACTTCCGGGTCGCGCACGCGCAGTGGCTGGACGGCCAACTCACCCGCAACGTGGCGGCCCTGCTCTCGCAGGGACTGGTCAGCATGAACCGGGTGGCCCACGACGGCATGCGCGTGCGCGCCCATGCAGGCGCTGCCAGCTTCAGGCGCCGCGAGACCCTGCAGCAACTGATGCAGGACGCCCAGGCCCAGGTTCAGGCGCTCAAGCAAGAGCTCGATGATGACCCTGGCGCCGGCACGCGCCGCGTGCGCGCGGCGCGCCAGCGTGCCGCCGCCGAACGCGAACAACGCATCGAGCGCGCCCTCAAGGCAATGCACGAGATCGACAAGAGCCTGTCGGGCAAGGGCAAGAAGCGCCAAGCCGACATCGCACCGCCCTCCACGACCCAAGAGGAGACGGCTCGAGGCGGGGCCATCCTGGACACGCGGCCCGCGGAGCAGTCCAGGCAAGCCAAGAAGCCCAAGAAGCCCAAGCCGCCGCGCGTGAGCACCACCGATTGCGAGGCGCGCGTGATGAAGATGGCCGACGGGGGCTTTCGCCCGGCTTTCAATGCGCAACTCGCGGTGGACACCGAGTCCCTGATCATCACGGGCGTGGACCTCATCGACTCGGGCAGCGACATGAACCAGATGCTGCCGATGCATGAGCAGCACCAGGATCGCTACGGCCGGGTGCCCGAGCAATGGCTGACCGATGGGGGCTTTGCCAAGCACGATCAGATCGAGCAGCTTGACGCGCGCGCAACCACGGTGTTCACGCCGGTGGTCGCTCCCAGGGACGAGCAGCGTGATCGGCATGAGCCGCTGCCCGGCGACAGCCAGGCATTGGGCCAGTGGCGCCAGCGCATGGGCACCGATGAGGCCAAGCTGATTTACAAGGACCGCGCGGCCAGTATCGAATGCACCAACGCACATCTGCGCAATCGCGGATTGCAGCGCTTCAATGTGCGCGGCCTCGTCAAGGCGCGCGCCGTGCTGCTGTGGCATGCGCTTGCCCATAACTTGAAGCGGATGATGGCTTTGGACTTCGCCTTCGGGACCTGAAACGCGCAAAAGAGGCCGAGCTGGACTGCCATTGGGCCTCATGCGGCCCTCACTCAACGCAAACTGACCCCGCGAGACGAACTTCGGCTCGAATCGCCTCGTCGCATCCGTCCGCACAACAGCATGGGCGCCTCGCTGTGTCGAATCCATCGCTGAAATTGAAAAATTCACGGGCTCTCAGGTGGAATTGCGCAAGCTCGAGGCGTTAACCGAGAAGGGGCGCCTTTCGCGCAGCCGCCTGCAGGAGCGGGTCAAGACGGCGCTCGCGCGGGAGCACCTGTCGAGCTTCGTGGTGACCACCATCGGCGGCACCGAGCGAGGTAATCGTATCTTCCGTGCGGATTGATACGGTTGACGCAGAAATGCAATGAGAAATCAATAACTTGCGCAACGCGGAAGGTCTGAGGCGGAGCTTGTTTCGCAAGCCTTTGTCGCTCAACAGCTTTTTCGACTGGATCGTATCAATTCGCACGGAAGATACGATTACCCCGAGCTCAGGGCCCGGCTCGCCCTGCCCCGGCGCGAGGGCTGGGAGGACGGCCAGGAAGCGGGCCAGATCGACGGCCGGCGCCTGTCCCGGCTGATCGTCTCGCCCGGCGAGCGCCGCCTGTTCCGCAGCGAGCGCCAGCAGCCGCAGGCCGAGGGCGTGGTGGGCTTTCTGATCGACTGCTCGGGATCAATGAAGCAGCATGTCGAATCCGTGGCCCTGCTGGTCGACCTGCTGGCGCGCGCGCTCGAGCAGGCGGGAATGGCCAGCGAGGTGCTGGGCTTCACCACCGGCGCCTGGAACGGCGGCCGCGCCCAGCGCGACTGGCTGCGCGCGGGCCGGCCGCGCCACACGGGCCGGCTCAACGAGGCCTGCCACCTGGTGTTCAAGCGCGCCGACCAGCCCTGGCGCCGCGCGCGGGCCGAGATCGCGGCCCTGCTCAAGGCCGACCTGTTCCGCGAGGGCGTGGACGGCGAAGCCGTGGACTGGGCCTGCGCGCGCCTGGCCGCGCGCGCGGAGCCGCGCAAATGGCTGGTGGTGGTCCCCGACGGCTGTCCGATGGACAGCGCGACCCAGCTCGCCAACGACGCGCATTACCTGGACCAGCACCTGCGCGAGGTGGTGGCTCGGCAGGAGGCACTGGGCGAGGTCGCGGTCTGCGCGCTCGCCGTGGGCCTGGACCTCAGCCCCTATTACCGGCGCAACCGCGCGCTCGACCTCTCGGCGCTGGTCACGCAGGCGCTGCTGCGCGAGGTCGCGGAGTTGATCGCGGGCGCCGGGCGGCGCTGAGGCTGCGCGCCCGAAATCGGCGGCTTCGTCGAGGCGATGACTCGGGAGCAGCCTACCGCGGGGCGAAAATCGTTCCGGGGAGCGAGTCGATCCGCGAACCCGCAATCGAACCGATTTATTTGAATCGCAGGGGCGTCAGACGTCTTCGTCGTGGCCCGCCGCCTGCGGGCCATAGGCAATGAGGCTCAGCGCCTCACGCACCTCCTTCATGCGCTCGGTCCCGACGAGACGCTCGTAGTCGCGCTCTATCTGTGAGATGCACTTGTGCATGCGCCTCAAGTATTCGAGCCCCGCCTCGGTGAACTTCACCAGGAAGGCGCGGCCATCGGCGCCGTCGGGCTCGCGAAAGAGCAGGCCGTCCTCCTCGAGTTCCTTCACAAGCTTTCCGACAGCCTGCTTCGTCACACCCATGCGTCGCGCGAGGTCAACGCTGCGGGTGCCGTCCACGTCAACGTAGGGCAGCAGGTGGCCGCGGGCCTGCATGACGGCTTCGTTGGAGCCGTTCATCTTCCGCGCCAAGCGCTCGAGGAAGTCGCGCCGCGCCAGCAGCAGCAGCCTGCCGATGCCGTGGCGGCGGGAAGCTTGCAGTGCCTGGAGTCGGGAACGCGTGACCATGGGGCGGAATATAGCAGCGGCTGCGCCACGCACGCGCAATCGCGCGAGCCAGAGAAAACTCGTAAACGTGGTTGACTATATAGACGGTGCTGCCTACACTGTCTGTGCCGACCCCAAGGAGACAATGTCATGCATCCTTTCACCCAAGCCAGGCGCTCGCTCTTCCGCGCGGCGGGCGCCGCCTTCCTTGCCGGCCTCCTGGCTGGCGGCGCCGCAGCGCAAGACCGCTACCCGAGCCAGCCGATCCGCATCGTCGTGCCCTATCCCGCGGGCGGAAGCACGGACCTGATCGCCCGGCAGCTGGCGGAACAGCTCGGCAAGGAGCTGGGGCAGACGGTGGTGATCGACAACCGGCCTGGCGGCGGCACCAACATCGGCGCCGAAACCGTGGCGCGCACCAAGCCCGACGGCTACACGCTGCTGTTCGCCAACAACAGCCAGGTGCTCAATCCGCACTTCGGTCCTGTGCCTTCGTTCGAACTGAGCGCGCTGCAACCCATCAGCCTGGTCTCGCGCGTGGCCTTCGTGGTGGCGGCCAACCCAAAGACACCCTTCAACACCGGAGCCGAACTGCTGGCCGCGGCGAAGGCCGCGCCCGGCAAGCTGACGGTTTCCAGCGCACAGCTGGATCTCTACGTCGAGCTGCTGAACCGCAAGGCCGAGATCTCCCTGCTGCACGTGCCCTACAAGGGCGGCGCACCCGCCACCACCGACGCGATCTCCGGCCAGGTCAACATGGTGTTCGCGCTGACGCCCGTGCTGCTGCCGCACATCCAGGCGGGCAGGCTGAAGGCGCTGGCGGTCACGACCGGCAAGCGCCTGAATGCGCTGCCCGATGTGCCGACGCTGACCGAGCTCGGCGTCGACTACGACATTTCGATCTGGTACGGCCTGATGGCGCCGGCGGGCACGCCCAAGGCCATCATCGACCGCCTCGCCGCGGCCACGCAGAAGATCATGAGCAGCCCGGACATGATGGCGCGCAATCGCGCCGGCGGATCGGAGCCGGCCTGGAGCACGCCCGAGGAGTTCCAGGCCCAATTGCGCCGCGAAAGCGCGTTCTGGCAGCAGACCGCCCGCGCCATGCCCCACCTCGTCCAGAAGTAAGCACCCGAAGGAACCTTTCATGCGATTCGAAAAGGAACTCGCCGAGTTCGAGGCCCGCCGCGCCAAGGCGCTGGCCATGGGAGGCGAGCGCAAGCTCGCCGAGCGCAGGGAGCAGGGCGTCCTGAACGCGCGGGAGCGCATCGAGGTGCTGGCCGACCCCGGCACCTTCCTCGAGTCGGGCCTGTTCGGGGTGTCGAAAAGGCCGGAAGCGCGCGACAAGTCGCCAGCGGACGGCAAGGTCACCGGCTTCGCGAAGATCGACGGCCGCGAGGTCGCGATCGTCTCGAACGATTTCACCGTGATGGGCGCCTCGAGCAGCGACGTCAACACCTCCAAGGTAGGCCATGTCAAGAAGGTCGCCACAGGGCGCGGCCTCCCGATGGTGTTCCTTGGCGAATCCACTGGCGCCCGCATGCCGGACGTCATGGGCGCGGCGGCGATCACCGGTGGCGGCCGACCCACGCAGTACCTGAGGATGCGCGAGACACCGTGGGTCTCGGCGGTGCTCGGCCACTGCTACGGGTCATCTTCGTGGTACGCTGCCCTCGCGGACTTCTGCGTGATGCGCAAGGGCGCCATCACGGCGGTGTCGAGCACCAAGCTGACCTCGATGGCGATCTCCGAGGCGGTGGATCCCGAGGAGCTTGGCGGCTGGAAGCTGCACACCGAGGTCACCGGCATGGTCGACCTCGCCGTCGATTCGGACGAGGAGGCGTTGGCCGCGATCCGCCGCTTCCTCTCCTACCTCCCCAGCCATTGCATGGAGGCGCCGCCGCAGCACCCGGTGCCGCCCGAATCCGGCCGTGACGCACACCGCATCCTGGAGATCCTGCCGGAGTCGCGCACCAAGGTGTACGACGTGCGCAAGATCCTGAATCTGATCTACGACGCCGGCAGCATCTTCGAGCTCAAGCCGCGCTTCGGCCGTTCGGTTGTCACCGCGCTCGCCCGCCTGGACGGCAAGCCGGTCGGCATCGTGGCCAGCAATCCCTTCTACAAGGGCGGCGCCATCGACCCGGACAGCTGCCGCAAGGTCACCAGCTTCCTGGTGCTGTGCGACTCATTCAACATTCCTTTGATCTTCATGGCCGACCAGCCCGGGTTCCTGATCGGCATCGAAGGCGAGCGCGCCGGCGCGATCGGCCGGGTGATGAACTGGATGAACGCGCTCTCGCTTGTCACGGTGCCGAAGATTTCCGTCGCCATGCGCAAGTCCTACGGCCAGGCGGTGCTGAACATGGGCGGTGCGGGCAATGCGGACGAGATGATCGCCTGGTTCACGGCCGAACTGAACTTCATGGATCCGCGCCACGCCGTCACGATCGTGCATGGCGTCACGGAGAAGGACGACCCGCAGCGCTACCAGGCGCTGCTCGCGGAGATGACGAAGGATACCTCGCCCTACGACGCCGCTGCGGTCAACTCGGTGCATGACGTCATCAACCCCGTCGACACGCGCGACTACCTGATCCGCCTGCTCGAAGTGCACCGCATGCGCATGACCGGTGGCGTCGGTCAGCACCTGATGCGGACCTGGCCTACGAGCTACTAACCATGAGACCTGAACAATATCCGACCGCTCCAGTCGCCAACCCCTTCGCGGAGCTGGACGCGCGGCGCGCCGCCGCGCTGCAGATGGGAGGCCCCGAAGGGCTGGCCAAGCAGGCGTCGCTTGGTAAATTGAGCGCACGCGAACGCATAGCCCGGCTGCTCGATCCCGACTCCTTCGTCGAAATGGGCATGCTGGCCGGCAAGGGGCGCTACGACGAGCACGGCAGATTCGTGTCGTTCTCGCCGGCCAACGCCATCATGGGCGCGGGCCAGGTCGAGGGGCGGCGCATCGTCGTCTCGGCCGACGACTTCACGATCCGCGGCGGCTCCTCCGAATCGACCGTGTCGGACAAGTGGATCTACGCCGAGCGCTACGCCCACCAGATGCGCCTGCCGATCGTGCGGCTGGTGGAAACCGCGGGCGGCAGCATCAGGATCCTCGAGCAGAACCAGTCGACCAAGATCCCCGGCTACCCGACCTGGCCCTGGATGCCGTTGCTCGCGCAGTCGCCGGTGGTCGGGGTCGCACTCGGCGCATGCGCCGGCCTCGGCGCCGTCAAGGTCGCGGCCACGCATTTCTCGGTGATGGTGCGCGGCATGGCGCAGGTGTTCGCGGGCGGCCCGCCGGTGGTCAAGCGCGGCATCGGAGAGGACATCCACAAGGAGCAGCTCGGCGGCGCGGAGGTCCACACTCGCCTGAGCGGCATCGTCACCAATGCGGCCGAGAACGAGGACGACGCATTCGCGCAGGTGCGGCGATTCCTGTCCTACCTGCCCACGAACGTCTGGAGCCTGCCGCCGCGCCTGGCGAGCATGGACGAGCGCCGCCGCGCCGATGCCTGGCTCGACGAGGCCATCCCGCTGGACACGCGCAAGATCTTCGACGTGCGCAAGATCCTGAAGTCGGTGTTCGACGCCGGCTCGCTGTTCGAACTGGGCCGCAGCTTCGGCGGCTCCACGGTGACGATGCTCGGCCGCCTGGACGGCTGTGCGGTCGGCGTCGTCGCCAACGATCCACGGGTCATGGGCGGAGCGCTGACCGCGCAGGCGGCGCGCAAGCTGGAGCGCTTCGTCGACATCTGCGACACCTTCCACCTGCCGATCGTGAACTTCGTCGACCAGCCCGGCGTGATGTTCGGCAGCGAGGCGGAAAAGGCAGGCACCATCGGCGCGGCGATGCAGGCCATCTGCGCCATCGAACAGTCGCGCGTGCCATGGTGCGCGATCATCCTGCGCCGCTCCTTCGGCGTGGGCGGCCAGATGCACGGGCCGCAGCACGGACCGGATGGTTATGCGCTGCTGCACCGCTTCGCCTGGCCGACGGCGCGCTGGGGCTCGATTCCGGTCGAGGGCGGGGTCGCCGCCGCCTACAAGCGCGAGCTCGACGAAGCCATGAACCCGCAGGAGCGGCAGGCCGAATTGGAAGCCTACTACCAGCAACTGAGCTCGCCGTACCGCACCGCTGAGCGATTCGGGGTGATTGACATCATCAAGCCCAGCGAGACGCGCTCGCTGCTGTGCGACTGGGTGCAAGACGCGTATGCGGTCACGCATGACCAGACCGGCATCCGGTCTCGCACGTTCCGCTGAATTTCGCCCATCAGCAACCACGTCAAGGAGACAAGAGTGAAGACACTTACCCGCAATGCGCTGGCCGCGCTGGCGCTCACCGCATTCGCATGGCTGCCCGCCCAAGCGCAGGCCTGGAAGCCGACCAAGCCGGTGGAGTTCGTGGTGGGCGCGGGGCCCGGCGGCGCGCTGGACCAGGTCGCCCGCACCTTGAAGAACATCACCGACCAGCAGAAATCGATCCCGCAAGGCATGGTCGTCGTCAACCGGCCGGCGGGGGCCGGCGCGGTCGCGCTCAACACGCTGAAGCAGCACCCGGCCGATGCGCACCACCTCAGCTCGTTCGCGCTGCAGTTCCTGACCAACTACGTGATCGGTGACTGGAAGGAGTCGCCCACCTCCGAGTACACGATGCTGGCGGTGCTGTTCAACGAGTACGTCGCGCTGGCGGTGCGGGCCGACTCCCCGCTGAAGAATGCCAACGACCTGGTCGCGAAACTGAAGGCCGATCCTGGGTCGGCGAGCATCGCCGTGGCCACGGCGGTCGGCAACCACATCCATATCGGCGCCGCCAAGCCGCTGCTGACCGCTGGCGTGGACGTGTCGAAGCTGACCATCGTGCCGTTCAAGTCCTCGGCGGAATCCCTTACCGCCTTGCTCGGCGGCCACGTGGACATCGTCGCGGCCAGCACCGCCAACCTGGTGACCCAGCTCGAAGCGGGCAAGATCCGGCTGCTCGCGATCTCTTCGCCCAAGCGCCTGGGTGGCGTGTTCGCGCAGGTGCCGACGTGGAAGGAGCAGGGGATCGACGTCGAGTTCGCCTCGACGCAGGGCATCCTGGCGGCCAAGGGCCTGACCCAGGCGCAGCACGAGTACTGGGCCGAGACGCTCAAGCGGGCGACCGACACGCCCGAATGGACCGCGTTCGTCCAGCGCAACCAGTGGACGCCGCGGCTGGTCACCGGACCGGACGCGCAGCGCTTCGCCGAAGACCAACTGATCGAAATGCGCACGATCCTGCGCCAGATGAATCTCGCCAAGCAATAGAGAGGCCGTACATGACCGAGATGGAAGCAAATGCCCGCAGCGGTCCGCTGCGCGGCCACAAGGTGGTGGAGCTGTGCAGCACGATCGCAGGGCCAGTGTGCGCCCGGCTGCTGGCCGACTTCGGCGCTGACGTGATCAAGATCGAAACGCCGGAAGGCGACCCGGGCCGCAACTTCGGCGCGCAGGTCGATGGCGTGTCGCTGTACGGCACTTCGATGTACCGCAACAAGCAATGCATCGTGCTGGACCTGAAGCAGCCGGAGGGGCGCGACATCGCGCTCAAGCTGCTGGACCAGGCCGACGTGCTGGTGGAGAACTTCCGCCCCGGCGTGCTGGAGCGCATGGGCCTGGGCGAGAGCGTGCTGAGGGCGCGCAACCCGCGGCTGGTGACCGTGCGCATCAGCGGCTACGGACAGAGCGGCCCCTACAAGGATCTCCCGGGCTACGGCGCGATCTGCGAGGCGGTCGCGGGCGTGCGCCACATGACGGGAGACCCCGACCGGCCGCCGGCGCGCTGCGCGCTGCCCACCACCGATTACCTCACGGCGGTCTATGCGGCCTTCGGCACCATGATGGCGCTGTACGAGCGCACACGCAGCGGCGAGGGCCAGATGATCGACGTGGCGCTGTACGAGAGCGCGTTTTCGCAGATGGAGGAGGCGGTAACCTCATACCCGCGCACCGGCAAGATCCCGATGCGCCAGGGCCCGCGGCTGATGAACACCGCACCCAACAGCCTGTATCCGAGCAGCGACGAGCACTGGGTCCTGATCGCCGCCAACAACGACGCCATCTTCCGCCGGCTCGCCACCGCCATGGGCCATCCGGACTGGGGGACCGATCCGCGCTACGCGACCCAGCGGGCCCGCGGCGAACGGGTCGAGGAGGTCGACGAGATGGTGGCTGGCTGGACCCGGCGACACACGGCCAAGGAACTGCAGCACCTGCTGGTCGAGGCCGAGGTGCCGGTGGCGGCGGTCTACACCATCGCCGACATCTTCGAAGATCAGCATTACCGCGCGCGCGAGATGCTGCTGCACATCCCGCACCCCAAGCTGGGCGAGGTCACGATGGCGGGCGTGGTGCCCAAGCTGTCCCGCACACCAGGGCGCATCGTCAAGGCCGGCTCCGGCGTCGGCGAGGACACGCGCGAGGTGCTAACGCGAGAGCTCGGAATGAGCGACACGGAGGTTGACCGGCTGATCCAGGCGCGCACCGTCTGGTGCGGCTCAGGCGCCCCGACCGCCAATGGCAGCACCAGCAAGGCCGCGGCCGGCTGAAACAGGAGCACCCATGTTCAACAAAGTCATGGTTGCCAACCGCGGCGCCGTCGCCGCCCGCGTCCTGCGCGCACTGAAGTCACTGGGGATCCGCACGGTCGCCGTCTATTCGGAAGCCGACGCCGGTCTGCCTTACCTGGGGTTGGCGGACGAGACCTACGCGATCGGAGAAGCCGACCCGCGTGCGAGCTACCTCAACGTGGACGTGTTGCTGAATGTGCTGAAGCGATCCGGAGCGGACGGCCTGCACCCCGGTTACGGTTTTCTTTCGGAGAACGCCGGATTCGCCGAACGCGTGCATGCCAGCGGCGCCTGTTTCATCGGCCCCAGCCCCCGCTGGATCGATGCCATGGGCCACAAGACCCGGGCGCGCGACCTGATGGCCGCGCATGGCATGCCGATGGGGAAGAGCTCCGCCCTGCTGAACGAGGACGACACGCGCACCCTGGCGGAGGCGCAGCGGGTCGGCTACCCGGTGCTGGTGAAGCCCGCGGGCGGCGGCGGGGGCATCGGCATGCTGCCCGCACGCGACGACGCCGAGTTGCTGAAGGCGGTGGCGCAGGCGCGTTCGCTGGCGCAGCGCAGCTTCGGCAATGCGGAGTTGTACCTGGAGCGGCTGATCGAGCGTCCCCGTCACGTGGAATTCCAGATCCTGGCGGACCGCCATGGCAACGTGCGGCATCTGTTCGAGCGCGATTGTTCGGTGCAGCGCCGCCACCAGAAGGTGATCGAGGAGGCCGGCGCGCCGCTGATCCCCCGCAGCGAGGTCGCCACCGCGGCGGAAACCATCACGGGCATCCTGTCGCGCCTCGGCTACGACGTCATCGGCACGGTGGAGACCCTGTATGACGGCAGCGGCGGATTCAACTTCCTCGAGATGAACACCCGGTTGCAGGTGGAGCATGCCGTGACCGAGGAAGTCACTGGCATCGACTTGGTGGCGTCGCAGGTACGGCTGGCCTGGGGCGAGCGGCTCGATGCGGTGCTGCCGGACGAAGTGGTGCTGCGCGGCCACGCCATCGAGGCACGCATCTATGCGGAGGACCCGGTGCGGTTCTTCCCATCGCCCGGACCTTTGCGTACCCTGCGGCTGCCGGCGGGCGAAGGCATCCGGGTGGAAACCGGCTACGCCGAAGGCAGCAAGATCACACCCTTCTACGACCCGATGATTGGCAAGCTGATTGCCCGCGGCGAGAGCCGCGCGGAAGCGATAGCGCGCCTCCTCGACGCGCTCGACGCCACCGTGGTCGAAGGTGTCAAGACCAACATCCCGTTCATCCGGCAAGTGCTGCTCAGCCCCGAGTTCGCGGGCGGTGATGTCCACACCGGATTGGGTGCACAGGTACTGGCGCGCGCCAAGGACGCGGCGGCGGCCAAGAGAGACAGTCTCGCTAACGTATGAGGAAAACGAACATGGCACGTATCGAAGTGAAGGCCGAAGTGACCGGCAAGGTGTGGAAAATTCTGGTGCCGGAGGGTTCCCGCGTCGAAGCCGACGACTCGGTCATCGTCGTCGAATCCATGAAGATGGAGATCCCGGTGACGAGCGAGGCCTCCGGCACGGTGGTCGAACTGCGGGTCGGCGAGGGCGACCCGGTCGAGGACGGCCAGGTGGTGGCGATCGTCGAGAACTGAGGCCATGGCAGCCGTTCCGTCGCCCGGCACGCCGCTGCCGCCGCTGGACAAGCCCCGCTTCACCGCCGCGCATGTCGTGCGCTGGATGGCGGCGCAGCAGAACTGGGACCGCATCCATTTCGACCAGGCGTTCTGCCGCGACATGGCCCTGCTGGAAGCGCCTGTGATCAACGGCGCGCTGAAGCAGCACCTGATCATGCAGTTCTTGCAGCGGGCGCTGCCGGGGGCCTGGCCGTGGCGAGTCGATTACCAATTCGTCGGTCCCGATTTCGTCGGCCAGAAGCTGCAGGTGCGCGGAGCGACAAGCAGCAGCGGGCGCGAGGGCGCCCACATCTTGCTGAATGTTGACGTCGAGATCCTCAACCTGGACCGCGACGAGGTCACCACACGCGGCCGAGCGATAGTGCTGCTTGGACAGGAGGGGCCGGTGCTCGACGCCCTCGACATGCAGGCGCCGCAGGGCATGGGTCTGCCGCTGACCGCGTCGGAGCCGGATGCCGCGATGCCGCCGCATGTCAACGCCCGGCTCGGCCATGAACTGGAGCAGCGCGAGTCGCGCTATGCGCTGGACCTGAGCCGGCTGCGGCTGTTTGCCGACGCCGTCATGGACCTCGACCCCGTGCATTTCGATCCGAAGGCGCCATCGCCCTGGGGCGCCGTGGTGGCGCCGCCGCTGTTTCCGCTGCACGGCCTCGAGGCCCTGCCCGGCGCCTTTCCCCTCAGCGAAGAGCCGGGCGCCCAGGGACGCGAAGGCGTGAACGAGGTGGGCCGCGACCTCGCCCTGCTGTTCGGCTTCAACGCAGCGGGAGGCATGAATGCCGGCAACAAGGTGCAGGTGCATTCACTGGCGCGCGTGGGTGAACGGATCCGCGCGCGCAGCAGCCTGGTCGGTGCGAAGCGGCGCCAGGGTGCGCGCGGCGGCGAAATGATCTTCTTCGAGACCCTGAATCACTACGAGGAAGTCGCCGGACGCCCGCTGGTCACGGAACGACAGACCATGGTGGTCCGGCTGGTGGCACCGCGCGATGCCTGATGGGACCTGCACGCGCCTTCGCGCTCGGTTCGAGAGTGCCGGGCGTCTTGGTCTGCGCCGCGACGCCTTGGCCGCCACATCAATCCCGGGACAGCATGGTGGGTCGCCGTCGTTTTGCGCACAGGTGCTTTTGCGGGCGAGCGAGCGGCGCGCCGCGTCCAAGCCCTGAATTCTGTTGAAAGGACCCGAGATGACCACCATCGCCACCGTCGACGTTTCCAGCCTGCGCCCGCGCGCCCAGCCCGCCGCCCAGCCCGCCGCCCCGGCTGCCCAGCGCTGGCAGGTGGCCGAGGTCGAAGCCCTGTTCGCCCTGCCCTTCATGGACCTGCTGCACCGCGCCCAGCAGGTGCACCGCGGGCATTTCGACCCCAACGAGGTCCAGCTGTCGACCCTGCTGTCGATCAAGACCGGCGGCTGCAGCGAGGACTGCGGCTACTGCCCGCAGTCGGCCCACCACGAGGGCAGCGTCGAGGCGAGCAAGCTGATGGCGCTCGACGAGGTGGTCCAGGCCGCCAAGGCCGCCCAGGACCAGGGCGCGACGCGCTTTTGCATGGGCGCGGCCTGGCGCAGCCCCAAGGAGCGCGACATGGAGAAGGTCACCGAGATGGTGCGCGAGGTGCGCGCCCTGGGTCTCGAAACCTGCATGACCCTGGGCATGCTCGAAGCCGAGCAGGCCCAGGCCCTCAAGGACGCGGGCCTGGACTACTACAACCACAACCTCGACAGCGCGCCCGAGTTCTACGGCCAGATCATCAGCACCCGGACCTACCAGGACCGGCTCGACACCCTGTCCCATGTGCGCGAGGCCGGCATCAATGTCTGCTGCGGCGGCATCGTCGGCATGGGCGAGAGCCGCCTGGAGCGCGCCGGCCTGATCGCCCAGCTGGCCAACCTCGACCCCTACCCCGAGTCGGTGCCGATCAACAACCTGGTCGCCGTGCCGGGCACGCCGCTGGCCGACCAGCCGCCGCTCGACCCCTTCGAGTTCGTGCGCACCATCGCCGTCGCGCGCATCACCATGCCGACCACCATGGTGCGCCTGTCGGCCGGGCGCGAGCAGATGGACGAGGCCCTGCAGGCCCTGTGCTTTGCCGCCGGCGCCAACTCGATCTTCTACGGCGACCGGCTGCTCACCACCAGCAACCCGCAGGCCGAGCGCGACCGCGCGCTGATGGAGCGCCTGGGCCTGCGCGCGCAGGGCGAGCGCCCGGCAGTGCGCGAAGAGAAGACTGCATGAATGCGGTGCTGAGCCGCCCGCCGACCGCAGAGCGCCCCCTGGTGGACGCGGCCTTCCTGGCCGATCCCTACGCGGCCTGGCGCGCCCTGCGCGAGGCCGGCCCCCTCCACTGGAGCGAGGAATTCTTCGGCGGCGCCTGGCTGCTCACGTGCCATGCCGACGTGGAAGCCCTGCTGCGCGATGCGCGCTTCTCGGCCCAGCGCACCGGCGGCTGGGTCCAGCAGGCGGCGGCCGAGCGCGGCGAGCTGGCGGACTTCCAGCAGCTGTTCGCGCGCGCCCTGCTGTTCCTCGACGCGCCCGACCATGGGCGGCTGCGCGCCCTGCTGCAGCCGGCCTTCCGGCCCGAGGCGCTGGCGCGGCTCAAGCCCCGGATCGAGCGCTTCGCCGACGAGCTGATCGAGGGCCTGGACGATGCGGCGGAGTTCGACTTCATCGCCCGGGTCGCGCGGCCGCTGCCGGTGCGCGTGATCTCGACCATCCTCGGCATAGAGGGCGCGGACCGCGCCGAGGTCATGGCCTGGTCGGACGACCTGGCGGCCTTCATCGGCGCGCCCTTGCCCAAACACGAGCAGGCGCGGCGCGCCCAGGCCAGCCTGCTCGCGATGACGCGTTATTTCCAGGCCCAGTTGGCGGCCAAGCGCGCCGCGCCGGGCGACGACCTGCTGAGCAGCCTGCTGGCCGCGCGCGAGCGCGGCGAGATCCAGGGCGAGGCCGAGCTGCTGGCCCAATGCGCGATGCTGCTGTTCGCCGGCCACGAGACCACGCGCAACCTGCTGGGCAACGGCCTGCAGGCGCTGCTGAGCCATCCGGCGCAGTGGCAGCGGCTGCGTGGGGACCCGGCGCTGGTGCCGGGCGCGGTGCGCGAGCTGCTGCGCTACGACAGCCCGGTGCAGTACACGGGAAGGCGCGTGACCACGGACCTGATGCTGCACGGCCAGCGGCTGCGCCGCGGCGATCTGGTGCTGGCGCTGATCGGTGCGGCCAACCGCGACCCGGCGCGCCACGAGCGGCCCGAGGAACTCGACATCACGCGCGCCGACCCGGGTGCCCTGTCCTTCGGCTCGGGTGTCCATGTCTGCCTGGGCGCAGCGCTCACCAGACTGGAGGCCGAGCTGGTGTTCTCACGCCTACTTGAGCGCTGGCCTCACCTGCGACTCGCGAGCGAGCGGCCGCAATGGTGCGCGAACCCCGCCTACCGCGGCCTTGCGGCGCTGCCGTTGCGGCGTCTGACCTGACCGTTCTGGCATAGAGACGCCAATAAACCTGAATCTCAGGCGCGTTGGGCCAGCAGCCGCCTGCCGGCCCAGGCCGCAGCCAGGCCGAGCAGGATGGCCCACTCGAGCGACAGGCTCACGGTCGCGACGAAGGTGACCAACAGGGCCGGCCGGTCCCAGGGCTCGTCGCGCCAGAGCTGCTTGAGCTCCTTCACATGAACCAGCCCCGCCGCCACGACGCAGAGCAGCCCCGCGATGACCGCGAGCGGAAGGTAGCGCGCCCAGGGCGCGACGAGCGACAGGATGATGACCAGCAGGCAGGCCGCGCTGATCGCGGCCAGCGGGGTCCTTGCCCCTGCGGCCACGTTCACACCTGAGCGGTTGAAGGAGCCGCTGGCCGGGTAGGAGGAAAAGAAGGCGCCGGCCAGGTTCGCGAGGCCCTGGCCGATCAGCTCCTGGTTGCCGTCCAGGGCTTCGCTGGAGCGCCTGGCCACCGCTTTCGCGATGGCCATGGCCTCGGTCACGGCCAGCAGGGTCATGGTCAGCGCCGCGGTCGCGAGCGAGGGAAGCAGACCCAGGTCCGGCAGCGACATCGGTGGCAGCGCGCCCGGCAGCGCCTCGACGGTCGCGGGACGTCCCCCCAGCCAGAACCGCGCGGCGAGCCAGGTGATGGCTGACCCGCCGATCACGGCCAGCAGAATGGGCGGGACGAAGCGGCTGCGCCGCAGCGCCAGCCAGTTGATCAGCATCGTGGCGGCCGCCGCGAGGATGGGCAGCAGCTGCACGGCCTGCGCGCTCGCGAGGACCGCCTGCAGGGTCTTGAACACCGACAAGCCCCGCGGAAGATCGAGCCCGAGCAAGGTGCCGACCTGGCTGTTGACGATCAGCACGGCAGCGCCTGCGGTGAATCCGGCGATCACCGAATGCGGCACCTTGTCGACCCAGCTGCCGGCCCGGGACAAGCCCAGCAGCAACTGCATCGCACCGACGAAGAAGGTCAGGGTCAGCACCAACCGTACATATTCGGGCGTGCCGACCGCCGCCAGGGGCGCGACCAGCGCCATCGTCGTCAAGGAGATGGCGTTCGCAGGCCCCGTCACCATGAGCCTGCTGCTGCCGAACAGGGCCGCGACGACGCAGGGGACCATGGCGGCATAAAGGCCGTAGGCCGGCGGCATGCCGGCGAGCGTGGCGAACGCCACGCCCTGGGGAAGAACCACGATCGCGCCGGTCAGTCCGGCGAGCAGGTCCGCCCGCACCACCTCGGGCTGCCGCCAGTGCGGCAGCCAGCGAATGAAAGGGAGGCTCAGGCTCACGACACCGTCTGGTAATAGATGTTCTGCGGATGCCTGGCCTGGGCAAAGAAAAACCAGCGCTCGGCCAGCAGGCCCGCGAAATGCAGCGGCAGCGCCACCAGCCAGACCCATCCGAGATCGAGGAACTGAGCGCAGAGCAGCAGCAGGATGGGCAGCAGGAAGGCCAGCAGCTGAAAGCCCAGCTTGACATGGCGCAAGGCCTGGACGGAGGCCCCGTGGAAGAACTCGCGCGTGTTGAACGATCCGCCCGTCATGCCCATGGACTTCTGCACCACCCGGCCCGCACGGATGCCCGTGGCGGACTGGGTGGTGGACTTGGGCCGGAGCCGCGCGTTGCGCCTGAGCGCCAGGCCGCGCGTGCACCAGGCCAGGGCCGTCACGGCCAGCGCCCAGGGTGCGAGGCCGGCGGCGAAGGCGCGCTCGCCCGCGAGCACGGCGAGGGCCCCGCACGCCACCATGCCGGAGCTCAGGCCCAGCATCACGTAGTTCACCAAGGTCAGCGGATGGGCCCATTCCTGGATGAAGCGGATGCAGGCGTAGATCATCGCGGTGCACAGCCAGAGCAGCGCCGCACCGCCGATCGCCAGCCAGGGCCAGACGGGCGACAGCGCTCCCGCGCCGCCCTGGGCGGTGGACTGCAATGCCCAGGCGGCCGTGAGGCCGATGAAGGCGGGCAGCACGATGACCTCGCGCGACATCCAGGAGGTCCGCCACATCATGGCCGCGCGCCAGGCCCGCAGCGGATGGCCGAGGTGGAAGAACGAGGCCGCGAGGGCGAGCGCCAGCATGGCGGTCGCGACCCACAGCATGCCGCCGAGCGCCGCAGGCGCGACCCCGGCCAGGGTGGCGGCAGCCAGCACCACCGCCATCCCCTGCGCGGCGCCGGCGATCGTGGTGAACAGGATGATGGACAGGGCAGGCTTCATGCGAGCTCCTGGTTCACGACCGCGCTGCGCGGCCCAGGCGGCGCATCCTCCGCAGTCGCGCCGAGGTAGTCGCCGAGCCGGAATTCGTCGCGCCTGGCCGCCGAGCTGGAGGCCGTGATCTGGCGCGGGAGATAGTGGTTGGCCGGCTGGGTGTCCCATTCGGGCATCAGCTGGTAGCCTCCGCGCTCGCGGATGGCCTGGGACACCTCGGAGTCGGGATCCTTGACGTCGCCGAATAGTCGCGCGCCGGTCGGGCAGGCCTTGACGCAGGCGGGCTTGCGGTCCTGGGGCGGCAGCAGCTCGTCGTAGATGCGGTCCACGCAGAGCGTGCACTTGGTCATCACCTTGCGCTCCTCGTCGAACTCGCGCGCGCCGTAGGGGCAGGCCCAGCTGCAGTATTTGCAACCGATGCACTTGTCGTAGTCCACGAGCACGATGCCGTCGCTGGCCCGCTTGTAGCTGGCCCCGGTCGGGCAGACCGGCACGCAGGGCGGATCCTCGCAGTGCAGGCAACTCTTGGGGAAGTGGATCGTCTGCGTGTCGGGGTAGCTGTCGGCCTCGAAGGTCTGCACGCGGTTGAAGAACGTGCCGGTGGGCTGCGCGCCATAGGCGTTCAGGTCGGCGAGGGGGCCGGCGGCGCCGGAGGTGTTCCACTCCTTGCACGAGGTGACGCAGGCGTGGCACCCCACGCAGACGTTGAGGTCAATGACCAGGGCGAGCTGCTTGGCCAGCGTCTCTTGCTGTTGGGCTTGCATCATGACTTCCTGTTGACGAAATAGGCCACCACCTTCTTGGCGCCGCCGAGCACGCCCGGCAGGTCACGCATGGGTGCCACTTGGGGATAGGTTTGCTCGGCCTCTTCGGGATCGGCCGGCTGGATGTTCACGCGCACGTCGTACCAGCCGGCCTGGCCGGTCACCGGGTCCGAGTTGCTGATCTGTCCGCCCGCGAAGGGCAGCTCCTCGGTGATCAGGTGGTTGAGCAAAAAGCCCTTGCGCGACTCGTCGGCGCCGGCCTCGAGCTGCCAGGCGCCGGAGCCCTTGCCGATGGCGTTCCAGGTCCAGACCGTGCCCGGCTCCACCGCATCGCTGTAACGCACCATGCAGCGCACCCGGCCCCAGGCGCTGGTGACCCAGCACCAGCCGCCGTCGGCCACGCCGGCCGCCTGCGCGGTCACCGGGTTCACGTGCAGGTAGTTGTGGCTGTGGATCTGGCGCAACCAGGCGTTCTGCGAGTCCCAGGAGTGGTACATCGCCATCGGCCGCTGGGTGATGGCCGACAGCGGGTAGGCCTCGGTGTCGACGCAGCCGTTCTCCAGCGGCGCATACCAGAAGGGCAGCGGGTCGAAGTAGGTCGCGATGCGCTCGCGCAGCGCCTCGGGCGGCTGGCGGCCCTGGGTCTTGCCCTGCGCCGCCAGCCGGAAGCTCTGCAGCGTGTCGGAGTAGATCGCCAGCTGCACCGGGTCGTTCTTCTGGCGCCAGCCCTTGTCCTTGGCGAAGTCCAGGTAGGCGCGGTTCCAGTTGCGCATGTACTGCTGGTCCTGCGGCAGGTGGTACTGGAAGACGCAGTTGTTCTTCGCGTACATCTCCCATTGCCTGGGGTTCGGCTCGCCCCGCAGCTGCTCGGTGCCGTCCTTGCCGCGCCAGCCCATCAGGAACCCCACCCCGGGCTGGGCCTGGTAATTGACGATGAAGTCGGGGTAATCCTTGAACTTGCGCGAGCCGTCCTCATGGGTGAAGGCCGGGAACTTGAGCCGCGAGGCCAGCTCGATCAGCACCTCCTGGAACGGCTTGCACTGCCCCATGGGCTCGACCACCGGCACGCGCACCGAATCGACGGGGCCGTCGTACTCGGAGATCGGGCGGTCGAGCATGCTCATCACGTCGTGCCGCTCGAGGTAGGTGGTGTCGGGCAGCACCAGGTCGGCGAAGGCCACCATCTCGCTCTGGAAGGCATCGCAGACCACGAGGAACGGGATCTTGTAGTTGCCGTCGGCACCGCGCTCGTTGAGCTTGCTGCGCACCTCCATGGTGTTCATGGTGGAGTTCCAGGCCATGTTGGCCATGAAGATCAGCAGGGTGTCGATGGTGTAGGGGTCGCCACGCACCGCATTGGTGATGACGTTGTGCATCAGGCCATGCGCGGCGAGCGGGTGCTCCCACGAGAACGCGTGGTCTATGCGCAGCGGCGTGCCGTCGTCATTGATCGCCAACTCGTCGGGACTGGCCGGGAAGCCCAGCGGCGCGGCGTTGAGCGGCGTGTTCGGCTTGACCATCTTGGGGTCGTTGAACGCGCGGTAATTCGGCACGATATGCCGCGGGTACGGCGCCTTGTGGCGAAAGCCCCCTGGTGCGTCGATGGTGCCGAGCAGGCTCATGAGTATGGCCAGCGCGCGCACGGTCTGGAAGCCGTTGGAATGCGCCGCCAGCCCGCGCATCGCGTGGAAGGCGACCGGCCGCGCCCGGGTGCTCTCGTGCCGCTGGCCCCAGGCGTCGATCCAGGGGATGGGCAGCTCGAAAGCCTGGTGCAGCGCGGTCTCGCCGAGCTCGCGCGCCAGTTGGCGGATGCGGTCGGCCGGGATGCCGGTGATTTCCGCGGCCCATTCGGGCGTGTTCAACGCCACCCGCTCGCGCAGCAACTGGAATGCGGGAGCCACGCTTGTGCCATCGGGCAGCCGGTAATGGCCTTCGAGCGCCAGCTGGCGGCCCTCCTGCAGGCCCTCGGGATAGGCCTGCACGGCGCGGCCGCTCGCCAGGTCCCAGGCCAGCTTGTTGTGCGGGTTGCGGCCATCGCCGGGCGGCCCCGCGGCCGGGTCGAAGGCGAACAGCCCTTCCCGCTCGCCTTGGTCGAGCACGACCAGCTGCGGCGCGTTCGTGAAACGCTGCAGGAACGGCCGGTCGATCAGGCCACTGCCGATCAGCTCGTGCAGCAAGGCCATGAACAGGGCCCCATCGGTGCCGGGCTTGATCGGGATCCATTCGTCGGCGATCGCCGAATAGCCGGTGCGCACCGGGTTGATCGAGATGAAGCGCCCACCCTTGCGCTTGAACTTGCTGAGGGCGATCTTCATCGGGTTGCTGTGATGGTCCTCGGCCGTGCCTATCATCACGAACAGCTTGGCATGGTCCAGGTCGGGGCCGCCGAACTCCCAGAAGCTGCCGCCTATCGTGTAGATCATGCCGGCCGCCATGTTGACCGAGCAGAAGCCGCCGTGCGCCGCATAGTTCGGCGTGCCGAACTGGCGAGCGAACAGCCCGGTCAGCGCCTGCATCTGGTCGCGGCCGGTGAACAGCGCGAACTTCTTGGGGTCGGTGCTGCGGATCTTCTGAAGGCGCTCGGTCACGATGTCGAACGCCCTGTCCCAGGAGATCGGCTCGAATTCGGCGTCGCCCCGCTCGGCACCGGCCTTGCGCAGCAGCGGCTGCGTCAGGCGCGCAGGCGACACCTGCTTCATGATGCCCGAGCTGCCCTTGGCGCAGATCACGCCCTGGTTGATCGGGTGCGCGGGATTGCCGTCGATGTAGCGGACCTGGCCGTCCCGCAGGTGCACCCGTATGCCGCAGCGGCAGGCACACATGTAGCAGGTGGTGGTCTTGACTTCCGTGGCCGCGGTGGAACTCGCCGTCGGGTCGTGCAGGGGCGCGGGGGAGAGAAACTTGAGCATGTCTGCAATATAGGCAGCATGTTCGATCCGCGTATCACATAATTCAGTTCTATATGAGCAACAAAATCGATCATCGCGTCAGGCTCACGCTCAAGCAGCTCGAGGTCTTCGTGGCCATCGCGCGCGGCGGCACGACGCGTGCGGCGGCGGAGCATGTCTCGCGCTCGCAGTCCGCGGCCAGCAATGCATTGAGCGAGCTCGAGGTGGTGCTCGGCGTGCAGCTGTTCGACCGCGTCGGCAAGAAGCTGGTGATCAACGAGAACGGAAGGGCGCTGCTGCCCAAGGCGGCGGGCATGGTCGAGCAGGCGATCGAGACCGAGGCCTTGTTCACCACGGCCCATGCCGCGCCCCTGCGGCTCGCGTCGAGCTACACGATTGGCGAATACCTGCTGCCCGGCCTGATCGCGGGCTGGAAGAAGGCCCACCCACGCAGCCATGTACGCGTGGAGATCGCCAACACGCATGACGTGTTCGAGGCCGTGGCCTCCTTCGTCGCCGACCTCGGCTTCATCGAGGGCACGCACACCCACCCGGAGCTCAGGGTGCGGCGCTGGCGCAGCGACCAGCTGGTCGTCGTGGCCGCGCCCACGCACCCGCTGGCGGGACGGCGCGTCACCTCGCGCCAGCTGCAGAGCGCGACCTGGGTGCTGCGGGAATCGGGCTCCGGCACCCGGGAAGCGTCCGACCGCTGGCTGATCCCTTCCCTGGCCGAGGTGCAGGTCGAGCTGGAGCTGGGCAGCAACGAGGCCGTCAAGCGCGCGGTCGCGGCGGGCATAGGCCTGGGCTGCCTGTCGCGGCTGGCGGTGCGGGAGGCCATCGCCGAGGGCTGGCTGGTGGAACTGGCCACCACGCTGCCCGAGATGCAGCGCCAGCTGTCGATCGTGCAGCACCGCTCCAAGACCATGGGCCTGGCGGCGGAAGACTTCTTGCAGCACTGCCAGTCCGGCTGAAGCGGCCGCCCCGCTGCCGCCGGGAGGGAGCCCGCCCATATCGATTTTTTCAAATCATGCAAACAAGAATAATCCTGGAAACGGCAGTTGACCGCTTGTTTCCCGCAACAAGTACCCGTGCCCATGGACGTTCTTGACCACGAACTGCCTCACCTGCGTGGTGAGAGCGCTACGCAGCCGATTGATACTAACTTGCGTTCAATAAATTAGATATGATGGCCATCCACGTATCGCAAGGAGACATGGATGGGGTAATCGTATCTTCCGTGCGAATTGATACGATCCAGTCGAAAAAGCTGTTGAGCGACAAAGGCTTGCGGAACAAGCTCCGCCTCAGGTAAGCATTCGGTGATCCCGTCGGAGGGGGGCGAAGGGCTGGGCAGTCATTTCCAATTCAGGTATGAGCCTGGGCGGAGCGCGACGTAGCGGCGCGAAGTAGGTCGATACGTTGTAGAGCTTGGAAGTGTAGGCGTGGCGGGTGTCGGCTGTTTTTGGAGTTCTTTTTCAACGGCTGTCCAACGTCGCCTGCGTGGCACTGGCCAGTCGCAATGCCCGCATCGTGTGGGCGTTGCTGGCGCACAGGCGCGACTACGAACCCAAGTACGGGCAGGGCCAACACCTGTCGGCGGCATTGGCAGCCTGAGCCCCCCGAAAGATCACCAGTCAAAGCCGTTCAAGGAGAACCCACCGCGTTGCGCAGACTACACAGCAATTGAAGGCCAATCAGGTTAGACCGAGGGACGGAAAAACCCGATCATCGCGACGCACTTCGAGTGCATCACCTCGCTAGGGATCCGGCCCGCCAATACCCATCAGGGACAGTGCCATCCAGCACATCAAAGTCCGAATGTACGGTTGCAATCTCTCCGACTTCGCCATCTCTTGCCATCAGCGTAGCTGGTCCGGCCGGCGCGATCACGCCTTCATACTGGTGGCGGTGCAGACCGGTTTGCGGTTCTCCGAGATGACCGGGCTCAAGCGTGAGGATCTGGTTCTCGGTGCGGGCGCGGTTGCGAAAGACGAACAGCGTCCCGCTGAAGGGGTCGGCCTGCAGCAGCTTCCTGCAGTTGTTCGCCAGCCCGTCGATGCCGGCGCGAAAGTCGATCGGCTCCACCGCCACGAGGATGCGCATGTGCGGCGTGATCTGGATCATGGCGCCCCCAGGAAGGCGCTGCACAGCGCGGCCAGGCCCACCAGGCCCTGGCCGCTCAGCTCCACGCGCATTCTCCCACCGCGGGCGTTGGCCAGCTCGACCACGCACTCCGGCGCCGAAGCGCTCGGTGCCGGCATCGCGCCGGCAGCTGCGAACAATTCGACGAAACGAGGCGCCAGTTCGGGGGCCGTCACCTTGCGGCCAGCCACCGCCGCTCGCTGTTTGACCAGGTCATAGTCCAGGTTCAGTGCTCGCGCCACACGGTATGCCCCATGCACGGCGACCATCTCCACCGCCGCGCTCCAAAGCTCTGGCGGGATCCGCATCCCGAGCCTGCGCACCGCGCGCCATGCGGCGAACCGCTCCTTCAGCTGCGTCAGCGCGTCCCCACGCGCCCTGACCCCCACCGCCTTGCCTGTCGCCTTCATCGCCGCTCTCCATCCAGATTGCAATGACAGCAGAAGGTACCCAGCTCACATCGTCAATTCATGCAGATTTGCCGGAGGGACACAGCCGTAGACCACCCGAGCCCCGCGATCTGGTCCGCCGTAATGCGCGCGCCCACGAGGGCCACCCCGAGCCGCAGCAGCCCGCGTGAGCAGAACTCGATGCCGGGGCTGGTCCGTGGGTCCCGACTGAGGTAGTGGAATGCGACGCCAAACAACAGTGCATAAAGGAACTGCGGGCCGCCGTGCTGGGTGGCGACGAAGGTTGCGGCCAACGCGAATAGGCTGGCCAGGGTGGAGCCGGCCATGAGCCGCAGCGCGCGAACGGAGGCGGCCAAGGCACGGCGGCGCGGCGAAGGTTGAGTTGCTGGCGGCGAGCGGGACATGCTAAACACAGTGCGTGAATCGGAAAGCAAACGTCGAGGGACGATCAGTTGTGATTGGTGCTTCCGCGGCAAATGGGAAAGCAGGAGAACCTCTCTCTGGCGCTGTGCTGGGGAGTGTCAGCGACCGGCGTAATCAGGCCATGTCAGAGTCGGCGTAATCCGGCCACCTGAGGCCGGGCGAAGGCGTGCTGGAAGTCGGCATTTACCGGCCAGCGCAGAGTCGGCATATACCGGCCACTGCGGAGTCGGCGTAATCCGGCCACCCACACG